>Ga0163144_10009040_pt1 | contig 21448 bp, 21 predicted proteins | sample OliLak19BULKMAT1_FD_123175 | JGI IMG/M metagenome (GOLD analysis project Ga0163144, IMG submission 123175) | Freshwater microbial mat bacterial communities from Lake Vanda, McMurdo Dry Valleys, Antarctica - Oligotrophic Lake LV.19.BULKMAT1 | ecosystem: Environmental > Aquatic > Freshwater >... | reverse complement strand
TAGAGTACTTTCAATTCTTACAATATTCTACTTTTTTAGACTACTTCCAATCCTGTACTTTCAATTCTTACAATATTCTATTTTTTTAGACTACTTCCAATCCTGTACTTTAAATTCTTACAATATTCTATACCCTTGTGGAAGTTTTTAGAGTACTTTAAATTCTTACAATATTCTATACCCTTGTGGAAGTTTTTAGACTACTTACAATCCTTAATCGTTAAAATGAATAATATCATATAATTGTTGTTTAGCGATTTTACTATATGCAATTCCGCCGTAATCATCAAATTTGCTGAGTAAAAAGTTTAAATTTGTGCCATTTTTAGCTGAATAATTCATTGCAACTTTACTACCAAGTGACCATTTTTAGCTGCATAATCCATTGAATTAGTAGTAAACCCTTCATTTCTGTTTTCATGTAACCACTTTACTACATCCAAGTGCACTTTTTCAGATGTCCAACTCCAAGTAAGAATCATACAGTGCTTTAGATACATAATTATTGCCCTAGCCAACTCAAATGATGTATATAAAAGAATCGAATCACCCTAAGTTGACATGTTAATTGTTAGCTTGAAAGAAATAACTGTGTTGTGTTGTGTTGTGTTGTGTTCCTCAAATTTATTTCCAATTAAATAATTTATAGATATATTTGGAAGTAAATTTTTCATACAATACAATTTGAAAACTTGGATCTAAACTCTAATATCCAATGTTTTCTTCTTGAGAAGGGAATCTACATGGTGACTTTAATGCAAACCCGTAATTCAATAGATAAGTACCTATTAGAGGAGCACTAGAATCATCAATTTTTACATCGAATGGGATTCTAGATACAGTCATTGCATGTAGTAACTCTTCTTTATTGTCGTTGAAAGATTCCAACAAGTCTGCAACTGTAATGTTTAAACATCCTGGATAAATTGCAGACTTTGGTCCTTCAAATTTTTCAATTTTGTACTTGTTTACTTCTTCAATAACCAACAAGAACACAATGGCAGTAGCAATTCCAATTAAAGGATCTTGGTGACTAGTCCATGCAATAAATGCTAAAAAGACAACTTTAAAGATTACATTATCAAAAATGTACAAGTACTGTTTTGGGAATGCAGGTGCAGCCAAAACTCCGTACATCATAAAAAACATTGCTAATAAAACACGTACCATTTGATTATTTGTAATAACATAATCTAGAATATTGTTTGTGTTGGTATTCAAATTTGAGTACACGTTAGAGTATAAGTTTTCCATAGTCTTCTGTTTTAATACTTATAAAGAAAAAAAAACTAACAACTATAAAAATCTCTTTAACCTTTTGAACGCGTAAATTTTTTTATTGTAATAGTACCAGTAAGACTAATAAGTATGGCAATACTTCAAATATCAACTGATCAAAAGAGCATTAAACTCCTAGACAAGATTATTCTAGAATTATCAGAAGACCTCATTTATGATAAAAATGTAATCCAAGTAAAAACTGACTTGCATGGTGTAAATGAATTAGCAAATATATCATGCAATGACATCACCGCAAAAAATGGTTACTCGTTGAATGAATTGGGTGATGAATTGAGAGGTGTACGATACGATTTTATTTCACTAGAAGATCGTATGGCGGTCGCATTCGAAACACAACTTTGCAATCTAAAAGAGGAATTATATGTTCATTTTTATAATGAAATAAGATCAAGTATCTTGTGTAACCTCAAATCTGAATTTTCCAAAGAATTGCGTAAAGAATTGCGTAAAGAAATAGTTCTTGAAGTAAAGGATGAACTGCACAAAAAGTATAATAATCTTGACATGGAAGTAGAATCAGAGTTGCAAGAAACTAAAAATCAAATCAAATTAGCCCTAAAAGAAGACTTGGTTAAAGCACAAACAGACATGAAAAACTTGATAAAAGATCAACACGAAAATTTTCAAAAGAACTTGAGAATTGAAGTATGTGACATGTATAATGTATTTGATGAATCTATTGTAGACTTGAAAGAAGAAATTAAACAAGAAATACAACGAGATAGATATTCAAGACTATTGTCTGAACTAAAACAATTGTTTAAAAAAGATACATTAAAATACAAGTTTGCAATGGTATTGTACGAACTAAAAGACAAATTTAAACAAAACAAGGTTCAACAAAAATTGAACCTCATTGAACAAGAGATTTCAACATTGAAAAATGTTACAGACAAGATGGTATTGTTTGTTGATTAATCTGGGGAATGGTTAATGATATTTTTTTTTACTTGTATTAAAAAGTAAAAAAAAATGGTACGACTGTAGGTAATCGTTGTAAGAATTAAAATGTAACAATGTAATGTAATGATACAGTTAAATCACTCCAACCAACATCTGATTCTATATCTTTTATTACAACAACGCATCCTTTATTTGTTAATTTTTTGAATGTACACACAAATATACTACCATTAGTGTCACCATAAGATACTACGTTACCGATTATATGGTATTTATTATGAGGTAACTCATTTTCAAATGTAATGTCTATAAATGTCTTGTTATTTTTACTCGAACCTATCAATACATAACCTTTGATTATACCAGATATTACCGATGTATCTCCCACTTGAATAGTTTTTGATTTTAATAAACCTTTATTATCTAATTTACCAGTGAGCAAAGAGTCTTGAATTACACAAGACTTTAATAGTGTATTACCATTTTCTACAACGAGTGCATCTTGATCACCTGTAATTGTTAATCTAGTCTGATCTTGTATACTGTTGCATTCGTGTATACATTCATGTTCGCAATGGTGTTTCATCTCGTCTAAACTAGTCCATGTGCACTCGCCGTTAATATTAGTTGTCAATACACTTGTCAACTCTGGTAATTTACTTGGCAACTCTAATGAATACACTTGACTGTCGTTATTCCCACAAGTTAATTGTAAATTACCCAAGACTAAAAATTTACCAACACTTAGTGATCCTTGTATGGAAGCACCGCCTTTAATTTGTAATGCAGCTGAATTTAAATCCAATTTACCTGTAGTGTACAAGTCTAGACCAGAATTAACAATCAATTGACCAGATAAATTAATATTACCTGTAGTTTGTGAGACAATAATACCTTTTTGACCGGCTGCATATATACAAACATCTCCTTTATTATTTTCTATACTCAATACACTTGAATCCTTTAATTGTATCACACTTTCACTACCCCCAATTTTTAAAATACCGTCGATACTGATATGTGTAGTCTCTATAGTAGATAATACTTGCAATTCTTTTGTTGTAACCTTGTCGACTAGAAATTCTCCATTATTCTGAAATTGGAATATTCCATTGTTTTCTGAATCTTTGCATTTTAAAAGTAGACAACTACTCTCCAATACAAAACTACTGCCACTGCCACTGTCACTGTCACTGTTACTGTTACTGTTACTGTTACTGTTACTGTCACTGCCGTTTAAAACAAGACTATTGCAAGTAAATAATGTAGTATGTAGCCGTGTTGTTTTTATATCATTTGCTTGTACTAATTGAGTATTTACAGTTTCTGTACTTAGACTTGTACAACTTATTCCCAAGTTTGAATCAATTGTTACACTTGTTGTACTTGTTTCACTTGGGTACAATTTTAATATTCCATTACATTTCTCAATGACTTTACTTGTAGAAGCACCTATTTCTCCACTGTATAATACACCATTCTTTACAGATATATTCTGACAATAAATATCACTTACTTGTAGATCCTTTTCAAACACAACTTGATTAACCACGTTCATTGTACCGTAAACTTTAAAATTTACAATTGGAGATAGACTAGATTCGCCTGTATTGTTTTTACCAAATACAATATTCCCATTTGCACTTATTTGTACCAATTTATTTACATTACCTGGAGATAGGTAAATATCATTTGTAGTACTGAATAAGGTACAAGTATTGTTATCCAAGTTTAGCCCACACGTACCTTCTACCCTTGTTCCTCCGGTTCTTAATGAAGTCAATCTAAAATCTTTGGAATATACATTTATACTTTTACCTGGACTAGTTGATATTATTCCACTACTTGTATGGAGATTACCAAAAATATTTAATTTTTTGATAAAACATTCACTAAATGAAGCATCACCTTGTACTGTAAATTTATCCTTGATAGTAACACATTTACCAACTACTAGATCTCTTTTAATAAATAAAGTATCAAAAGTACTGTTACCATTTACTTCCAAGTCAGTTACTACACCTTGATCAAGTATTAATTTGGTAATTTTTACATCATTATCGAATCTTGACGTTGATATAACATGTAGATTATTTGTATCCACATTCTTGACATACAAGTTATTCCATCTAGACACATTACTACCAATATCATTGACACCAATAATACTTGTCGAATACTTGACTAAAGAGTCACTGAAAGACACTATAGGTTTTTCTTTTATACTAATACTGTACTCGGAGCTAGAGTCGTTACTGTTAGTATTACCAGTGTCGTCAAATATTATACCAGTATTTACAACTTTACCACGTACATGTACATCACCACTGGTTTTTATCGAGTTGGAATAAAGTAAGTTTACATGTAAATTGCACGTAGCGGTAGATATGTCACTTGTATAAGCCAATTTGTAATCTTTACTGAATTTAGAAGTGTACCCATTTGGTAAATCACTTGTTCCCTCATCTACACAATTACTAGCTACTGTACTATTTACTTTTACAAATGTAGTAACGTTTGCCAAACAGTGTATAAAAACATGAAAATTCTCCAACTTGTCTGTATAGACGTAAATATTAGAGGTAGGATAGTCACCGTCGCCTCGAGTGGAATGTCTTGTTTGTAAAATTCCATCCTTGATACAAATAAATACATCAAGTGTGTGCATGTTGCACGTAATGTCAAGATAGTATTCCCCTTTTTCGTTGAAACCAAAACCAGAGTCTGTAGTATTTAATTTTCCAATATACATCCATTTGTTGTATTTTTGACCGCAAACATTAAAACTTGTACATTGACCATTTTCAAAAGATAATTTTTCTTTAACCAACAATTTGTCAACGTGTACAAGAGTAGTGGCAAGGTAATCAATATTACATGTTGTGGAAGTAATGTTTAAATTTCTTGTTTGTATATTCAAATCTTGATTCAAGGAATGTATATTGTCAATGTACAAGTCGCTTGTTTTTGCAATACTTGATTCAATACTACTCGAAACAATTGAATCAGAATGCACATTCTTTGCATAAACATCTAGTACTTGTAGGTCACTGTCTAGTATACTTTTACTATCATTTACATGTAATACTTGTTTACCTTTTACATTATGTACTATTATATCGTTTGCCTCTATTGAAATTTTTTTACCAAATAGTGAAATAATATTGTGATTTAATAAAATAGAGTCGGTATTCCATTCTATAATTTTTCTATTGTTGCTCGAAAGACTGTATTCATTAATCAATAATGTATCGCCAACGTGTAAATCTTTTGATATACTCAGTACTGGAATAAAACAGGAACTTTGTAAATGTACATCACACGTTATTGTACAATGGTCGTCATTTATTGTCAACAAGGTGTTGTTTAGATTTTTTATTTCAAAATCAGTACTATTTGTACTTGAACCGATGCTAAATTTATTGTTCAAGAATATTCCAACTGGTTTGAAATTTTCTGTAGAATTCAAATATATCCCTTGTGCTAAACCATTGAATGATACGACATTATCTTGACCGTCTACTCTAAAATTACCAACACCATCAATACTCATGCGTTTTACCTTGCCAAAATACCATTCCTGAGAATATTCAATACTTGGTTCATACATTGAATACCAAATTGAATTTGTATTTGTACCTATAGCAGCATCAGTGGTAGTCAAGCTAGGGGCTTTTGATAGTATAATTTTAGCACCAATTCCTCCTGTACCAAGTAAAGGTATGGAATATGCAAGTTTATCAGTAGAGTCTAGTAAAATACAAGGTGTTTGACCAATAATAGACAAGTATTTAGTAGATATACTTTGTTTGACATTTAAACTTTTATTTACAAACATTCCCCCCATTGTAGAAATGGAAGCATCACCTGTGAGTAAATCAATATCCCGAGTATTGTTGCATTTCAAGGTAGTATTATTACTCAATATAGTATCTTTACATAGAGTTATATTATTGTCATTTACTTGGAATTTATTGAATACATTAAGACTGCTACTCAATTGTATACTAGAGCATCCAAGTTCACCAAGGTTGTTTAATTCTAGTAGATTCTTGTCACACGTGTCATTTTTTACGTAAAATGTACCTACAGGGGTTGTACCTATTTGAGTAGCTGTGGGTGCGGTTGTAGCGTCTATCGAAGTAAATGTTATACAAGAGTCACTCGACAAGTTCAAGTTGGACATGAATTCTACATCTTTGAAAATGGTTACTTGTTGAGAAAATAAATCTATTTCAAGTATGGAAGTTTGGTTAGATTTTAAATCTAGACTTCCATCTTTTTTAATAATTTGTAAATTAGAATCACAGGTTGATACTAAAGTACCTTGTTCATTGTAGAAGCAATCAAAATTTATACATATATTATTATAACTCAGAGCTTTGATTTGGAATAATGGTGTATCAGTATACTGTAAAAGTAGATTTAAATGAGGTCCCAAGTTGTGACTGTTTTCTGTACCAATAATATTACATTTACCAAGATCAGGGTATTGAAAAGATCCATTTTCAAATTCATTAGTTGTCCCTATATGTAAAGTATTCAATTTTAAACTTCCATTCAACTCTAGACTCTTGTTTACAATTAAATCACTAGATACAGTTACATTGTCACTACTTATACTAAGTATACTTTTGTCATTGTCACAAAAAGTAAAACCAAGGTCATGTGTAAACTTGTTGTCTGTAAGATTTACTTGTCCTAAATTAATATCTGTACTCGATAAAATTATTCCCGGACTTGTTAGTATTGTATAATTATTGTTGGAATATTCCAATGTACAGCTATTTTCGTCACTATCTTTTTGTTTAGTTAGTATTAATTTACCACTGCAATGTATGTCGTTTACTTTTACTTGATTTACACATTCAATATCACCATTCAACTTTACTTTACCGTATACACTCAAATCAAGTCCTAGGGGATTTATCAAGTTGTAAAAAGTAAAATTACAATGAGTATCATTATGACAACATTTTGGGATGTAGTCGTCAATGTTGTTGCTTGAACACACAAGTTCGAAATTTGCAGCTTGTTCCAATGTTTTGTAACTACATAATATATTTAGAGGACAACCACTTGAAAATGTATATTCGAATGATTCTGTTTTTTTTATTGTACAAGTAGAGTCCAACATTACTTGATCATTAAGTAATATCTTGACATGACCTGTAAAAGTTACGTTGAATCTAGTAGGCGTTTGATACACTTTGGGGTAAATTAACCCAACAAGTATTACAGATAAATAATTGTCTATTGAAAAAGTTGTAGGTAATATTTGTAAGGTACTGGAATATTTTTTAATAAACTCTATAGGTTCCCCTAGTGTATTTAGTTTATGAACCCATGCAACTAAATCTACACTTGTATCAATTTCATCTTGCACTTGATTTTTTTTTATTTCTTCAACTACCTCTTTCTTGTAACCCACAAAATCTGTAAACGAGACACTTGGATTCATTTGTTATACAAATAACAAATAAATTATTTAAAAAGTGTACGTTTAAAATGTGAATGTAACCAAAAAAAGTTAGAAATTTCTATAGTCAGATTCCAAGTTTAACCGCTTCTTTTTTCTAGTTATCACTTGAAATACAAATGTGGTTTGTTTTGTGTAATCAAGTGCATCTAATTCACTCTGAGTACCAAAATTAACAGATGTGTGGTTAGGGTGGTATAATCTAACATGTATGCTTTTTACAGTTTGTTTTACTGGTGTAAACGTATGTGCCATTACATTTGTTGATGATTTATCTAGATTAAAAAAATTTACAGTATTACCTGTATGTAACGATAATATTCCAAAATATTTGTCATTAGAAGTTGTAGTAATATGATTTAATTCTGGAATATCTAGATATAAAAATGGATCAGCTGATATTCCATCCAGATTAGGTAGCGTCCCTCCGGCGATAGATACTGATTTAACATTACATAAACATTCTGGTAAATCTATTTTAAAATTTGCTGGAGATGGATATAAACTTCTATCTCTATCTTCCGAAGTGATGAATATAAATGTCTTTTCATATTCGTATTCCACATTCGTATCTTTTGTAGGTGGATTAGATATATTGTTATTGTAGGTACTGTAGTTCATGTTGTCAAAATTAACAGAATCGTCCATAAAGCTCGGTTGTACTTTTGTATACACTGTATTGTAACTATTACACATTAAAGACTGTTGATTATCTTCATTGTTTGAAGCCATTTTTTGATATCTATTATACTCTAGTGGTCCACCACGTTGAGGTCCCCTGTAATTAGCAGTATTAAAGGATGGGTTACCGTATTCTGAATAACTATTGTTGGTATTCATTTAATTATTATAACACAATTTTTTAATTTTTTTTAAACTAATTTAGTCGATTGTAAAATTTTTCAGTGTAATAAGTAATGGATAATATAGTAGAGAATATACCAAACAATTTCGTTTATATTGTAATTATTGCCAGTATTTTTTACATATTTACACAAGTAATACAAGCTAGGACTTCCCATATCTTTTCACTAATCGTGACATTTTTTATCATCAAAACACTACGTGAGAAAAGTACAACCGAGTATGAAAATTTTAATACGGATATAGATTATCGATATGAATTAATTGGGTTACCTTCAAATTTCTATATGGATGTCAATTTGATAAATTTATATTTTTCAATATACAAGTGGAAGAATTTTAACCCTCACAATTATAACGAATCCATTCGAGCTGTTAATAATGTATTGCAAATTGAAAAACATAGTCAAAAACTATCTAGATGTGTAGATAATTATGAAATAGCGTACGATCAGTCTAAAAATGCATTAAATATGCTTCATGGATTTATATATAATATAGAGCAACCTCAACTTGTGGCTAAATTAAAAAAGGTACTACATAGACTACAAGAATTATTAGCTAGACATTTGAGTAATATAAGGAAAAATTGTGATACGATTGAAAAAAATAAACCAAAAATTAATGTAGATTCAAGATTTGTTCAAGACCACGATGGACCTAAAGCACATGACCAATATTCCCAATTTGATTTCTACTAAAGTACAAGTGGTTTAAATTTTCTCGCCTTGAAAGGATTACTACCTAAAAATAGTGTTTCATTTATTAACTCTACTGTGCAACTTTTTTTTTGCGTCTCGTCTGCGACTACATCTACTTTGTAATCTTTTTGTGCGTCTTTACAAATTGTTTCATTGTATGATATACAACTTGTTTCAACTGTTTCATCTATTAAGTCGTTACTTGTTTTATCTATTAAGTAGTTACTTGTTTCATTTATTAAGTCGTCACTTGTTTCAACTGTTTCATTTATTAACTCGTCACTTGTTTCAACTGTTTCACTTGTTTCACTTGTTTGAACTGTTTTATTTATTAAGTCGTTACTTGTTTCAACTGTTTCATTTATTAACTCGTTACTTGTTTCAACTGCGTTGGCAAAGGTAACGAGAGGTGTTGCAACTTTACCGCCACCCCACCATTCATGTAATTCTGATTCTCCTTGTAAATTATCGACACTAATACAATAGTCTTGTCTATACAATATATTTTGAATTTTAACAGATCCTTTATTTTTTATATCAAAAAGATGCAACCTAGATTCACTCGTACTATCTACTCCACATCCATCCATACCTCTGGACATGTAATTACCATCACTACCACTATAACTATAACTATTACTACTGCCACCACTACCATCACCACTACAACTTATCCCACCGGTATCTTCACTAATACAATAACGACCATCACGACCACCGATATTTACACTGACATGATCACTTTTAAATTTTACAATAGTTGATAATGTACGTTTTATTGTTACGGCATTCATTAATATAACAGTTTTTTTACATTTTACAAAATGTTTAGATGTAAATTTAGGAGAATAGATTTCAAATAAATAATACATCATTTTCCTTACATAATCTTTATAGTCTTCTCCGACATTTAGATTATATTGTTTTTTAATCTCCATTTGAATTTGTTGAAAAACAATAGAGGCATTAAATTCTGATAAAAAAGCTTGTTTTATCAATTGTAACATTATACTATTATACCTAGATTTTTTTTGTATGCGTATAATAACAATAATATGGATGCACTCAGTATTGGAATAATAGCAAGTATATCTTCAATATCGTCAACGAGTGTTTTAGCTACAACCCTATTTTTCTTTAAACGTACAAATACTAATCCAACAAAGACGAAGACTACTACCAGTAAAAAGATTCAAGGTAAATTCATAAGGATATCTAATTCAAATATAGTATGTATGCATATATCAAAATTAATTGTGTCTTCAGGTAAAAATGACGATATAGCCTTCAATAAGCCAGTTACAATGTCTTCAAGATTAGATAGTACAGCCAATTATATAGCATCAAATGTTACAGATTCAGATACAAATACATATAATCATACATCCTGTGGCGATAGTCCATGGATATTAGTAGATTTAGAATTTGTGACTGAAATTACCAAAATAATAGTAGTAAATAGGCAAGATTGTTGTCAACAACGTATAAATGGTACAATTGTAGAGATTTTAAATGAGAATAAAGAAACTGTATGGGAATCAGAACCTTTCAAAGACAAACTTGGTTCAATAAAACCTGTATATGATTCAAATTTAAACCAATATGGATATGATAGATTTACAATAACACCACCAAATACAAATATTGTAGGAGAAAGAAACAAGTATTAAAAAGTGTAAACGGAAATGAAAGTGGTGCGTTTAGTGCGTTTGACATAAAAGTATAAATATAGCATGACAAAAGAAACTTTAAACTCAATGGACTTTTATAGGTACTTGAAAAACACAATAGAGTTGTGTTTCTTTCTAAACAAAAGACGTACAACAAGCACCAATTGGGAATTAGAAATGTCAAATATTAGTTACGACGTAGGTGGCGGTGGCGGTGGCGGGAGTAACCAAAAGTGAAACGAGCTGGGTATTGAACGAGTACTTTGGAAAGGTTGTCGATTTTTTTTTTAAACATATAAAAAGAGTCTAGATTCCGGATTTTTGTTTTCAATTGATGTTGAAGTTAGGAAAAATAAAAAGAGAAGATGAAGATTTAAAGTGCAATTCAACATTAATTTCGTCAAATTTAACGAATTCGTTACCAAAGTCGACACATTCGTTTTCGCCAAATAATGTGCTATATTTCATATCTATAATACCAGTTATAGTTATAACATATCTTCAATTGGCGTATAATTTATTTCTGATTTATACAATTTCAACAAGTATATTTAATTTTTCAAAAATATTACGGTACGATATACAAAAGTACGTTGATAATAAGCAACACAATTTATTTCTTCAGGTATTTGAATGTACAAAGGAATACATAGATAATGGATGTACAAATGAAGTTATTCCACCTATAATTCAAAATTATTGCACAAAATGGAAACAATGTATGGACACTGATGTAACATATATATTAACCAGCAAGGAAACAGCCCAAGTATTTGCCGATATACTAAATAACTTTTTTGAGAATTTGTCAACTAGAACTGTATTTTCTGTAATTGTCATACTAACAAGTCTTACATTGATTTTAAACATTATCCTGTATTGGTCCAGACTAAAGTATAAACTTACGTAAAGTGGACGACTCAGTTACATGCGTTTTTTACACCACTTGATATACTCCATTTGTTTTTTATTTTGTGGTTTGAAATCTTGTATTATTCTAGAGAAATCTACATCTATGGGGACCTTGTTTTTAAATTTCCAAAGAGACAACAAGAAATCATATGGCGCATAATGAATACAATATTCTATCACCACCGAATCTATATGGGTGTTCAAGTAATGACTTGAAAATATATCCATATTATCATAATCTGCTGCGAATTTTAATAAAACGCGTTCCAATGATTCATTTTGTCTCAACTCTATACATAGAAATTTTTTATATTCGTAAATGAAGATGATAATTTTATCTAGTTTACGTTTAAAGCATTGCATAATAAACTTGTTATTTATAATTAAATCATCTCTAAAATTATCAAATACAAAATTAGTTAGGTGAGTCAATAGTATTTGTTTAGGTAAAACAATGTCAGAGTTGAACAAATTGTACCATATATTGTACCCAAAATACTTTGGTAACTGTTCAAGTTTTTTTTTTACTTGAATAGGACTACTGGTATCAATTTTGCTTGAAGATTTTACTATAGATTCGATATTATACAATTTATGACTGTATATAAAGTTCAATTGACGTTTATTATACAATATCAACGTATCCCAATTATCTACAACTATATTCAACTCTTTATACAACACAATATGGTCAGAGTGAAAATATTTACTAGTTATATCATGGAAAATTTCTATATTATTTTTACTACTTTGTTTTCTTGTTGGTACTACTTTACGTGAATTTTGCATCATCGAAGATAACCCTACAGAAAGTACACCTGGTATACCTTGTGATAAATTAGGCAGGTTGAGTGAAAAATTTAACAATGGTGTAGTTTTATTAACTTTTTTGACGGAATCATCAAGTTGTAACCTTTCTTTTAGAATAGGGGTATACAACAATAAATTCTCTCTACTTGCAAGTGTTAAATTAATCAGAGATACTGTATCGCATTTACTTGCAATTATATACAATATATCAGGATACAAGTTTTTCATAACAAGATTAACTTTTATTACTTTTTTTTAAAAAATTAAACGTAAAACTATACTTGAAATGTACAATACAAAACCAACATTTACAATGTCTATTATACCAGGTGTCAAATATACAACATCTTCAATATTTGCTGAATCTATTCCTTCAAACAGTACTCTATCCTTTAATACAAATCTATTCTGTAACCATTGTGAAAAACCCTTGCAACTGTCGTTGTCGCGTGTACTGTCGTTGTCGCTTTTATTGTCAGTTAAACCAGGAATATCCCTTATATCAATATTATCCAAAAACAACTCTATACATTTTGGTGCCTTGTTGTTGAAAAGTATATCATCTAGACTGTACGCATCATACGGATACTTGTAATCTTTTGTACACATTGGCATTGACATTGGTATACGTACTGTTACATCGAGTACATCCACATCTTCAAATCTAAAATATTTTAATATTGTATACAATCCTTTAGATTTCGGAAGTAGACAATATTCTTGTTCAAATTGACATCCATTATTTGTAGCATACTTTTTACATGCATCCATTGTTGAATCACATACAACAGTACCTTCAGGGAATAATAATAGACAAAAAGACCTTGTATTACTATACAAATAATCCAATTGTTGAAAAATATGCTTCTTGTCTATATTCCATTTGCGTTTCAAAAAGATAAAATTGAAATTCTTCATGATCCAACCAATGAATGGTATGTAATACAAACTATCCTTTAATAAAACAACAATGTCATCATGTCTATTAAAGTGATACAATAATACCCAAATATAAAACCAATCGGTATACAACTGATGATTACTCATTACAACTACCTTTTGTTTTAAACTTGAAACATTCTTGTTGAAAATTTTTATACATTTCGTGTCCGTATAAATGTACATTAGACATATAAAGAATGATATTGAATTCTTTTTTATATACTTGTTCATGTATTGTTCATACTTGTAACCCGTCGCCTTGCAGAATAATAAAGACGCCAATTGTATTATAAATAATACAATTGCATACAATACTACTATACCAACAAAACTTGTCTTTTTAAAAAAGTACATGTGTCGACTAATCTCGGTACTGTCCTTGTCGTTTTCACAGTCACTTTCACAGTCACTTTCACAGTCACTTTCACAGTCACTTTCACAATAACTACTGTAGCTACTAGATTCTTCGCTTCCATTGTCACTTTCACTACTATCACTTTTACAGTCGCTACAACTGTTGCATAAGGAGGATGTACTGAAACAAATAGATTCAAAGTCATCAGATTCGTCTTCATTTTTGTCATTACCATACTTGATAATTTCGTCAATAATTTCAGCGTCAATTTTTGAACTAATTATATCAATATTTGTAGATTCGTCAATAATTTCAGCGTCAATCTTTGTATTTTCATCGACAATTTCTGTGGCAACGGTCTTTGTATTTTCATCGACAATTTCTGTGGCAACGGTCTTTGTATTTTCATCGACAATTTCTGTGACAACAGTCTTTGTATTTTCATCGACAATTTCTGTGACAACAGTCTTTGTATTTTCATCGTCAATTTCTGTGACAACAGTCTTTGTATTTTCATCGACAATTTCTGTGGCAACGGTCTTTGTATTTTCATCGACAATTTCTGTGTCGACAATCTTTGCAATAACTCCATCAGATTCAACAACTTGTTGACTCTTGTCGTCAATTTTGTTTGTTATTTGGTCATAGATTAGATTATCAAATTTTAATATACATTGTTTGTTCAGGTAATCATCTTCTTTTAGATAATCCACCAATTTTAGACCTGTTTTTTTTTTACCAATGGGTACAAAGTTCAACACATTTACAGTAAATCGTTCTTTAGAGTCATTATATATCTTTAATAACTCGTATAGACTAATTTCATTCATTTTTTTTTTCTATACAAACTAATAACAATGGATATAAAAGTAAGGCGTGTCGATGGTTTATATAATACATTAGCTCCATTTTTTATAATGTCTGGAAATCAAGAATCTATTTCCAAAGGTGATCATATTTCTGTCGAATGTTATCATACCAAAGTGTATACAGTTACAACACCTGTGAAATTCATTTTAAACGACGGTTATCAAGCTGGTCAATTAAAAAAAATTACTCTTGTGCATAAAGGTAATACAGATGCCAATGTTACTATAGATTGCATATCATTACCTCGTGAATTATCAAAAATAGAGATGGTTAATGTTGGTGATACAGTTACATTAATGTTTACTGGTGGAATTTGGATCATTCTTGAGACTATAAATATAATGAATGTTTCTTTACGATCACCTATAGTGTCTTGATGTAATTATCTAGACAAAACAGTGCACAAGTAAAAAAAAGTATTACAGGACACGTATACAAGATATAAAATGTTAGTAATAATTTAATATACCATTTGTTTTCAATCGTGTAAATATAATGGTATTTTGGAGGTGTGAAAATAAAAAACCTATTTGAAAACAATAAATTGTAAATAGTATACGTTGGATAGTTTTCTATGTAAATATTTTCAACATTTTGCGTAGATAAAAATAACAAGTATGTAGTAAATTCTTCATTACACATATTATATGAAAAATTATCATATAATATTTTACCTTTTGTATCCTCGCCTTCACCGCCATCCTTGTCGTCATACTTTCTTATATAGTTACAGTATTCATCTAACGATACCATCATTTTTGCTCGCCTATCCGGCACTTTTTTTGTTTGAAATTGTATGAAATGTATAATTTCATAGCAAATTATACCGATTATACCTGTATCCCAAATTGACAACATATTTATTGTAATATTTAAATTTATTTAATTAAGAAACTTCACCCAAAGTTTTTCTGTACAAATCTGGGAATTGTGTAGGTTGTTGGAAAGGTGATACCATGGTCAATGGTGTTGGATTTGCTGGGGCTCCTCTTAAATCATTAATAAAACCTCTTTTTGGTTTACTTACATCGATACCTAATGACCATCTATTTTGCAAGAAATTTTGGTTCAATTTAGAATCTGGTTTCAAGTCAGCATATATATCTTCTGAATCTTTTTTAGGTAGTAAATCATATGCATTTAAACGTTGATCTTTTAGATAATCCATCTCATACGGTTGAGGTGCTATTTCAGCTTGAGTAGTCAAGGGAGCACCAGTAGGCTCAAATGTTGGAACGAATGTAGTTGTTGGAGCGAATGTTGTAGTTGTTGGCTCAAATGTTGTAGTTGTTGGTTCAAATGTTGTGGTTGGAGCAAATGTTGTGGTTGTTGGCTCAAATGTTGTGGTTGGAGCAAATGTTGTGGTTGTTGGCTCAAATGTTGTGGTTGGAGCAAATGTTGTGGTTGTTGGCTCAAATGTGGTTGTTGGAGCAAATGTTGTGGTTGTTGGCTCAAATGTTGTTGTTGGAGCAAATGTAGTTAAGTCAGGCATACTATATTCTGTAGTGACTGGTGCCATAGTAGTAGTTTCTAAATCAGGCATACTAAATGGTGTAGTTACAGGTACTTGAGTAGTAGTGACAGTATTTACATCTTCAGGTATATTGAAAGATGTAGTAATAGGTTCACTAGTAGTAACAACTTGGTCTTCTGGTGCTAAAGTTAATTCCATATTTTCTGTTTCGTTATCACTATGTAAAATTTTATACACGACAAAAAAAGCCAAGAAAAATAAAGCCAAGACTAAAAGTTTATTATCAAATAATTCCATCATGTTTTATTATATAAAGAGTAAAAAAAAAATACACGTTTTAAACACACATCATTCAGTAACAAAAATTAGTCACGAGAAGAGACATTATTGAGAACAACTTGTTCATCCTTTACGTCAAGAAAATGTCTACGTAAATGAATTTGAAGGTTAAAGTAATGAACTTTATCAGTAACATCGCCTTTTATATCAGGTTTTCTCATTTTGCGTTGACGAATAGTTTCTCGTCTTGTTTCGGAATTACCCAACAATTTTTCCAATTTTGCGTCCAACAAGATACATCTTCTATCACTAGGATCTTCCAATTGACGATCTTTAATATAATCTCTAATACGAGAGACTACACTTATTCTAGCAATCTTAGTTCCTACTTGGACACCCAAAAATTCACACAATTCAGGACTCATAAAAGTTCCTTCTTTTGAAGCAAAACCTGATGGTACTCTGGTACCAGAACTACTACCGTTATACTTGCGTTTACCATTTACTATATGGTCGTACATCTTCTTTACTTCCTTTTTAATACACTTCAATTCTAGAATATCATTCTTGATCTTTACCTTTTCTTCTTCCTTGTATCCCATCATCTTGTCCAATTTATCTTCCAAAGCTTTGAAATCAAACAATACACCTTTTTTTTTACTCCCACCAGATCCTTCGTCAACTCCTTCGTCAACTCCTCCGTCTACTTCTTTTCCGGTGTTTACTTCTCTAGGGTTTACTTCTCCAGGGTTTACTTCTAAAACTTGTTCCATTTTGATAGTTTCGAGTTTTATTTTCTTGTTTTTTACAGGCATATCTACGTTTTCAACTTGTTCAACTTTTTTAGTATTCTTCATTTTGATTTTAACATGTGGTAATTTTTCTCATTTTTATATTACATGTTTTCATCGAACTATTTCCAAAAATGAATACTATGGAATCGTAAATAAATATATATATATGTATTCATGAATGTCGGTGTTGAAATGGTCATGGAAAAGTGTTTTGAATGTAATGAACTTTTATCAGAAAGTAACGTACGAGATGGTTTTATAGTATGTTTGGAATGCGGGACTACATGTAAAGATAATTTCATATCACAATATTCTGAATGGAGGCAATATAGTGACAATAGTGGAAGTGGTGGGAATAGTGGTAATAAAGTTAGATGTACCTATACAGGTACTACTAAAATAGGTACTAGTATTACATCATCAAATTTTCAATCACAACAAAATTTACATCAATGGGTAAATCAAACATCTAGTCAAAAACACTTGTCTTCAATCTTTAAAGAAATAGAAAATTTACCTCTTACAACTGAAATTTTACATTATTCATTCAATTTGTATGAACAAGTTTATACAAATATAAACTCTTTTACAAACACTAAAAGATGCAACTTGAAAAAGGGTTTGATTGCTGCATGTGTGTATTACTCATTTTTAAAACTAAAAATACCTATTGAAAAAAATGAAATTGCACAAATTTGCAACTTGTCTAATAAAATCATGTCCAAAGGTTGCAATTACTTTCTAGACGTTGTAGGATTGGAATACATTAATTTAGACCCATTTAATGTAACAGATTTTATACCTAAATATGCTACATTATTTGACATGTCTGATAAGATACAAAACATTCTATACGAAATGATTGATTGCTTGTTGAAGAATGATGAAATATTCCTAGATTTATCACCTTCCATTATTATATGTATCTGTCTATACTACATTTTTATAAACAGTACGGATGGTATTACAGAAAATTATGATATCAATAATATATCGCAAAAAACTAGTATATCTTTGAATATATTAAAGAAAAATTTTCAACATTTAGAAAAACACTATATAACTTTATTACCATTTATCAAGTAATAACAAATAAAAATTTACACATAACTCACCCTGACGATATTAAAAAAAAATTGTTGTCGGTAGAAAAAGAATTTTTACATTTTATAACTACGTCTTGCGTTAGTAAACCTAACAAAAAGTTATTAATAAATTAGTAGTAGTAGTAGTAGTAGTATTACCAATAACTAACGCTTTTAAAACTAATACCAGTATTTTTAGATAATATTATCTTTTCAGCTCTGGTAGGATACGGATTGTCACAATGTTCCAATAACCAGTCTAATAAAATTGCAATCTTGTCTCTTGGAAAATTAGGTCTATATATTTTCATTGGATCTTGACGTTGCAGTGTACGTTGCGGAGTTGACAGCAAAGATGAAATTTTACGTTGCGGGGTAGGTGATGAAGATTTAGATGGTAAATTTTTAACTAGAGTTTCATGTTGCTGGGTAGGTGATGGTGATGGTGGATTTTTAACTAGAATTTTACGTTGCGGGGTAAGAGATGAAAGTTTACTTGGTATTTTACGTTGGGGGGTAGACCGTGATTTTGATGATAAGGATTGTGGTAACTGTGGTGTCGATTGAAAAGATGATAGTGGTGGTAACGGTCGGTGTAATGGGTGTAATGGGTAGAGATTGTAGGGATATATAGGAAATAATGGGGGTAAAATATATGGGTACATGTAAAATGTATCCATACATGATTGGGTGGTTTTATCATTACGTTCATTAAATGTATCTAGTTGATCCATTTTAAAAAGATATAGATATGGATATAGATATAGATATTGATGGGATGGGATTATTACTGAAAAAAGGCGTCGGCTGGTACAAGGGATCGACGGGGGTAGTGAAAAAAGGCGTCGGCTGGTACAAGGGATCGACGGGGGTAGTAAAAAAGGGGTTTACAAGGGATTGATAATTGACTGTGGAGAGTGAAAAAAAATTGTATTTTAGGGTAATTTAGAGTACTTGGGTAAACAAATCTTGTATACCTAAACATCTTGTAGAAGACACATAATAACGTTTATATGTACTAAAAAGTGACTCGAATGTATCGTGAATGTCCTCAAGTAATGACTTGTAATAGTCGTCACTTCCACCGTAACCACCGTCACTACCGCCGGTGTAACCAATTTCGTTTTTAATGTATGATTCAATTGTATTACAAGTTTCTGGATATTCAGACTTGTTGAAAATCAATTTGGCATTGGCGTCTAATTTATTTACAACATTACATGAATACAACATGTTTGATACAAAAGTTGAGTAATCTACACATTTATGTGCATCCATTATGTAATAAAGGTCAATGTCCATTCCAGTTTTTTTTAACGCCTTGAAAATAATCTCCCCAGACACAGACCATGTAAATGCCTCAATTTGACCAGGCACGTCTATTAATATATAATCATACGTGTCCCTTTTTGATGTCAGTATATCAACTATTTGATCAATTTTTGTAACAAAAATATTTAAACATGTTGTTATCGCCCCATTTGGTCCCAATTTGTAACTTTCCATAACATCTTTATAATTTATAGTATCTCTTATATCCAAATTTGGGCTAAATGGCAAATTTTTTACAGCTGGATCCAAATTAACGATATATACCTTTTTATTTTGATTTGATAGGTAATTAAAACACGTACTTGTAAATGTTGATTTACCAGAACCTGCAAACCCAATGTTTAATAGTATTTTACAAGACATAAAGTTAAAATTTACATAAAAAATGTATACTTATATTAAGTTTATGTTACTACTAACGATTTCCATGGAATACAATTTTGGAAATGGAATAATATACAAATTTGAAAAAAATGGTTTAAAAAGATACACACATTACACCACTTCAACAAACCTACATTTTATTAGATTATGTTTAGTCTTGTGTTTTTGATATTCAACCTCGTAGCATCACAAATTTTCAATTGTCAAAATGGAATATTCTACAGAAAAGAAGTACGACAGTTGCAACAAGATGGAGAATTAGAAAAGTTTATTACAGCATTTAAATTGATGGCTAAGGATGGGTCATTAGTTAAATTAATAAATAATCATGGTAAACTATGGTCTCATTCCCATTTTAACCCACGATTTCTACCTTGGCATAGGCTCTATTTAAAGGAGATGGAATTAGAATTACAAAAAAGGGGTTCACCGTATTTACCTTTTTGGGATTGGTCTATAGACTCCCAAGATCCTTTACATTCGATAATATTTTCAAGTTTGTTTTTTGGTGAAAACGACAATAAAACACGCGAGATTGTAAATGGACCGTTCTCAAGAGATGTATACAATACCCCTGTTGGAACAATAAATTTGATTAGAGATTACAATATAACACAAAAGTCTATATTTTATCATCCATCTCTTATTCAAGGGTACACCATCAACAAGACTAGGTTTTCTGATTGGTCCGTCAGTATAGAATATGGACCTCATGCTATTGTGCATTCTGTAATAGGAGGAGCTACTGGAGATATGTCTAGTTGGATCGCAGGTAATGACCCACTATTTTGGTTACATCATGCTTTTATAGACAAGTTATGGCACGATTATCAAAAGTACCACAACTTGTACTCTTTTGATGGTGTAGCTTATGGTAGTCAAATGAATACGGATGAAATTCTTCTTCCTTGGAATATTACTGTAAAAAATACTTTAAATAATGAGAAACAATTGTGTACATTATACACTTCATACAATGGCAACAAGAACACACATGAAAGCGTTAATGGTAGTATTGGTATACCAGTTGTACCAGAGGACTGGTTTAGCAACAGAGGTGCAAATGAAACAATTGTAGAACAAATGCGTAATGAAACCAACAATGTGCAAGTACCAACGCAAGTACCAACGCAAGTACCAACGCAAGTACCAACGCAAGTACCGTCATCTGGTGCCTACGGAGGTAGTACAAGAGGTATTTTGTTTTCAACGGTTGTAATAGTAATAGCAAATACTGTTACAGCAGTTAGTGGTGGTTTAAAGTGTTGTTTTAAAGTGTTATTTTAAAGTGT
>Ga0163144_10009039_pt1 | contig 21451 bp, 12 predicted proteins | sample OliLak19BULKMAT1_FD_123175 | JGI IMG/M metagenome (GOLD analysis project Ga0163144, IMG submission 123175) | Freshwater microbial mat bacterial communities from Lake Vanda, McMurdo Dry Valleys, Antarctica - Oligotrophic Lake LV.19.BULKMAT1 | ecosystem: Environmental > Aquatic > Freshwater >... | reverse complement strand
GGATATAATGATCAAGTAACCTGGGAAGCAAAGCACTTAGGGATAAGACAGCACCTTACATCCAGAATATCAGAATTCGATGCGCCGAACTTTTTTGTAAGTGAGATGGTGAAAGGCGCGTTCAAAAAAATTTATCATCAACACATTTTTAAAGAGGAGAACGGGATTACAGTAATGACTGATATTTTCGACTTTGAGGCTCCGCTTGGTGCATTGGGAAAAATAGCCGAATGGTTGTTTTTGAAAGGCTATATGAGAAGGCTTTTATCCGAGCGCAATAAAATAATTAAGCAGATTGCGGAGTCGGGTGAATGGGAAAAGTATATTTTTGAGGTAATAAAATAACAATATGTCAAAAGGAATATGGATAATGGCCGGAATGTTTGTTTCAAACTTAATTGGAATGGCATTGATATGGTTCAGTAAATTTTTAATGGAGCAGGTCAATGATATAATGAAATCGGATTACTCCGGCTTTTTTATTTTTTTAAAGGAGGGAGTGATCTGTCTCATTATTGTGTCGCCGCTGCTCTGCGGTTTTGTATTGGGAGGCGCATTTATTGGCAGGGCCATGTTCAAGAAAAACAATAATACACTGAATGTAAGTGTTGTTGGCACCTTGTTTTTTATTTTTATGATCGATTGTTTTTCCACACACTATTATGAAAATAAAGTTGTTGATGTTGTTACTATAAATGCACCTGTATCCGAAGTATGGAAATATGTGGCCGAGTACGAACCCATTACAAAAGAAAGCAAGTACTGGTTGTTCCGTGCAGGAATGCCGAGTCCTGTTGCATCAACTGTTGATGCACATTGCCAGGGCGCAGGAAGAAAATGCATTTTCAGCAATGGATATGTATTTGATGAAGTAATGACGGTGTATAAGCCCAATGAAGAGTTAACATTTAATATTACTCATCAGCCACGCGACCCGGAGATCATGGGGCATATTGATATTTTGAAAGGACAATTTTTATTGAAAGATAACGGAGACGGTACCACCACGCTGACGGGGACGAGTTGGTACAGGCTTTATGTTTTTCCAACATCGTATTATGATTTATGGGCGGAAAGTATTACCCGAAATGTGCATTTAAGAGTAATGGAACAAATAAAATATTTAAGCGAGAATAAAAAACGTGTTTGACTTTGTAGTAAAATATTTTTCTCCGTTAAAACACATTCCGCTCCTGCCTCAGGTTTTTGATTCTATAGCTGGGTTGATCACGGCAATTGCCAATAAAAATATTCCAGGGTACATTGATGATATTGAAAATAAAGTGAGCTTGTGGGAAGGAGTTACGCTATCGCAACATAAATATGGAGGGTTACAATTTAATTATCTGAATAGCGAATTGGGACATATACATAGCAATGGATTGTTGGATGTTCATTTCCCAATGAAAATCCGTAATGAGCTTGTTGAGAATGGGACGGCACGGCCTCATCATGTTTTTAAAGGTTCGAGCTGGGTTAGTTTTTATGTATGCGCAACGAATGATGTAAGTAAGGCAATTGAATTGCTCAAAAGAGCATATGTATTAAAGGGACAGGTTAAAAATTCCGCTTGAAAAGGACGAGATGCCTTCTGAAAATGTTATTTATTTTGGATTAAATCCCCTGGAAATCAATCCACAAACAAGTTAGAATACCGGCATGGAGTATTACATCTGGAAATAAAAAATTTGCGGATAACGGAAATAGGAATAAATTAGATTAGAATCTTATAAATGAACTCTCCGATTTTTCGTACTTCAATAGCATTATTATTCTTGTTTACAGGAAAATGTTGGGCGGATAGAAATAATAATTCTGTTGCAACAGCCTCTTCATTGCGTAACAATGGGATACAATTCATTGAGAACAAGGGCCAGATAGTTGACATGAATTATCGATCTCGCCCCGATGTGTTATACGTTGGAGAAGGAGGCGGATCAAAAATTTATTTACGAAAAGGAGGAATGAGTTATGTGATGTCACAATTCCAACGGGTGAATGAAAAAACTCCGGATACAAATGAGGCTGACATTTTACTCAAGGACTCATTGGCTTTATTGATGTATCGTGTTGATATGGATTTTGTGGGTGCACGTAGTGACGTAGCTATAATAGAAAGCGAACAGGCAGAAGGATATTTTAATTATTACCTGAGTCAATGCCCAAATGGCATAACCAATGTGAAAGCATATAACAAAATAGTTTATGAAAACATTTATAAGAATATAGACGTTGTGTGGTATGGAGGGAATGGTGAAACAGGCATCACCGCAGGTAGCGGATTAAAGTACGATATTATTATAAAGTCCGGTGGCGATCCCGGTGTAATTAAACTTCAATACTCCGGAGCAGATGATTTGCGAGTGACAGATAAAGGTGAATTGCGAATTAGTACGGGCCTAGGAGAAATAATAGAATATATGCCAAAGGTATATCAGAATATTAGCGGAAAAATAATTGATATCGCGGCGAAATATATTTTGGAAGGAACAATTGTGAGGATACAAATAGGGGAGTACAATAAACAATTTTCTTTGATCATTGATCCCTGGTCAACGTATTATGGTGGAACCGGTAATGAAGAAGGATTTTCTATTTCTGTTGATCCATCAGGTGATCTCGCGATTTCGGGACGATCAACGTCTACTAATCTTCCTGTTTCCACAGGCGCTTATCAAACATCTTTATCGGGCGGAGGAGCTTTTTCAGATGCGTTTTTATTGAAGATGAGTGCCGGCGGTAATTTTCTTTGGGCAACTTATTTTGGAGGTACTGCAATGGAGCAGGGTGAAGGCGTTTCAACAGATGCGTCTGGGAATGTTGTAACAGTGGGATTGACATATTCTACGAACTTGCCAGTGCTTGCGAGCGGAGCCAATGTTATACATCAGCCTGCAAATGGTGGAGGCTCCAATGCAGATGCCTTTGTTTTAATGCTGGATCCCTTAGGTGCGATGTTATGGTCTACTTATTATGGTGGCTCTGCTTTGGATTGGGGAAGAGATGTTTCAACTGATGGTACGAATATATATTTGTATGGCGAAACATCTTCTGGAAGCGCAATTTCGACCATTGGATGTTTTCAGCCACTGTTAAATGGAGCCGCAGGTTCGGCAAAGGATATGTTCGTTGTAAAGTTTGCGCCAAATGGTAGTCGCAGTTGGGGAACTTATGTTGGAGGTTCAACCAATGAAGCATGCGGGGGAATTGCATGTGATATGCTAACCGGTGATATGTATATATCCGGTTCTGCAACAGGAATTGATTTTCCGGTTTTTGCAGGACATCAAATGGTTTATGGAGGAGGGCTGGGACAATCGGATGCATTTCTTTTTAAATTCGATCCTGCTGGTGCTCGCATATGGGCAACTTATTATGGCGGAGTTTTAGTTGAGAATGGATACAATGTTACAGTGGATAAATTGGGTAATGTGATACTTGGCGGGCAAACAACATCCACTACAGCGATTTCCTCCGCAGGCGCATACCAACCTGCGTATGGAGGAGGAGTGATAGGTATTGGTGATGGATTCATAGCAAAATTTAACAGCAGTGGAGTGAGACGATGGGGAACCTACCTGGGCGGTAATAAAAAAGAATGGATATTTGATTTGGCAACCGATGCGAATAATAATATTTATGCATACGGGGAATGGGAAGACGAAGCTACATCCGGCAATTTTCCGATCAGTACTTGTGCATATCAAACCAGTTACGGAGGAGTGGAAGATGTTTTTATTGCCAAATATGATACCGGAGGACAGCAGCGCTGCGTAACCTATTGGGGAGGATCAATGGAAGAAGACATTGAATACCAGGAAGGAATAGCAGTGAATGGAAATTCTATTTATATCACAGGCCATTCTTATGGAGGTCTTCCGGTTACAACGGGGGCATATCAAACAAATTACGGAGGAGGTATTGATGATGCATTTATCAGTGAACTGTGCATTAACTTATGTGAATCCAAAATGTTGGGGCTTGACTTTTCTGCGAATCAAACCACAATATGTTTAAACAACTCAATAAATTTTACACCTTCAATTAATAATTCATGCGATACAGTTGATTATAAATTTCACTGGGAATTTACAGGAGGCAGCCCTGCAAATTCCGCAGCCGTGAATCCATCCGTTACCTATTTGACTCCCGGTGTTTATCCGGTTAAGTTGTTACTCACAACTGCATGTAAAAAGGATAGTGTTACAAAAAATTCCTATATCACGGTAAATAACAATGTAAATACAAGCGGTAGCGTGGCAATTTGCCAGGGACAATTTGTTTCCATACATGGTGTGAACAAAAGTATAGCTGGTGTATATACTCAAACCTATGCTGCGGCCGCAGGTTGTGACAGTATATCCGCGATAACACTTTCCGTAAACAATAGCAGCACTGCGACAATAAATCCTATCGCTTGCGGAAGCTATACTGTCAACGGACAAACGTATACAACAACAGGTGTCTATACACAAACACTTGTCAACGCATCAGGTTGTGACAGCGTACTCACTATTAATATTACATTTAACAGCAGCCTCAATACTTCCGGGAACCAAACCATTTGCCAGGGACAATCCGTTTCGATACATGGAGTAAATCAAAATACTACAGGTGTATACACGCAAACCTATACGGCTGTTGGTGGATGTGATAGTATATCTGCGATAACACTTTCGGTAAACAATAATGTGAACACTTCCGGCAATTTAACTATTTGCCAGGGACAAACTGTTTCAATACATGGTGTTAGTCAAAGTGCGGCCGGAGTATATTCACAAACATATTCTGCTGGGAATGGATGTGACAGCGTATCAAGCATAACATTGAACATAGGATCTTTTCCTATTGCTAATGCAGGTAATGACACGACAATTAACGCAGGGGTAGATATCGCACTAAGTGCCACAACAGGCTCAGGGTATACTTATCAATGGAATACAGGTGAAACAACAGCCGTTATACAACCACAACCTACCACCACAACAATTTATACGCTCACTATAACCGATGGTAACGGTTGCAGCGCAAGGGATACCGTTACAGTGTTTGTAATAAATTTCTGTACCGATAATTCGAGCATATTTGTTCCCAATTCTTTTTCTCCCAACGAAGATGGAGCGAATGATGTATTACACATGTATTTGAACGGCATCTCCGAAAATTTTTACTTTGTCATTTATGACCGCTGGGGAGAAGCAGTATTTATGACAACCGATGTAGCCGTGGCTTGGGATGGAAAATATAAAGGGAAATTATGTAATACCGATGTATACGTATATTATCTGAAGTTAACATGCTCAAGCAATAATAATGAATTTATAAAAAGAGGGAATATTTCATTGATAAAATAGCAAATTATTTCCGGTATAAATTTACTGGTGTCGAGAAGGATTATTGTGCCTCGATCTTTCTCTTCAGAATTTCAGCAAACGGCCGATCAGTGATTTTGCTTTCTAACCAAGAGATAAGGTCAAAATAATCAAGCGCCTTTTTTTCATAGGGATCTTTGGTAATGATCTCTATTTCCTGTTTTAGGTGCTTCCATGCCTTAACAAGATCATTTTTGGTTTTTATTCTTGGAAGTACGGTCTTTATAAAATTGAGCAATATGGTTTCGTATTTGTAAAGTTTATTTCGTTTGTACAAGAAGCGGTAAGTTGATTTTACAATATACTCCAATGTAGTTTCGTTGCCCAGCTCATAATGAACAATAATATTCAAGATCATAGCAAAACAATAAATATCACTCCTCACATCAGAGTTCGGATCATTTATTATTTTGTTAAGGAATGTTTTCGATACTTTAAAATCTCTGGCCATAATGTTCATGTATGCCGCACTAAAATAAAAAATAACCCGCTCCCGGGCTCCCATGCTATCTGTTTTGGCATTTAGGACTTTGATCACCTTAAGAGCGTCTTCTGTTTGTGCTGTATTTGCGTAAATCTCCAGCTCTAGATTGCTGGCCGTCATAAAAATTTGTTGCTGTAGACTTTCAGTTTTAACATGGAGTTGTTGAAATTTTTTAACGGCCTGTAGTGCTTCCGGGTATCTCCCAAGATTACTGAGGGTGAGAACGATGTTATGTAAGCAGGCTACGTAAGCGGGAGAATTTTCTTTAATAAAATAAGGGGATGCCTCCAGGTGTTTAAGTTGTTTGTTTAAGAACAGGAGTGCATTTTTATAATCTGTTTTTATTTGAAAAAATACGCTGTGGGTCATATAAAAAAAATGACGCGAGCGAAATGAGGTGGCTTTTTGCTCGTCTCTTAATAGGGGGGAATCCAATATTTTTAAATATTTCCCCATTTCTACTTTACTTCTTGAAAAACCGGAAGCGCCTCTTAATAAATAAAATTTGTTCAGCAGTTCACTATATTGATTTTCATTTTTAAATTTTTCTATGGAAGAAAAGAGTAAGTCGTATGAAGGCTTAAGACCGCCTGTTTTTTTGTCTGCAAAAAACTGAGCATAATTAACTTCAATTTCCTTTTTTATGCATTCAGCGAGGTAAAAATGGTTTTCGTGTTTTGATGCAATATCCTTTGCTTTGGAAACAAGTCTTTCACATTGATAAAGCAATTTTTTTTGCAAAAGGATATCTATTTTATTCAAATAGCTTCTCAGTGTTATTTCAGAAGTTTCTTCTGCATGGAAGGCTTCGAGGCTTTTGAGGATACTTTCGTACAGCCGATTTTTCCAGGTAGATATTTGTTTTGAAAATAAGCGCTTCTTTACTAATTCATCTTCATTATATTCTTTCTGCTGCTCGATCAAGTCAAAAAGTTCAACATAGGCATTCTGTTTTCCTATTACATGGCGGGACGCAAATATTTTAAAATGACGCTTTTCTCCCTTCTTCATGGACTTAATTAACAGAAAAAGATCGTCATTTTTTAGTTTAGACATGTAGAAATATTGGAGAATCTATATTATAAATATATTAATAATATTTATAATAGACATGTATAATTATTGAAATAATGCCTTGAAGCTCTTTTCCCTTACCGGTAGCTTAGTAGTGTAATTAAAAGTTAAAAAGCATGGAAAAGAAAAAATTAAAATTAAAAGAATTGCAGATAGATAGTTTTATTACAACTATTGATAACGCAGAAAAAAATACGATAAAAGGAGGAACTGTAATTGAAACCATTCTCCTGTCACTTGAAACTATACATCTAATTCATGAAACGTTTAAAGTGAAGGAAGGCATAAAGAAAATTCAGGAAACATATGCCTTAAGCCTGAAATTGAAAACGAACTGTGCGGGGTGTACGCATACTTGTCCAAGCACTGCCTCACAGCCAAGCGGAGATGGTTGTCCCGTTTAAAGAAGAAAACAAAAAGCTCCCCTTGTTGAAGGTGTCTTCAACAAGGGGAAAAGTCGAGCGAAGTGGTAATCATAAGAATTTAAAACATAAACACATGAAAACACAATTACAAAAATCTATTCTAATAAAAAAAAGGGCATTAACTATTTCAGTATGCATCATTTCACTTTTGTTGTGTGACGATTTTGCAAAAGCGCAAGTTACACTTACCTCTCCCAATGGAGGCGAAGTATGGACCCAGGGAAGTGTACATAACATAACCTGGAGTACAACAAATCCTTCCAATGGAAACGTATCTATAAAATATAGTTATGATAATGATTCAACATATACAACAATTGCTAACGCTCCAATTGTACTGGGTTCTTATTCCTGGACTGTTCCGGCAACACCATCAACAAAATGTTTTGTACAAATAACCTATGGCACATCTTCCGATAAAAGCAATAATACTTTTACTATAAGTGGCCCAACGGGGCTAAGGGAAACCCTGGCAGAGAAAATATTATTTATGTGCCCTAACCCTGCTTCCAATCTCCTTATTATAGAGAGCAAAGAGGAAAAAATTGAGTCGGTAAGGCTGTACAATATCCTTGGAAATTTTTTGATGGAATATACATCCGACGATTCCACTGGAAGTGAAATTAAAATTTCTACCGAAGATTTCTCAACCGGTGTATATATTGTGAGCGTAAAGACAACTCACGGCATGTTAAATAGAAAAATGACTTTTGTTAAATAGTGAGAACTTTTATTCCCTTTTCTTATTTGTAATTAAGTAGTTCCTGTGCTTGTTCCAGTATAAATTCTTTGGCATTTTTTCCAATGATAGGAGTATAGGTGCGTATAATAAATAGCGGTACTGGAAAAATCACAAACATATCGAACATCGATTTTATTTGGAATCAAAGTCTATTGATCGAACCTTAATTGCAAATTAGATATGTATATTTTATATACATATTGCGAATTAAAACATCAAATTTTGAATAAAATAAATATTTAGACAAGTATGATTAGAAGATTATTTGTTTGTACAAATATGTGTCCCGAAGGTAGATTAGAGAAATGGAACCTGCAATGAAATTTTTTTTTAAACCTTTTTTTCTCCTTGTCCTAATAACGCTTGTTGCATGGTGTAAGGCAGAGGGCCAGGGAACAGCCCTGCGTGGCGATGGAATGAATTTCATCGAAAATAAGGGCCAGCTGGTTGATATGCACGAGCAGTTAAGGCCGGATATTTTATTTACCGGTGATGGAGCAGGCGCGAAAGTATATTTAAGGAAAATCGGTGTAAGCTATGTAATGACGAAATACGAAGGCTTGCAGGAAGGTGATGAGAACCCTGCGCATTTGTTAAACGCAACAGACCCTATTCAGGAGAATGATGTTACTGTAAAAATGCATAGAATTGATATGGATTTTATCGGTTGTAATTCGAATGCTGCAGTTCTGAAACAACAAGCAGTGGAAGGATATAACAATTATTATTACGCTCAGTGCCAAAATGGTATTACCAATGTAAAAGGGTATAATAAAGTAGTATATCAAAACATGTATAACAACATCGATGTTGTTTATTACGGATCAAAAGAGAAAGGTGTAAAATATGATATCATCGTGAAACCAGGCGGTGATGCAAATAATATTAAAATAGAATATAGTGGAGCAGAATCAATTGAGTTGGAAGGAAGAACACTAAAAGTGGAAAGTTCATTGGGCACTATTACGGAAAGTATTCCAAGGGTGTACCAAAACATCAATGGGGAAATAGTAGATGTAAAAGCTGAATATGTATTGAATGGAACAGTGTTGAATTTTAGACTTTCAGATTTTTCAACTAATTATCCTTTAATCATTGATCCTGCTGCAAACTGGATTACGTATTATGGCGGGAGTGATATTGATCAAAGCAATAGAATCGTAAACGACCAGAGTGGAAATGTGCTGGTAACAGGAAAAACAACCACGCTTAATTTTCCGGTAAGTGTAGGCGCTTTCCAAACGACATTGGGAAACACAGCGAGAACGTGGGATGCATTCGTATTAAAATTTAATTCTACAGGATCCAGATTGTGGGCAACATATTATGGCGGTGATCATCGTGATATTTCGAATGGGATTATTAGCGATGGAAATGGGAATGTCATAATAGCGGGCCTTACCTCCTCATCTACTTTCCCGGTGAGCAGTGGCGCATTTCAAGGATCATTCAATCCCCTTAGTAAAGTATCGCTTGCTCAAGATGCCTTTGTCGTAAAATTTGATGTGAATGGCATTCGCTTATGGGCAACTTATTATGGTGGGAATGGAGAAGACGCTGCTAATGGTATAGCAACAGATGTAAGCGGGAACGTGATAATCGCGGGAGATACAAGGTCAAGCGACCTGGCTGTTACTGCAGGTGCTTTCCAGGGATCATTAAATATTGCTGGTGTTCCGTACAAACGCCATGATGCCTTTGTTGCGAAATTTGATGCCAACGGCAATCGCTTATGGGCAAGCTATTATGGAGGTGATGACATGGATTTTGGTAATGGAGTGGCAACAAATGTAAATGCGGATATAATAATTACAGGAGAAACGAAGTCGGCAAATTTTTCTGTAAGTGCCGGCGCTGCGCAAGGCTCATTAAATCCAGCAGGGGCACCAGTTCAGGATGCTTTTATTATAAAATTTGATGCCAGTGGCAATCGCTTGTGGGCTACATATTTTGGGGGCGATGGTTATGACACAGGGCATGATATAGCTTTAGATTCAGGGAGTAATATTGTAATTACAGGAGAAACATCTTCAACTGTTTTTCCTGTTACGCCTGGTTGCAATCAACCTTCATTTGGAGGAGGAGTGGATATTTTTATAGCCAAATTTAATTCAGGCGGAGCTCTTCTGTGGGCCACTTATCAGGGAATATCGTATCAGGATTATGTACCGTCATGTGCAATTGACCAGAATGATAATATTTATATTCTGGCTGAAATGGAAGATATAACAACAGGCACTTTGCCTGTGTATAGCTGTGTCTTTCAAAATAATTTTGGTGGAGGAACAGAAGACCAGGATATTACTAAATATGATAAATCGGGAAAACATTTGTGTACAACGTATATGGGTGGCAGTTCAGAAGATGACCTCGATGGCGCTAAAGGAGGAATAGCTTGTTATGGAAATTTCATTTATTTTTCTTCTAATACAAAAGGCTCGGGATATCCTGTTACATCAAATGCGTTTCAACAAAATTTCGCCGGTGTTTGGAATGTAACCGTCGGAAGAATTTGTAGTTCTAACTGTGGAGTAAATGATTTGCAACCTAAATTTTCATTTACTCAGGTTAACGTCGCATGCGCTGTGCTTGCAACTATTGATAATCAAACATCTTCCTGTTCATTGAACGAAACTACCTGGCAGTGGTCGTTCCCAGGGGGAACACCCGCTATATCGACGAATCAACATCCGGGAAATATTAATTATTCAGCAAATGGGACATATCCTATTACACTTGTAATTGTAACACCATGCGGGAACGATACACTTATACAAACAATTACTATTAATACCGGTATAGGTGCAAGTGTTACAGGTGATTCAACAATATGCTCAGGGCAATCAGTTACTTTGTCGACTTCAAATGCACTTACTTGTTTATGGAGCCCTGCGACATATCTAAATGATTCCACATTATCTCAGGTGGTAGCATCTCCTACAGTTACTACTACTTACATTGCAAGTGGCACATCGGCCAACGGCTGTACTTATAGTTTCCCAGTTACCGTAACAGTTAAAAATGCTCCTGTCTATGATATTGCAGTAAATGGCACTTGCTCAGAAATGACGCTTAGCGTTAATGATAGTGCCACATCTTATTTGTGGAATACAGGAGAAACAAATCCCGTCATCCTTGCAAATCAACCCGGAAAATATTGGATAGCAATAACAACTGCCGGATGTATTTCTGAGGACACAGTAGATATTACAGAAGAACAAATGAGCTTTTCTACCATATTTTTCCCTAACAGTTTTACCCCGAACGGTGATGGGCTAAATGATATTTTTCAGCCAACGGGTGAAGGCATAGCAGAATTCAATTTAAAAATATTCGATCGTTGGGGCGAGTTAATTTATGAAACCAATGATTTTGGTAAAGGCTGGGATGGAAATTATTTAGACCAATTGGTGAAGATGGATATATATATATACCAGGCCAAAATTAAAATGGAATGTGGTGATGAGATTATAAAAAGCACCGGCCATGTGTGGGTTGGCAAATAGCGTCATAATCTAACTATTAACTATAGATGAGTATAATTAACACATAATCTATTTAATAAAAGAACAAAAAAGGCCATAAATGAAAAAATAGACAGGTATAAAAATAGACATTATAAATCGACTCTTTTTATGAAGTAGGTTAAGTTTAAAGAAACCATAAAACTATACACCATGAAAACTTCCGTATCCTCTCATCTTCCTTCCAAAGGAATTATTACGCTGACAGTTTGGTTGCTATTTATCCTGATCATTTCTTTTTCCGCTTAAGTAATTATAATTGAGAAGAACCTAAAATAAAGAACTATGGAAAACGCCAGTATGTATTTTAGAAAAACCGGTAAAAATATTTTTCTTTTATTTTTTTTGTTCAGCGTTTCGATATGTACTGATGCTCAAAATTTTCTTGTTAGTTTTAATTCCGATAAAGCGACGGTTGTAGATCCTGTTGGAAGCGATACGATCATTTCTCCGGGTACGGAAATGTTCTGGAAAGCACAACCCAATTATAAAAATCCAATTATAAATCCACCCGTAATCACAACCAAAACTTACAACGATGGATTTGATGTGAAATACTCTTTTACAAATTCCAAAGCATATACTGCCAGTATAGGTGAATTTTATATTGATGGTATTCGCTTTGATAGTGTTATTACAGCAAGGTTCGGCAATTATCTGAGTCCTTCAGGAAATGCGGATACTATAACCCCATTAACAAAATCAAAGATTGGCGAACCGTATCCCGGCAGTTTGTATTCTCCGGTGCAAGTAATAAGCAATGGAAAATATACGCTTGGTATAAGTATACAGTACGATGTGTTAAATTATAAACACCAGGTTTCTCCCTGCTTTAAAACTGATTTTGGTATTGGTCATAAAGGCTATTGGGGAATAAGAGTGAAGCTGAATAGCTACGACACGTATAGTGATGTAGGCGATATGAAATCGGGCGAAAAAAGAGAATATGTAGTTACTGTTAGGATCATACGGAACAACGACTCCTGCAAACATTGGTTGAATACGCTGGAGCCATACAAAAAATATTTTCAGCGCAGCTATGGTAGCGTAACATATCAAAGAGATCCTAATCCTGTTTGCGGTACTATGCCATTTCAGACACCGAGTACAAGTTCAATAAATCAGTATGGATTTGTATCTACAACTAAATTTAAGAATCCGGTTACTGATGGCTTTAAATCGCTTTCAGATTTTTTAAGAGACACGATAAATGTTAACAAGCATTTTAAACGCTCAATGCTATGGGCCCCCACGGGAGTGTATGTTAAAAATAAGCAATTGAATTTTCCGTTTAAATTCACATCTCATTGGCTGGAAGGAGATACGAATAATTATAGTTGTTCATACGGACATAAAATGGGAGATGCATTTACATATCTCCCCACGGTTTCTTCTTCTAATTTAAAATTGGGGTTATGGTGGGGAAACGCGGATGTCATCATGTCTTGCTGGGATGATACTACCGGTGTTCATCAAATGAATTTTAACAATGCACAGGACAGTCTTACGGCCCTAAGAGAAATTTTTTTAGCAGATAGCGCCGGCGTCCGTGAAATTGGACTTGATGCTTTTTCTTCTACAGGTATTTGGAAAACATACCATTGGTTAAAAATGCTTCGTCAACGATTTCCCAATATAAAATTTATCAGTGAGCAGGGTGGCAGTGACATTATGCATACACTTGTGCCACTCTATTATTACTCTTACCGAATGAAAACTTCACATTACCTGGCCGATTTTTTATTGCCGGGGAACGAAACATGGGCACAGATAGATAACAGTCAACATTCAACAGCGTATTGGAAGAGGGAGTTTGACCGCTTGAATAATCTTGGATATGTTTCATTGGATATTGCCTGCGGAACATTAGACAAACCTTATCTCGCAAAACAAGGATGGACATTGTTTAATCCCGGTCCGGATTTGGGAGCGGATATTTATTTTCAACATGCGGATACTACAACATTACATGCAACTCATGCAGGAAGCGTTTCTTATTTATGGTCAACGGGCAGCACAACTTCAACTATAAATATTAATAATACTCAACCCGGGACATATTGGGTGGTTACAACGAATGCTAGCGGATGCACACAAACGGATACAATTATTGTATCCTCATCTGTTTATGTTAATGAACTTAATAGAGAAATAAATGTCAACATTTTTCCCAACCCGGCTTTAACTGATCATTCGTTTATTGTACAGTTTTCATCAGAGATCAATACGCTGAACAATATTTCATTGATCGATATTCTTGGGAAGGCGCAATTAAAAATATCCGGAGTTCAATTAAATAACAATACCATAGAAATTCCCTTAATAGGAATTTCGCCGGGAATGTATTTCGTGAAAATAGATACAGGAGAGAATTCTTGCTCCAAAAAAATTATCGTTCGTTAAATAGAATGTAATCATGCGACAGATTTTTTTAATCGGCACATTTTTGCTTTGCTGTATTTGCGAGCTCTCGGCCCAATTTAACCAATGGGTTTGGATGAAGGGAGACAGCGCTTTTGATAAGCCCGGAAGTTATGGAACGGTGGGCGTTTCCGCTCCTTCAAATAATCCTTCAGCAAGATATGAGCCTGCACAATGGACGGACGCTTCGGGAAATTTATGGATGTTCGGAGGCGGCATAGTAACAGGAGCACTGATAAATAAAGCATACAACGATCTCTGGAAATATGATCCTTCACTCAATGAATGGATATGGATAAGCGGAGATAATATCGCGGATCAATTAGCAGTATACGGAACAAAAAGTGTTTCATCATCATTAAATAAACCCGGCGCAAAATTAGGAGGGATCGTGACCTGGGTAGATAACAATGGAAACCTGTGGATGTTTGGAGGCCTTAGAAAATCGCCTTACGGAGCAAGCAATGAATTATGGAAATATAATATTACGTTGAATGAATGGACATGGGTAAGCGGAGATAATACATTGAACAGGAAAGGAATTTATGGAACAAAAGGAATATCGTCTTCAACTAATAAACCCGGATCAAGAGGGAAAACCACATGTTCGTGGGTAGACAATAATGGAGACCTATGGATGTTTGGTGGCTTAGTTTACGACGCGGATAGTGTGTTAGGTGAGTTAAATGATTTATGGAAATATAATATTGCGTCGGACGAATGGACATGGGTAAATGGAGATAGTGTTGTAAAACAAAAAGGTGTTTATGGAGTAAAAGGAATTGCTGCAATAAATAACAAGCCCGGAGCAAGATATGTATCTGCAAGCTGGAAAGACCTAAATGGAAATTTGTGGTTGTTTGGAGGAAGAGGATTTGATAAAGACAGCGCATATGGAAACCTGAATGATCTTTGGAAGTACGATGTTGTTTCTGATCAATGGTCATGGATCAGTGGAGATAAAATTATAAATCAAACAGGTGTGTACGGAAGTAGATGTATTGCTACTTCACTGAATGTCCCGGGAGCCAGAATGGGCGGGCATTCCAATAGGGTAGATGACTGTGGTAATTTCTGGTTGTTCGGTGGCTTAAAGGAAGGGGTCGGTATATTTAACGATCTGTGGAAATATAATGTCGCTGCAAATGAATGGACATGGGTGTCCGGAGATAATATTCCAAATCAAAGCGGAGTGTATGGAGCATTATCAATTGCTTCTTTAACGAACAAACCTGGTTCGCGCACGGGAGCAGTTACCTGGGGAAACAAAGATGGCTTTTGGGTATTCGGTGGAATTGTCAGCGGGAATAAAAAATTTAATGATCTATGGAAATTTATTCCTGATAAACCACTTCCGGATTTTTTATTGCCATTACCAGGGTGTGGGCCTTATGCGGCATCTTTCAACAATGGAAGTTCAATGGGATGTGATAATATAAAAGCATACGAATGGAATTTTAGTGATCCGGTCTCTGGCGCTAACAACAGTTCATCTTTAATTAACCCGGCTCATTTGTTTCAGCAGTCGGGAACTTACACAGTTAAATTAGTAGTAACAGGATGTTCAGGCAGTAAAGATTCTATAGAAAAAATTCTTAATGTCAAATCACTTCCTGTAATTTCCATTACGGGCGATACTGTTTTATGTAAAGGTGAAACTACTTTACTTAGCGCTTCCGGAGGAATTGTTTATTCCTGGAATACGGGTTCATCAGCTTCGTCAATAAGTGTTTCGCCAAATACAGATACGAGTTATGGTGTTATAGTATCGGATTTAAATTGTACAGGAAAAGATTCTATTCATGTAAAAGTAAATGCTCTACCTGTAGTTTATGCAGGTGCAGACACAACAATAATAAAAGGAAAGAGCATTCAACTCTTCTGCAGCCAAAGCGGAACTTTTTTGTGGAGCCCATCATCGGGATTAAGCTGCGCTACGTGCTGCAATACTGTTGTTGCTCCCGAAGAGACAACGGCTTATGTTATTATGATAACGGACACTAACGGCTGTGTGAACTTTGATACGCTTATTGTGAATGTAGATCAGGAAAAAGATTCAGGCATATTTATTCCTAATGTTTTTTCACCGAACAATGATGGACAGAATGATATTTTGTTTGTGAAAGCAAATGACATAAAAACGATATTATTTATTATCTATAATAAATGGGGAGAAAAAATTTTTGAAACAGATGATATAAATATTGGCTGGAATGGCTATTATAAAAACCGACCCATGGATACAGGAGTGTTTATATACCAGTTCACTGCCACCCTCAACAATTCCGAAGTTTTTTTTCAAAAAGGAAATGTTACTTTAGTAAGATAAAACACTAATCGTGAGAGGACTTAATTTAAAAATTGTATTCGCGTTTTTCCCTTTTGTCATGCAAGCACAATTCTGGCAACAGAAACCGGATTTCCCCGGCACAGGGCGTGATGATGGTACTTCGTTTGTCATTGGGAACAATGCATATTGTATTACCGGTTTGGAAGTAGGCTGGCAATGCACACGCAATGGTGCGGTTTTTTATGGGGCATCAGAGAACTGGGGCACCATGAATGATTTGCCCGCTAATAAAGACAGACAATACAGTTGTTCATTTTCTCATAACGGGTACGGTTATCTTTTTGGCGGAGTAGATTGTTATGGAAATTTTTTAAAAGATCTTTGGAGATATAACCCGGGAAATAATTCCTGGCAGGGGATGCTTTCCATTCCTGATTCGGGTCGTTCGGGTGCAGGATGTTTTGTAATTGGCGATACCGCGTATGTTGTTGGCGGGAAAAATAGTATTAGCCAGGGTATAGCTGAGGTTTGGGCATACAGCATTTTATCAGATACATGGAGTAAAAAAAATAATTTGCCGCTCATTGGCTGCTGGCGTGGCAGCGCATTTGCGATAGATACCGTTGGGTATTTATGTTTTGGTGCACAGGGGAATGGCTCATACAATCATAATATGTATTCATATCAACATGCATCGGACACATGGACAATTGTTCCTGGGATTTCTTTGCCGGCGAGAAATTATGTCGGTTCAACTGTTGTATACAATAAGGCATGTATGTTTGGTGGTGCAGATTCTTCGGGAAGATTCGCAAATGAGTTAATAGAGTTCGATCCTGTTTTGCAAAATATTTTTGTTCATACCGGTATTCCAGATTTTCCAAGAAAAGGCGGGATGGCATTTAGTGTCAACAATATGTTTTATTATACCACCGGGTTAGACAGCACATCAACACGTCAAAAACAAACCTGGAGAAACTCGCAGATCACTGGAAAATTTGAACTAAGGAATTTGAGTGCCGATATAACTATTTTTCCGCAACCGGCGGGCGAATCGCTCTCTATCCGTTCATATAGTAAAGAGATAATTGCCGTACAGCTATTTAATTTATTAGGAGAGCAGGTAAGAGAATTTAATAATGTAAACTCGTTGGAATTGGAAGTGTCCTGTAGGGAACTTATTCCAGGCTCTTATTACTTGAATATCGAACTAATTGATGGATACTTTGTATCAAAAAAACTGATCAAAGCGCAATAAGGACGAAAACCTGCCATGGTCCCCAATAATTCAGCGATATCTGCGTTATCCTGAGGTTAAAAATTCGTAAATTGCATGCTATTTCCTATACCCCTCATGCCTTTTAAAGCAGGTGAATTATTAGATAAAATTGTCTATCCCTCGGATCTCAGGAAGTTAAAGCCTGAGCAGCTCCAACAGGTTTGTAATGAATTAAGGCAATACATTATTGATGTTGTTTCTCAAAAGGGTGGGCACTTCGGCGCGAGTCTTGGCGTTGTTGAACTTACAGTAGCGCTACATTATATTTTTAATACACCCGAAGATCAACTGGTATGGGATGTTGGTCACCAGGCATACGGACATAAAATTTTAACAGGCCGCCGGGAGAATTTTGATACCAATCGTGTTTATAAAGGCATAAGCGGATTTCCAAAACGTAAAGAGAGTGAGTATGATGCTTTTGGTGTAGGACATTCGTCTACATCAATATCGGCAGCCTTAGGAATGGCTGTGGCCGCACATTATAAAAATGATAAAAGAAAAGTAATTGCAGTTATCGGTGATGGCGCGATGACAGGTGGGATGGCATTCGAAGCATTGAACCATGCAGGTATAGAAAATTCCAATCTGCTTGTTATTCTCAATGACAATTGCATGTCTATTGATCCGAATGTTGGAGCGCTTAAGGAATATTTAACGGATATAACTACATCTCAAACATATAATAAAGTAAAAGACGAGATCTGGAAATTATTGGGGAAGATCAGCAAGTTTGGTCCCAATGCACAGGAGATTGCAAGCAAGGTAGAGAATGCGGTGAAAACAACTTTGCTAAAACAAAGTAATCTTTTTGAATCGCTCAAGTTCAGGTATTTCGGACCCGTTGATGGACACGATGTTGATCGTTTACGCCAAGTATTAGATGATTTGAAAGATATTCCGGGCCCCAAAATTTTACATTGCTTAACCGTAAAAGGGAAAGGGTATAAATTTTCTGAAGAAGGAAATCAAACAGTATGGCATTCACCGGGATTATTTAATAAAGAAACGGGAGAGATAATAAAAATTGCACCTAAAGAACCACAACCTCCGAAATACCAAGACGTATTCGGTCACACCATTGTTGAACTTGCGGAAAAAAATAAAAAAATAATTGGAGTTACACCCGCAATGCCAACAGGATGTTCACTGAACATTATGATGAAGGCTATGCCCGACAGAGCTTTTGATGTGGGTATCGCAGAGCAACATGCAGTTACATTTTCAGCAGGAATGGCAACACAAGGATTGGTTCCATTCTGCAATATATATTCAACATTCATGCAGCGTGCATACGACCAGGTAATACACGATGTAGCATTGCAAAATTTACATGTAGTGTTTTGCCTGGACAGGGGAGGCTTCGCTGGTTCAGATGGGCCAACACATCATGGTGCGTACGATCTTGCATATTTCAGGTGTATCCCAAACATGATCGTATCAGCTCCCATGAATGAAGAAGAATTAAGGAACCTGATGTACACTGCACAATTGGAAGAAACAAATGCGCCATTTTCTATTCGTTACCCGAGAGGAAATGGAGTAATGACTGACTGGAAAAAACCTTTTCAGAAAATTGAAATTGGTAAGGGAAGAAAAATAAAAGACGGACAAGACATTGCTATTTTAACAATTGGACATATTGGTAATTATGCAATTACCGCTTGCAAACAATTGGAAGCACAGGGAATAAATGCAGCGCATTATGATATGCGTTTTGTAAAACCTGTGGATGAAAAATTATTACATGAAGTTTTTTCAAAATACAATAAGGTAATTACAGTTGAAGATGGCTGTATCATGGGCGGTATGGGAAGTGCTGTGATAGAATTCATGGCTGATCATAATTATACAGCACAAGTAAAACGACTTGGCATCCCCGATAAAGTCATTGAACACGGAGAGCAATTAGAATTGCATACAGAGTGCGGCTTCCACCCGGAAGGCATTGCACAAACTGCCATAGAAATGGTTGGAGTATCGAAGAAAGCAATGGCAGGATAGATTGTCCTGAGAAAAATCACTCTTATTTTTCTCGGTATTTTTTATTTATCAACCATTACGTGGCCAACTTTTTTTATGATCTCGTTTGCGTTGCAATAAGTAGCATATTCAATTTTGTAAACATACACATCATTGGGTACCAGTGCTCCTTTATAAATTCCGTCCCATCCTTTATTTAGATTATTGCTTTGGAAAATAAGTTCGCCCCAGCGATTAAAAATTTTCATGTCGTAAGAAATTACTTCAACACCATAACCATTAAACATTTCGTTTAATCCATCGGCATTGGGAGTAAAGGTATTTGGAATAAATATAGTTGTCGCGCCAAATGCTGCTGATACTTCTATTGTGTCTTTGAGTGTACAGCCCGGCAAAGAGATCTGTACGTAATAGGCATTTGGTTCGGAGACAGTTATCTTTTGTGTGGTTTGATTTGTAGACCATAGGTAACTACATCCCGGATTTCCTGCGTTGAGGATATAATTACTTTCTGCGCATAACAAATAATCGGGGCCAAGATCAATGGGGTCGGTAACAATAATACTCACCTCATCAGGTATGTGACAATTTCCTATGGATACAGTTACAGTATACAGCCCGGTATACGATGCCGTTATTTGTTGTGTGGTTTCACCGGTCGACCACAAATAAAATAGTCCGGGATTGTTTGCGTTAAGATTAACTGTAGCCAGCGGACAAAGTATAGTGTCGTTACCAAGCGAAACAATTGGCGGAGGAATAAAATTAACTGTTCGTGTATCTTGTTCATCACAAAGGCCGCCGGTTACATGCACCTGGTAAATGCCATTTGTTGAAACACTTATTGTTTGTGTGGTTTCACCTGTAGACCATAAATAATTCATTCCCGGGTTACCTGCGTTTAGTATTATTGTTTGTCCTTCGCATAATAATGTATCGCTTCCAAGATTTGGCGGAGTTACATATTTTACATTAATATTGTCTGTTGTTTTGCAAAATCCATTATCAACAGTTACAGAATAAATAGCAGGTGATGTAACGATGATCGATTGTGAGTTAGCTCCGGTTGACCACATATATGTACATCCCGGAGCATTTGCATTTAATGTCATTGTAGAATTATTGCAGAGTATAGTGTCATTACCAAGACTTACGATGGGCTTTGGTATTACATTAATAGTTAAATAAGTAGTGTCTGTCATTTTGCAGCTGTTCGAATCAATGGCGACCAGCATTACATTGTAAACGCCAACATTTGCATAGGAGTGTTGAGGATTGGTTGTTGTATCTGTTGCACTGCCATCGCCAAAATCCCAGATGTAATTGTATGAGCCCTGGCTGCTATTGATAAAATTTACATTGAATGGTGCGCAGCCTGTTGTATTGGGTGATGCGACGGCTTGCGCATTTATATTTACCAATTGAAAATCTATTTTTACAACGGCGTTATTGCAATTGGTGCTGTTATTTGTAGTTGACCATGCAGTGGGTGTAGTGGGAAATGCCGAAGAGCCTCCACAGCCTGCGCATATCGACTGATAGATAACACCCTTATTGTCAAACCTGCTTGTGCCGCCATCCACGTGTTCGTGAAGACCGTTGGCACCGAAGAAAGTTGCATACCACAATGAGCTTGCATTTTTTTTGAGAGCAAGGAAATAAAAATCGCAGCCATCTGTACTGCTTTGAAATGCATTAGCAGTAGTTCTCATTCCCGTTGTTGATCCGCTTGTGCCGGGAAGAAAATTAAAACATGCGCCCCAGCCTGAGACATAAATGTTTTCGCAGGTATCCACCATAAATGCGCTTGGAACTATATCCGGGGAAGAATTACCGGAACCAAAAACTGTTGAGTAT
>Ga0163144_10009038_pt1 | contig 21455 bp, 16 predicted proteins | sample OliLak19BULKMAT1_FD_123175 | JGI IMG/M metagenome (GOLD analysis project Ga0163144, IMG submission 123175) | Freshwater microbial mat bacterial communities from Lake Vanda, McMurdo Dry Valleys, Antarctica - Oligotrophic Lake LV.19.BULKMAT1 | ecosystem: Environmental > Aquatic > Freshwater >... | reverse complement strand
CAAAGAAAGAAAGCTGTGTCGAGCCACAGCAGTCCAAAGCCGCCGACTTTGGACTGCGGCGGGTTTCACGCCGCTTTCTTTCTTTGCAGGCCTTCCGCGCGCATTGTCCGGCAAAGAAAGAAAGCTGTGTCGAGCCATAGCAGTCCAAAGCCGCCGAATTTCGCTCTAAAAACAAAACTTCCCCCTCACATCGCAAATATCGAATCCGTGTGATGGATCCCGGTACAGCTCTGGCAAGAACAGCGTGGTTCCGCTGCGGACACTGAAGCGGCCATGGCGTTCGCCGGCTTCGCGTTTCAAGCGGGCGATGGTGTCGGATGGCTCCGCAGGCGGATCGAACAGCCCCGGTTGCGTGAAGCCCGGTTTTCGCAGTTTCCCCGCGATTAGGTGCATGTGCGTTACGATGAGGCCGGGCCGCCAGCAACGCGGCAGGGCGATTCGCAAGCCGTCCAACAACCCGTCGAAGCGGTCCGTGTGGCTGGCCAGTGGTGCGTTCGCGCCGATCGAGGGATGATTGCTAAAATGCAAGGCGAGCGTCAAATTCCCGGCCTTCACTTCGTAGAACTCGAGTTCCTCGACCAGCCGTTCCGCATTGCGAACCAGCCAGGCTTCGATGACGTTCGGATCGCCCGAGGCCCCGCCGATCGATCCGCCACGGCTGATGAACTGGTGCGGCGTGCGGTTCGGTCGGATCGGCGTGGCCGGCGTGCCGTTCAACTCCCACCACAGGTCTTCGCCGGTCTTGGTCAGTAGGTCGCGGACCACCCGGCGATCCGCGTCCGCCAGCTGCAAACAGGTATGAATGCCGCGATCGCCGAGGCGCTTGGCCCGTCGGCCGGCGATGCCGCTGATTTCTTGAACGCTCAATTTGCTCAGTCGTTCGCGTTCTTCTTCGCGAGTACACGCCACGCGAACGCCGAACGGTTTCGCGGTATCGGAGAACAGCTTGGCCAGCGTGCGGGTGCGGGCCACGCCAATGGTGACCGGCACGCGGAGTTTCTCTTTGATTTCCGCCTGCACGGCTCGAATGGCGGGTTCAACCGGCTGGCCACGCGGAGTATCCACGGCAAAGAAAAACTCGTCAATCGAGTAGTATTCGACCAAATGCGAGTGTTTTCGCGTCACGTCGAGCATCTGGCGGGAAATGACTTCGTACCAGCGAAAATCGCGTTTGATGTAGATGCCTTCGGGGCATTTGACACGGGCATCCCAGATCGGTTCGCCAGTTTTGACGCCGGCCGCCTTCATCTCGTAACTCTTGGCAATAACGCACGCCCCCTGATTGCCCAGCACGCCCACGGGCTTGCCGATCAAATCGGGGTGCCGAACCCGCTCCGCGGAGACATAGAAGCAGTCCGCGTCCAGGTGCGCAACGAGAGAGCGAGAGATCATCCTCTCACCTGTAATGGACATGTGTACATTTGTAAAGCGAAGTTGGGGGGAATTCTTGGATTGTGGTTCAGCGAGGGGCAGGCGGCGACGTCGCACTTGTGGCGGAAGAGGAGTTGCAGAAGTGGGAAGAACAATAATAAAAGGAGCAGCAGAGCCGCTTTCCGCTTTCACTAAACCTCTTGCGCTGATATTCTTACCGTCGCTCGTTTTGCCAGCAGGCAAGAAACGTACTCCTTCCGGTCCGAGGTTTGTCCGCATGCGCGAAGAATATCGCATCATGGTGATCGCCTGGTTGGCGGTCGCAGTGTGGGTAGCATTCGTGATCTTCACGAATCGCAAACAACACCCGAAAGCCCTCTTCTTCCTTTTCATGGTCGAATTATGGGAGCGTTTCAGCTACTACGGCATGCGAGCTTTGCTAATCCTGTATCTGACGAGAACGGCGATGGACGGAGGTTTTGGCTTCGAGAAAAAAATCGGCTATGGCATTTACGGAGCGTACGGCGCGCTAGTCTATCTGACCCCGCTTCTTGGCGGCTTCTTGGCGGACAAGTATCTCGGCTTTCGCAAGTCGATTATCTGGGGCGCTATTCTAATGGCCGCAGGCCAGTTCACGCTGTTCTTCAGTTGGGATATCAGTGGTGACGGAACAAAGAATACAAAATTGTTAATGTATTTAGGATTGAGTCTTTTGGTCCTTGGCAATGGGTTCTTCAAACCGAACATCTCCAGTTTGATCGGCAAGTTCTACGCCCAAGGCGATCCGCGACGCGATGGGGCATTCACCATCTTCTACATGGGCATCAACATCGGTGCTTTCCTGACCCCGCTCACCTGCGGAACTGTTGGCGAAATCGAAGGCTGGGGGTACGGATTTTTGCTCGCGGGCATCGGCATGGTCGCTGGGTTGTGCATCTTCCTGGTTACGCAGAAACTGGGCTTGCTTGAAGACAAGGCCGATCCGCCGAAATACGCCACCGCTAACGAAGAGCCCAAAGCCAAATCTCGCCTGGATATTCCGATACTTCTTGGCTCGCTGCTTCTTCTTCCTCTGATTTGCATGCTGATTTACCAGAACGACATCATGGATTATTTGCTCGCCGTAGTTGGCTTGGTGATGATCGGGTACATTCTGTACTTGTCGCTCCAGTATCCCGTGGTCGAAAGGCAGCGACTTTGGGTCATCACGATTTTGTTGGTCTTCACCGCTATTTTCTGGACGTTCTTTGAACTGGCCGGGAGTGCGTTGAACATTTTCACGGACAACAACGTCGATAAAAACCTCTTCGGGTTGACATTGAAGACGAGTAACTTCCAGGCCGTGAATGCTCTGTTCATCATGATGTTCGCGCCGGTGTTTGCGTTTATGTGGACGTACCTCGCGAAGAGCAACTTGGAGCCATCCGCGCCGATCAAGTTTGCCATCGCCCTGTTGCTGCTGGGAGCTGGTTTCTTTGTCCTGAATCTCGGCGTACCAATGGCTCAGGATGCCATGATACCTGCGATGTTCTTGATCACGCTTTATCTTCTACACACCCTGGGCGAGCTCGCATTGTCGCCCGTGGGGCTCTCGCTCGTGACGAAACTATCTCCGGCCAAGATCGTGGCATTCATGATGGGCTTCTGGTTCTTATCGTCGTCGATTGCACATCAGGCCGGGAAGTTGATCTCGAACCTCACGGCAGTCGATGAGAACGCAACGAAGGAACAATCGCTTGAGCTCGCGATGAAAGTGTTCAATCAAGTCGGATTTGTTGCGATTGGCTCCGGAGTGGTGTTGATTCTGCTTTCGCCGATGATCAAGAGGTGGATGCACGGCATTCGGTAGAGAAGTGTAAGCGCTCTGCGCAGGTGATGGCACTCCTTCCAAGCCACCACGGCTTAGGGTAACTTGGTGCTCGTGGGTATTGGTAGTGTCCTAAGTTGGAGTCCCGGCTAAAGCCGGGACTCCAACTTAGGACACTACCTGGGTTTTGGCTGGATGCCCAGCAATTGCCGGCATTTTTCGCGGGTGCGTTCAGCCCAGCGGACTGCGGCAGCAGCCCGGCGTTTCGTGGATCTGAACCGCGGATAACGAACTGCGACCGCGAACGTCGTAAGGAAGAGCAGGCCCCTCTTGATGGCCTTCAACTCGGGGTGATGAGAAATGAGCAACTGGAAAAGTTGGACGAGGTCGTGTACCCTTGGCACGCTCGATCCTAATTCCTCCAGCAGTGCTTTGGGATATTTCTCGGCCGATTGTTGGCAGTGGAAGCAGACTTGATCGTGGAAGGAATCGGTTCCTGTTCCGTCCACGAGATGTCTAGCGAGCCGAGAATCGTCTTCGGCCTTTTGCACCCACTCTCGCGTTTCTCGCTTCATACAGAAGCTTCCCTTGAGTTAGAAGTTCCGTCGCGAACGATCCGCCATCCGCGAAACTGCTCGCAAGTGCGGCGGGCTTGAAAACCACCAGGTCCATCGGAAACGGCGCTTCGAGTGCAACGCGAATACGGTACGCCTGATCCAATTCGTTCCGTGCGGGCATCACGACCAACAAGTCCACATCGCTATCTTCGTGCGGCGTTCCATACGCCCGTGAACCGAAGAGGATGATTTTTTCCGGTTGAAAGCGGTCGGCAATTTGTCGCGCATAGCCACGAATCACGCGCGTCGGGATGTCGATGCCCGAGTAATAGGGTGGAGACTTCGCCGGCGCTGTGGCTCGTTGCCGTTTCATCTCAGCAGGGTAGCAGACCTGGAACACTTCCCAAACAAAAATTGGAGACGCGCAACTGCATCTGACTGGTTCAGGAGTTTATAAAAAAGAACCTTGACTAATATCCATTTGTACACTATACTTCAAGTGGGGCATTCCGCCCGCTGAGAGGAGATTGACGCCGCACTGTCCCAAAATGTCCCGAAATGTCCCATCCGGGAAAAAGATGTTATCACATCCATGTTTCGCGAGGCGTTCCCCACCTCCTAACATAATTCCTCATCCCCATCCTTTCGCACTGGCAGGCTCATCATGCGAACGTTTACCCTTCTCTTCGCCATTCTGCTCTTCCCGCTGGGCCTCTTTGCCGCCGAGCCTAAGCCGCTCAAACTGCTATTCCTCGGCGATAACGGCCACCACAAGCCGGCCGAGCGCTATCGCGATTTGGTCAAGGGGCTTGATTCGCGGAAGATCGACATCTTTTACACGGACAAGGCCGATGCGCTCTCGGCCAAGAACCTGGCGGGGTACGATGGCCTGATTGTTTACGCGAATATCGACGCCATCACGCCCGCACAAGAAACGGCCCTCCTGGAGTACGTCGAAGGGGGCAAGGGCTTCATTCCGCTGCACTGTGCTTCGTACTGCTTCCGCAATTCGGAGAAAGTGGTCGATTTGATGGGCGGTCAGTTCTTGCGACATGGCACCGACACGTTCCGCGTGACGCCGGCCGTAAAGGACCATCCGATTACGAAAGGCTTTGGCGGCTTCGAAAGCTGGGACGAGACTTACGTTCACACCAAGCACAACGAAAAAGATCGCACGGTTCTCGAATATCGCGAAACGGGTAAGGAACGTGAACCGTGGACCTGGGTTCGCACCCAGGGCAAGGGGCGCGTCTTCTACACGGCCTGGGGTCATGACGAACGCACCTTTGGCCATCCCGGTTTTCACAACCTCGTCGAGCGTGGGATACGCTGGGCCTGTGGCGACGATCCGGCAATCGTTCCGAACTTCTTCGACAAGCCCGAGATGGTCGGCCCCAGCAAGGACGTGAAGCCATTTGAGTTCGTCGAAGCGAAACTGCCGTTCTACCCGCCCGATCGCGGCAAGAGCGGACCGATCAGCAAGATGCAAATGCCGTTGTCGCCCGAAGAATCGATGAAGCACTATCAGCACCCGGCCGGCTTCGAGATGAAACTCTTCGCCAGCGAGCCGAATTTTGGCGGCAAACCAATCGCGTTGAATTGGGATGAACGCGGCCGCCTGTGGGTCGCGGTCACCGTCGATTACCCGAACGATCTGCAACGCGAAGGGCAGGGGCACGACAAAATTTTGATTTGCGAGGACACCAACGGCGACGGTGTGGCCGATAAGTTCACGGTTTTCGCCGAGAATCTCAGCATTCCGACGAGCCTAACGTTTGCATATGGCGGCATCGTCGTGCATCAGGCCCCGCACACGCTGTTTCTGAAAGACACGAATGGCGACGACAAGGCCGACGTGAAAACCGTCCTGTTCAGCGGCTGGGGCACGGGCGATACCCATGCCGGGCCGAGCAATTTGCGTTACGGTCCCGATGGCTGGTACTACGGTATGGTCGGCTACAGCGGCTTCGGAGGTACCGTTGCCGGTGAAGCGTTTCGATTTGGCCAGGGCTTTTATCGCTTCAAACTCGACAAGAACGATGCGGGCGACGTGAAGGTCTCCAAGCTGGAATTTCTTCGCGGTACATCCAACAACTCCTGGGGTGTCGGCTTCAGCGAAGAGGGGCTCTTGTTCGGCTCGACCGCCAACGGCTGTGCCAGTGTGTACCTGCCGATTCCGAATCGTTACTACGAGAAAGTTCGTGGCTTCTCGTCCTCGGTGCTCAAGCCGATTATCCCGAGCAATCAGGTCCAGGCGATCGTGAAGGACTATCGGCAAGTCGATTGGCACGGCGGCTTCACTGCGGCAGCGGGGCACGCGTTGTACACGGCCCGTGCTTACCCGCGCGAATACTGGAACCGCGCCGCGTTCGTGAGCGAGCCGACGGCTCACCTCACTGCCACGCTGATCCTGAAACCGAATGGCACAGATTTCTCCGCAAGCTACGGCTGGAACCTTGTCGCGGGCCAGGACGATTGGCAGGCTCCGATCGTCGCCGAAGTTGGCCCCGATAGCAATATGTGGGTGATCGACTGGTACAACATCATCGTTCAACACAACCCCACGCCCGCCGGCTTCGATAATGGCAAGGGCAACGCCTACATCACCAATCTTCGCGATAAGAAACATGGCCGCATTTATCGCTTGGCGACAAAACCGGCCGAGGCCGAAGCGAAGCGAGGCTTGGATTCGCTTGATCTTTCCAAAGCGACCGACGAGCAACTCGTCGCCACTCTGAAAAACTCAAACATGCTCTGGCGATTGCATGCCCAGCGATTGCTGATCGAGAAGAATGCAGTGGGCACGGCGGAATCGCTTCGCAAGTTGATCGCGGATAAATCGGTCGACGAAATCGGGCTCAACGTTGGGGCGATGCACGCACTATGGACCCTGAATGCACTTGGGCCCGTCGCCAAGTTGCCCGCCGTCAACGGGCTCGACCATCCCTCGGCGGCCGTGCGTGCGAATGCCGTTCGCGTGCTTGGTCGAAACGCATTCGCGGACAAGGCTATCGATTGTCGTGAGTTGCTGAAAGATGCGAATCTTCATGTGCGGCTAAGCACACTCCTCACTCTTTCTGAAACCGCTGCGAATTTCGATACCGGCGAGGCTATCGCCCAGATGTTGGCCGAACCTACGAACCTGAACGACCGCTGGCTGCCGGATGCAATCACCATCGCGGGGGCAACACACGCCAACGGCTTCCTGGCCACCGCCATGCGCATGAAACTCTCGCCCACGGCAATGGGCATTGTTTCCGTGGTGGCCGAACACGCCGGCCGTTCCGCAATGGAGAGTGTCGCCGAGTCGCTGCAGCGTTTCGCGAAGGATGCCGACTCCGCGACGGCAGAGACAATCATCGTCGGCCTCGCCAAGGGTTGGCCGAAGTCGAAAGGTCTGAAATTGTCCGGTCCAGCCGAGGAAGGTTTCAAGACACTTCTCGAACGCTTGCCATCCAGCGGCCGTGGCCAATTGATCCGCCTTGTCTCCACCTGGGGCAGCACGTCGTTCGACAAGTACATCACGGAAATCACGGCCACACTCGAAAAAACCGCGCTCGATGCGAAAGCGAAGGACGAAGAGCGCATCGTGGCCGCCCGGCAGTTCATCGAATTCCGCGTGGCCGACGCCAAGGCCGCGGAACTGATCGTTGACGCGATCACTCTGCGAGTTTCACCTACTCTTGCCAATGGCTTGATTGATGCGGCCGCGATCAGTGTGTCGCCGGAACTTGGCTCGATCCTGGCAAAGCGTTATCTCGATTGGTCCCCGGCCCTTCGTGCCGCCGCCTTGAGGGTGCTGCTCGCCAAGCCGGATACCACGCGTTCGCTACTTCAAGCCATCGAAGCGGGCATGATCTCAATTGATGATCTCGTGCTCGACCAGAAGCAGGCACTCGCTTCGCATCCGGATGCCGTGATTCAGAAACGTGCGAAGGCAATTCTGGCGAAAGGGGGCGGCCTGCCGAACGCGGATCGACAAAAGGTGATCGAGGAATTGAAGCCGATCACCAAGCAAACAGGCGACGCCGTGGCCGGTAAGCTGATGTACACGAAGCACTGTTCCGCCTGCCATCAGGACAGCGGCGAAGGGACGAAGATCGGACCCGATATGACCGGCATGGCCGTCCATCCGAAGGAAGAGTTGCTCACGCACATCATCGACCCGAGCCGCAGCGTGGAAGGAAACTTCAAACTCTTTCAGGTGAGTTTAACCAACGAGAAAGTGCTGAATGGCATGATGGCCAGCGAAACCAAGACAAGCATCGAGTTGATCGATTCGCAGGCGAAACGTCATGTGATCCTGCGTGAGGACATCGACTCGATCAAGGCATCGAACAAGTCGCTGATGCCGGACGGTTTTGAAAAGCAAATGAACCAGAAGGAACTGACGGACTTGCTCGAATTCCTCACGAAACGCGGGCGATTCTTGCCGTTGCCGCTCGATAAGGCCGCGACCATCGTGACCACGAAGGGCATGTTCTTTAGCGAAACTGCGGCCGGCGAACGCATGGCTTTCGCGGACTGGAAGCCCAAGACGTTCGAGGGTGTGCCATTCACGCTCGTCGATCCGCAAGGCGACAGGGTGAAGAACGCGATCATGCTGAACAGCCCCAACGGCGACGTGGCGAAGAAGATGCCCAGGTCGGCCACGGTTGCGGTGAACGGGCCGGCCAAGTTAATCCACCTGCTCAGCGGCGTGAGCGGCTGGGGCTTTCCCTACGCGACCGACAAAACTGTCGCAATGAAAGTGCGGCTGCATTACGAAGACGGCACGACCGAAGACCACGACCTGAAGAACGGCGAACACTTCGCGGACTACATTCGTCGCGTGGATGTGCCCGGATCGAAGTTCGCGTTTAATCTCGCGGGCAAACAAATTCGCTACCTGAGTGTTGCACCCAAGAGGGACGCGTCGATCAAAGAGATCGAATTTCTGAAGGGGACCGACACAACGTCGCCAATTGTGTTCGCGGTGACGGTGGAGGGGAAGTAAGAAGGGGTATCCACAGATTACGCAGATTTCACAGATGAAAGACATGGTTTTTCATCTGTGAAATCTGTGGATGCTCCTCATGCTCCCGCGAAGTCCTCATCCGCCGAGTCGGTCGCTGGAGCCTTATGTAAGAAAATCGAACCCAACTCTCGCCAGGGTCGCGGCTAACCGTTGGGATCGTTCAGGAGTTGTTGCAATCGCGGAGCAAGTGCGGGTGGAACTCGCTCAAGCCAGGAATTGTCAACGAGGCCAACATCGATCAGGTCGAGGAGGTGCATTTGATCTTTGTTTCGAAATCCAACGAGCTTCATACGAACCAGGGCATCGATTTCGATCACTCGCAACCCATCGAGAGCATCGACCGACTCGGTCACGTCCGGATTCGGCAGTAACTCGTCGGGACGATTCCGTTCAACAGCTATCGAGAGGCGAAGCAGATCTCGCTTTCCTCCCTGGCGAGTGTCCTGAAAAACGCATTCCTGGGAATCACCTTGGAGAAGGAGTTCAGAACTCTCGAACGCCTTGAGTGCTAAGTGAAGGTCGGCTCGATGGATTAGCAAGTTGACATCGGGGGTGTTACGAACCGCTCCCGGATCCACACGTGCCACCCAGATCGCCACCGCGTTTCCTCCCACGATGGCGTACGGAATGTCGGCGTTTCGAAGAGCAGTCGTCGCTCGGATCAGTCGTTCTTGAACTCGGAGCGGCGCTCGTATCATCCTTTCCCACGAAAACGGCCCGAGTTGAACTGCCATGATCTGTTCCTCACGAACCCGCGAACACTTCTTCCGCTGCCGCAACGCCGGCACCGGAATTCATCTTAACGCCTACACCTCGCAGGCACTGCTCCAGTGCCGCCAGGATGGTGAAGACAACTGCGGGTCGGCTATTGTGGCCCATCAGGCCGATTCGCCAAACTTTGCCCTTGAAGTCGCCGAGGCCGCCGCCGATCTCGATGCCGAAATCGTTCAGCAGGCGTTTGCGAACCGTCAGATCGTCCACGCCGGTCGGAACGAAAACCGCATTCAACTGGGGAAGTTGGTTGCCTTCCTTCGCGGAATATTTCAAGCCAAGTGCGGTGAGCCCGGCCTTCAGGGCCTTGTGATTTCGCTCGTGCCGCTTCCAGCGGGCCTCGAGCCCCTCTTCGTGCAACAGCCGCAGACCTTCGCGGATCGCATAGTTCATCGTGATGGGAGCCGTGTGATGATATGCCCGATCGCTGCCCCAATATTGGCGAATCATCGTCATGTCGAAGTACCAGCTTTGCACCTTCGTCTTGCGGCGAGTCATCGCCTCTTCCGCACGCGGGCTAAAGGTCACGGGCGACAATCCCGGCGGGCAACTCAGGCCTTTCTGTGTGCAGGAGTAAACCGCGTCGAGTTCCCACTCGTCGACTTTCAAGGGCACGCAGCCAAGCGACGTGACGGCATCGACTACGAGCAACGTGTCAAACTCGTGGCAGAGCTTGCCAAGTTCCGCGATCGGCTGCAACGCACCAGTCGAGGTTTCCGCGTGGACGATGCTCAGCACTTTCGGGCGGATCGTTTTGAGCGTCTCGCGCAGCCGATTCAGGTCGAACACTTCGCCCCACGGTTGGTCGAGAACCGTGAGTTGAGCCCCCGTTCGGCTCACGACGTCGATCATCCGTTGGCCGAAGAAGCCCTTGAAGCAAACGACGACTTTGTCGCCTGGCTCGATGAGATTCACCAGGCAACATTCCATGCCGGCCATGCCCGTGGCACTGATGGGGAGCGTCAGCGCGTTCTTGGTCAGATAGGCATCGCGCAAAAGCTGCTGCGTTTCCAACATGATTTCGAGAAAGGCCGGGTCGAGGTGCCCAAGCAACGGCGTGGACATCACCGAGAGCACGCGTGGATGCACATCGCTGGGTCCAGGCCCGAGAAGGAGGCGTTGCGGCGGATTCAACTGACCGGGGATCGGCATGACAGTTTTCCAAGGTTAAGTAGGGGAGATATGTTACGAACTGCGTTCGCTGGCAGCGATTGGCCGCAGCCCCATTTGCTGGGCGTCCAGCCCGCCATCGACGTTGATGATTGTCCCCGTGGCGTAACTCGCAAAATCGGATGCGAGAAACACGTACCACATGGCGAGATCATCGACCGTGGAAATTCGGCGAACGGGAATCTGGTCCAGGATCGCCTGTCGGGTCGCGGGGTCCGAACGAAGTCCCATGTCCGTGAGCGGCGTCTCGACCAATCCCGGAGCAATCGCGGCTGTCGTGAAGCCGTGCGGGGCCAACTCGATTGCCAGTTGCCGGGTCAACGCGTTGATCGCCCCCTTGCTCGCATCGTAAAGCGTATGGGCCGGCTCGGAGCGTGTGCCATTCAGCGAGGTCGTGAACAGAATGCGTCCTCCCGTGCCGGCCGCGATGCCTCGACGTGCGAACTCCTGGCTCGCCGCGAGGGCCGACCACACGTTCAGCCCGAAGATGAAGTCAAATTGCTCACGCTTCAATTCCAGAAAGGCCGGTTCGCGGAATGCGCCAACATTATTGACCAGGACATCGAGCCCGCCGAGTTGCTCCCAGGCCTCTCTCACCAGTCGTTGCGGCTCGCCCGCCTTCGAGAGGTCGGCACGAATGTAGTGCGTGCCAGGTTGTTTCAACAACTCGCCCACCTCGGGGCAGTCCGTGAGTGCGCGTTCCGAAGCAAGTACCACCTGTGCCCCGTGTCGCAAACAGGCAGAGGCCGCGCCGAGGCCGATGCCGCTACTACTGCCAGTGATCAGGATTTTCTTGCCGTTCAGAAGCATGATGAACAGTGTACTCGTCACGCTCCGCGTGACGACAGTTTGAGGAGTACACTCAGAAGGACTGGCGGCTATCCTATTCAACACACCCTGGAGTTGTGCATGACCCCGCTTCGCTCAACCGTCGCAACCGTCTTCCATTCGCAATTTCACGATGGCGATCGATTTCTACCGGAAGGCCCGCGTTCGGTGGTGCTCGAAGGGCGTCCAGCGATTGCCTGGGTGAACATACAAACCGATGTGGATTCCAAGGGAGGCGACATTCACGTCCGCTTCTGGAATGAGGAGCACTGCACCTACGTGCAATCTGCCCGTCCTGGTTTCATCTTTCCGACCGACCGTGCGGATACCCTCCTGGTTGGCATGGAGAAAGAAATCGGCACGCTGAATATGGCAACGAACACATTTACTCCTCTCGTTGATATCGGCGATCCGAATCCGCGAACAGTTATCAACGATGGCGAGATAGTGCCGGGTGGCCGGGCGATTGTGTTCGGCACGAAGGACATTCGCTTTGCGGATCCGATCGCGAAACTGTATTTGTTCACACTTGATGATAACCGACTCAGCGTCCTGGCCGACGGTCAACTCTGCTCGAACGGCAAATGTTTTGCCCAAGACGCGAATGGCCCCGTGCTTTACGACATTGATACTCCCCATCGAAATGTAGTGCGCTATCGACTCGACCTTGCCGGAAGAGCCGTGTCGGAGAAGACCGAGATACTGAACCTGCGAGACGAGCCGGGTTTTCCGGACGGCATGGTCGATGTCGGCGACGGCACGGTGATCATCGCGTACTACAATCCGGATCCCGTGCCGGCTGGTCGTGCGGTACGCTATGACTTGAAGATTGGCAAAGCAGTCGAAGAATGGCTTACGCCTGGTTCGCCCCGAGTGACTTGTCCCTTGCTCGTGGAGCACGAGGGCAATGTTCGCCTCGTGCTGACGACTGCCACGGAAGGGATGCCGGCAGAAATGTTCGAAAAATGCCCTGAGGCGGGCAATCTGTTTTGGGCGGAGACGAGCCTCGAAAAAGTTCCGCCGAACGAAGTAGTTCAACTTCAAGGCTCAATTTGAAAGGAGGGGAAGTCATGTCCAAGGATCCACTCCCCGAAGTTCAATCTCTCATCGCCCGTCACTGGGGCTATCGCGAATTGCGTCCGCTTCAGGAACAGGCGATTCGAGCGAACTTGGAACGTCGCGATTCGCTTGTCGTGATGCCGACCGGTGGCGGCAAGTCGCTGTGCTTTCAGGCACCGGCCGCGTTTCGCTCGAATGAGATCACGGTCGTCATTTCGCCGCTCATTTCGTTGATGAAGGATCAAGTCGATGCGTTGAAAGCGGCGGAGATATCCGCTCTCCGAGTTGATTCGACGCTCAACGACGAAGAGAAGATCTTTGCGGCCAGGGAATTGCGGGCTGGGCGGGTGCGCTTGCTGTTCGCGTCTCCGGAACGCATGATGACGGATCGCTTTCAGACGTTTCTGAAAGAACTTGGTGTTCGCACTTTCGCGATTGACGAGGCACATTGCATCAGCCACTGGGGGCACGATTTTCGGCCGGAATATCGGCAACTCGCGTCGATCCGCGACAAATTTCCAGAGGCCACTTTCCACGGTTTCACGGCCACGGCCACGGAACAAGTTCGGCAAGATATTATCAATCAACTCAAGCTGCGAAACCCGGCCGTGCTGGTTGGCAATTTCGATCGCCCGAATCTCCTTTACCGGGTGCTGACGCGAAAAAATTTCGTCGATCAGGTGCTGGCAACATTGGAGCGTCATCGCGGTCAGGCGGGGATCATCTACTGCCCGTCGCGGAACAAGGTCGATCAACTCACGGCTCGGCTCAAGGATCTTGGATACAACGCGATGCACTATCGGGCGGCCCATCCCGATGAATCGGCCGACCAGAACGCCCACGATCGTAAGGCCACCCACGATGCGTTTCGTGCCGGCACTTGCGATCTGGTCGTGGCCACCGTTGCGTTTGGCATGGGAATCGATCGCTCCGATCTGCGCTTCGTGTTACACACGGGCATGCCGAAATCGATCGAGCACTATCAACAGGAAGCCGGACGTGCGGGCCGGGATGGACTGGAGGCGGAATGCATTCTGCTTCACTCTGGCGGCGACATTGTGATGTGGAAGGAGATGGCCGCCAAGTCGTTCGAGGAAAAGCGGATCGATAAAGAGCAATTGGAGCACACGAAGAATCAGGCGGAGCAGATCAACTCGTACTGCAAAGGAAGCAAGTGCCGGCACCGCGTGTTGGTCGAGCATTTCGGGCAGGAATTCACGATCGAGAATTGCGGAGCGTGCGATTTGTGTCTCGGCGAGATCGACTTCGAGCCGGACAGCACGGTAATCGCTCAGAAGATTTTGTCCTGCGTGGCCCGCGTCGGCGAGCGATTTGGCGGCGGGCACGTTGCCAGCGTGTTACGAGGAGCCGAAAGCGAACGGATCTTGAAGTTGGAGCACAACAAGCTCAGCACGTTTGGCTTGCTGAATGATTATCCGGACAAGGCGATCCGCGATTGGGTGTCACAACTTGTCGGCGAAGGCTTGCTCACGCAGACGAGCGACGAGTATCCCGTGCTGAAGTTGAACGAGGAATCGTGGCAGGTGATGAAGGGCAAGCTCTCGGTTCGGCTGACCCGCCTGGGCAAATCGGCTCCCAAGCGATCGCAGGCTGAGGAAGCGAATTGGGAAGGGGTCAACGTCCCGATATTTGATGCATTGCGGAATTGGCGGCGAGAACTGGCATCTCGCAATGGAATTGCTCCCTTCACGATTTTTCACGATAGTTCGCTTCGCGACATCAGCCGCATTCGGCCGTCCACGCTTGAAAAGCTTCACCAAATCTCTGGAGTGGGCGAACTGAAACTGAAGAATTATGGAGCGGAGATCCTGGAGATGGTTGCCCGCCTGTCACAAGAACTTGGTCTGAGCACGGACAATGCGACGGAGATTATAAAACCGGAAACGAAGCCCCGCCCGATTGCGACAATGGCTGCGACTGAAGCTTTCCCTTATTTCCTCGCAGGCAAGTCGGTCGCGGAGGTCGCTCAGATCCTGGGCAAGGCGGTAACCACGGTGGTCGACTATCTGGCCGGCTTCATCGAGGAAAAGAAACCGGAGAGCATCGACGCCTGGGTAGAACCTGCCATCCAGGATCGCGTCATCGCGGCTGCGATCGAGCACGGCCGATCGAAGTTGAAGCCCATCTTCCTTGCGTTGAATCAAGAAGTCCCGTACGATTCGATCCGCATTGTACTGGCTTTCATGAACTCGCGTTCCTAGCCGCGCTCGCCCATATGAGGAAATCCTCCCCGCTCCAGGTCTTCCGGCGAAACCAGGCTTTGCTTCCCCAGCATTCTCGATAGGATGACAAAGATCGGCGGTCTGGGCAAACTGCGCAGCGTAGATATCCCGAGTTCCTGAGGATTTGGCTCGGCATGGAAGGACTCCGCGAGTTTTTGGAAAAGGTTCGTCAACAGCACCTCGTGCGCGGCAATCTTCGCGCACTATTTCATGTGTGTATTGGGCGCAAGATTTCGAAGGCCGATGGTACGTTGCTCTCCAACGGGGTAACCTGGCGCGAGCTTTCGGACCTTTTGCGAACGATCCGCTGGGATAAGGAACTCGTCCGCGAGTTGGGGCTGAACCCGGACGACCTCCCTCCTCGAGATCGACTTCGATACTGGTATGCAGCAATTCTTGCCGCCCAGATCACCTCAACGGAGGTCAGAGAGCTAGGCGATGAGTTTGCCCGTCGGTTAGTACCGCTTGGCTTTGTGATCGGTTCGGCTCCGGGTTCCTGATTCGATTCAAGTACAGTCGTACGCCGTGCCCGCTCGTAACGAGTGGATCGTGAAGTGTCACACATCGCGTTGACCACCCTCGGCACAACCCCTATCATTCGCCCAATGCGAAGGATTTCCCCCGGCGTTAGGAGCGAGCGCTCATGAAGGCGGAAGAGCGTAAACAGATCGAAACGAACTCTCTGGTGCTGGCGGTCCAGAAGGGGAAGCAGTACCTCTCCGGACGACCACTCTACTACATCGTTGGCACACTTGTGCTGGTCACGGTCGGTATCGTGCTCTACCGGTATTTTGCGAGCGAGCGGAAGAAGGCACGTGATGCCGTTCAGTTCCAACTCATGAACGCGGACACACCGGAAAAGCTCAAGCAAGGGATGGAGGACCATCGTGGCACAATTGATGGCAGTTTGTTCAAGCTAAACCTGGCACGTCATCTGTTGAAGAATGAGGGATTGCCGAAACTCGGCACGGACCGCACCGAAGCACGACGGCTTGCGGCAAACAGCGTTAGCGATGCGCGCGCTTACTTTCTCGAATTGACCGGCGAACTGAAAGAGAAAGAGCAAGCGGCTTTGCTCCAAGAAGCCTGGCTGTCGGCCGCGAAGGCCGAAGAATCGCTCGTCGGCTTGCCGAACACTGAAGGCGGAACCGATTCTCGCGGCGACGTGGATAAGGCCGCCGAGTACTACGAAAAGGCAGCCGCGATCTTCTCCGATAAGGACTTCAGCAAGAGCTATAAGGAACGTGCCGATAAGCTCAAGGCGACGAAAACTCAGTTCATTGCCGATCAGAAGTCGCTGTACAAGCCACGCGAATTCCCATTCTCGCCGCCGGGTAAGGATCCTTTTGGTAAAGACCCGTTCGGACCAATTGGCTTGCCGCCGCTGCCGGGCGGAGCGAAGCTCGATCCGAATCCGCTGGTGATACCGCCACCGCCTCCGATGCCACCACCATCGGAAGCTTTGAAGCCGGAACCCAAGCCGAGCGTGCCGCCGAAGATCGAATTACCAGCGGTTCCAAAGCTGCCGGAGAGCGATCCCAAGAAAACCGATCCATCCAAGGTGGACCCGAAGGCAAAGTAATGTCGACTCTCGATGAACCAGATGAAGACCAGGCCCCGCCCGTCCCGGCGGGGCCTTCTCGTCGAGGGCCCATCGAAATCGATGTCCGGATCAAGGCCGAGGGTATGCGCCTCGATCGCTACCTCGCACTCAACTTCCAAGAATTTAGCCGCAACGTCATCCAGTACGCCATCGACCAGGGTCAGGTACTTGTCAATGGCCAGCCGTCCAAGTCGAGCCACAAGGTTCGTCACGGCGACATGCTGCGGATCCAACTTCCCGAGCCAAAGCACGACATTCCAGTTCCCGAAAACATTCCGCTCGACATCATTTACGAAGACGAGTGGCTCGCATTGGTGAATAAGCCTTACGACATGGTCGTGCATCCCGCGAAAGGCAACTGGTCCGGCACCCTGGTGAATGCCTTGCAATTTCACTTTAGTTCTTTAAGCAAGGCAAATGGCACCTATCGAGCGGGGATCGTCCATCGCCTCGACCGCGACACCAGTGGCGTGATCCTGATTGCCAAAGAAGAAAATACTCACCGCGAATTGGCCGGCATGTTCGAGAGCCGCAAGGTCTTCAAGGAATATGCCGCGATTACTTCTGGGGAACCCGATCGCGATAGCGACTACATTGAGGGACGCATCAAGCACCATCCCACGGACCGCACCAAGATGTTCGTGACAACGGACGTGAACGACACGGAGGCCAAGGATGCCTGCACGTATTACGAGGTAATCGAGAGATTTCGGGGCTATTCTCTCGTCCGCTGCCAACCGCGGACGGGCCGGACCCACCAGATTCGCGTGCATCTCGCCAGTGTCGGCTGCCCGGTGTTGGCGGATAAGGCTTATGGCGGACGAGACCATGTGAATCTGTCGGACCTGAACGGAAAAATGCCTGACGAGCACGATGAAGTCCTCATCAATCGCCAAGCACTTCACGCGTTGAAATTGCGATTCATGCACCCGAGAATGGGCCGCTGGATGCAGTTCGAGGCACCATTGCCAGAGGATTTTGCCGGCCTGCTCTCTGCCTTGCGGCTGTATCGCACGCGATCGTCATGAAGACGGCTTGTGCAGATCAGCAACCGGACGATCCCACATGTGACGTTCAGGCTCCCGCGGTTCGAAGCCATCGCGGCGGGCTAGGGAACGATCGCCCTCAGGTCTTGATTTCAGCCCGGAGGGCGTCGGTCGGTAGCCCATGCCGATGGCATCGAGGCATGGGCCACATTCGCTACTTCGTGTACTCGATCTTCGTGTTGGGATCCGTCTTCATCTTTTCGATGACGGCTTCCCGCAGACGCGAGCCGTAAACTTCCAGAACCGCTCCCTTGATCGAATCGAATTTGACTTCTTCCCCGGCTTTCTTGCCTGTTACCAGAATCAAGTGATAGCCGAACTGGGTGCCCACCGGTTCGCTGACCGTGTAGAGCGGCAAGCTGAACGCGGCCTTGGCGAATGGCTCGACCATGGCACCCATGCGGGGAAACTCGGGCAACGTGCCGCCATCCTGCTTCGACGGGCAGGTGGAGTGTTTGCGGGCGGCGTCGCTGAAGACGTCGTCGGCCGCTTTATACAAGGCCTTTTGCTTGGCCAGATTGTCCGCGTCGGCAGGTACCTTGGCAGCGGACGACGCGAGGGCACTCTGAATGCTCCCTTTGATATCCGTGATTTTCTTGAGTGCGGCAGTTTTGCCGGCCTCGTCGCGTGTTTCCGGCGTGATCAGAATGTGCCGAGCCCGAACGAGCGAACCATCAAAGATTTCCGGGCTCGACTCGTAGAGCTTCTTAAGCTTGTCGTCGGTCCCTTGCAGAGCGACAAACTTCTCCCAGCGCAGTTGATTGAGAATCTCTACCTTCAGTTCGGCTTCCGTGATCTCCATCTTCTCAAGCGCTTTCGCATAATCTTGCTTGGAGGCGACGAGTTCCTTCTTGAAGCCTTCGAGTTGAGTATCGATATCCTTGGGATCGACAACGACCTTGAGCAACTCCAGGTAATGATCGACGAGGGCGTTCTCGGTCAGGAAGCTAAGAATCTCGGGCCGAGCCTTGTCCCAGTTTTCCTTGGGCACTGGCCGCAAGGCCCGATCGACGGCAGATTCCGTAATCTGCCGGCCATTGACCGTGGCCACCACTTTCGCCTTGGCGGGCGGCGGCAGTGTCCCTTGTGCCGAAGCCGTATTTGCAACAAGGAACGCCACTAATGAAGCCAGAAACATGCGCAGCATCATGCGAAATCTCCCACACGAACAAGCAATCACCCGCCACCGGGCAGGATCGTAGGGACGGGGATATAGCGAGGATGACGTGGGAGGGGAAGGGCAGTTTGGACGACCATTGAGTATGATTGAAGGCAGAAGGGAGCAACCATGACGACCAAAAGTGAAGCGAAATTGGACATCGAAAGGGCGAAGCGAATCTGGGAGGAGTACGAACGTACCCACGACCTGACTGGTAAGGAACGGATGGCGGTTGGCATCGATCCGGACTGCGGCGAGGTTTTCTTCGGCACGTCCGCCATGGACATAGTCAAGAATTTACAAAAAGCTGGGCAGTTTCGGCCGTTATTTTACAGGTGGGTACACAGCCCCTACTATCATCGAAAAGTCGGCAGGCGTATCGTTCGCATGCAGTGTGAAGACGTGGATACCCCGATCGTGCGATCCGCGCGTTGATGCTTCATTGATTGCGACGGAGGAAGGCCAATGGCGGACGATTTGCCCGGGGTGCCTTCCCCGAATGAGGGCTTTCTACTTTTCGAACACGAGACTGGAGTGGAACTAGTCGTCCCCGAAGACGATTGGCGTCGGCAGACGGCAAGAAGCGTGCTCGATCACTGGGAAGCGTCGCAAGGCCCGTGAACCCCAGCCCCGTTCCCCTACCATGAACCTCTGCCCATCTCGATCTGTCCCGTTCGTGGGCACGCCCGTTGTAGGGGCGTGATTCCCGACCGGACTTCTGGAGTTTTCCTCACATGATTACCCTTAAACTTCCCGATGGCTCGACCCGGCAGGTCGCGCCAGGTGCCAGGCCACGCGATGTGGCCGAGAGCATCGGCAAGCGGCTCGCTCAAGCCGCCATCGCGGCCAAGGTCAATGGCGAAGTCGTCGATCTGGCCCGCGAATTACCGGCCGAACCAGCGGAAGTCTCGTTTCAAGTTCTGACCGATCGCGATCCCGAATCGCTCGAAGTACTTAGACATAGTTCCGCGCACATTATGGCCCGGGCAGTCATGCGGCTGTTTCCCGGCACTCAACTTGCCTTCGGGCCGGCACTCGCCAACGGCTTCTACTACGACATCGATTCGCCCACACCGATCACCGAGGCGGACTTTCCCCGCATCGAAGCCGAGATGAAGAAAATCGTCCTCGCTGCCGAGCCGTTTGAGCGTTTCGAGCGATCGGTTTCCGAGGGACGTGCGCTGTGCGAGGACATGAAGCAAGTGTTCAAGGTCGAACACATCGACGAGGAACTCAAGAAGTACCCGACACTCAGCTTCTATCGACAGGGTGAATTCATCGACCTGTGTCGTGGGCCACACATCCCGAATGCCGGCAAAGTTGGGGCGTTCAAAGTCGTAAGCATTGCCGGTGCCTACTGGAAGAACGACGCGAGCCGTAAACAGCTTCAGCGGTTGTACGCCACCGCGTTCTTCAGCCAGAAGGATTTGGATGCCTATCTCGCTCAACTCGAAGAGGCCAAGAAACGCGACCACCGCGTGCTGGGCAAGCAACTCAAGCTCTTCACCATCAGCCAGGAGGCCGGGCAGGGCATGATCCTGTGGATGCCCAAGGGGGCCATGGTCCGCAGCCTGCTCGAGACTTTCATCAAGGACGAGTTAATGCAGCGAGGCTACTCGCCCGTGTACACACCGCATATCGGCCGGCTGGACATGTATCGAACCAGCGGGCACTTTCCTTACTACCGCGATGCCCAGTATCCGCCGGTGTACATGAACCCCATGTGCCAGACGATCGATACCTGGTTGACCCTGCTGGAAAAGAAAAAGCTTGCCCCGGAACGCGAACTGGCGTTCTTGAACCTGCTCGAATCGTTCACCAAGGGCGATGTTCCTGAAGGCGAGGACGACAACGCCCAATATTCGTGGGGCCAGATCGTCCTCGATGTTCGGGCTCTGTGGCTGGAATACCGAGAGGCGAAGGACGAGGACAGTAAACTCGCCGCCTTAAAGAATTGGCTGCATGGGCAGGAGGGGTATCTCCTGAAGCCGATGAACTGTCCGCATCACATTCAGATCTACAAGGCTCAACAGCGAAGCTACCGCGACTTGCCGGTTCGGCTCGCTGAGTTTGGGACCGTCTATCGTTTCGAACAATCGGGTGAACTCGGCGGCATGACCCGCGTTCGTGGCTTCACTCAGGACGATGCGCACTTATTCATGACCCCGGAGCAAGTTCACGAGGAACTGGTTTCAAACATCGAGTTGGTCCTCATGATCCTGAAGATCCTGGGACTGGACGATTATCGGGTTCGCGTCAGCGTGCGCGAGCCGAACAGTAGCAAGTACGTCGGAGCACCAGAATTGTGGGAGAAGGCCGAGAAGACTCTCGTAGACGTCGTGTCGCAATTGAAAATGAATTACTCGATTGGCGTTGGTGAGGCCGCGTTTTATGGGCCGAAGATCGACTTTATCGTCAAGGATTGCATCGGCCGCGAATGGCAACTTGGAACCGTGCAACTCGATTACAACCTGCCGATTCGCTTCGATCTGGAATACACAGGCGGCGACAACACTCGGCATCGGCCGGTCATGATCCATCGTGCACCGTTCGGCTCCATGGAGCGATTCTGCGGCATTCTGATCGAGCATTTTGCCGGAGCGTTCCCGTTGTGGTTGGCACCAGAGCAAGCGCGCCTGGTTACAGTGAGTGAGAAGTTTAATGACTATGCCAAGTCGGTCGAGAAGGCACTAAAAGCGGCTGGCTTCCGCGTGACCGGCGACTATCGTCCCGAGAAGATCGGTGCAAAAATTCGCGATGGCTCCATCGAGAAGGTTCCGTACCTGCTGATCATCGGCGAGAAAGAACAATCGGCCGGAACCGT
>Ga0163144_10009037_pt1 | contig 21455 bp, 20 predicted proteins | sample OliLak19BULKMAT1_FD_123175 | JGI IMG/M metagenome (GOLD analysis project Ga0163144, IMG submission 123175) | Freshwater microbial mat bacterial communities from Lake Vanda, McMurdo Dry Valleys, Antarctica - Oligotrophic Lake LV.19.BULKMAT1 | ecosystem: Environmental > Aquatic > Freshwater >... | reverse complement strand
GCTCGCTTCTGTCTCTCCGACCAATGCGATTCTGCTAAATTATTGCCCCTCTGTCCAGTACTTTTTTGGCTGGTCCGAGTACTGTGTCTAAACTTTTGTCTCAACAAAGGGGACAAGTCCATCACCACCATTGTCATGGTTTCTATTATGCCGATAGGACGCGCAGGCTTTGTGCCAGTCCAACTGATTCTATAGTTGCCTGGGAGTAGAATCGAAACCGAATCGCCTGGCGCACCCGCAGTCGGTTCGCCTACCGTTTCGCCGAGTTTGTGTGTGGCGATTTCATGAAGCATTCTCTCCGAGGCGCCAACTGTGTTGCTATCGACAAGGAATACCTTCCTCGCGTTGAGTAGTGGTTTTATTGCAGGTAACTCCAACGCTGGAAGTGATTCAAACCGCATTAGATCCGGGCCATCCACGATGGGGATCTGGAAATCCTCAGTGAGCAGGCTACTTGCACTGAGATGACCGAGCCACTCAGGGCCGAACTGCATGCTACCCCTAAGATCGAACACAATTCCGCGAGCGGTCTCCAGCTTTGGCAATGCCTCAGCCCAATCGTGGTCCGTCATGCGGGTCATGTCCACGTACCAAACGGCGGGAGAAACCTCCTCCAACTTCAAGCGCTGTTTCAACTGCCCTGCCGCATAAGTCATTTGGATAGGCCGGTGCGTTTGGCTACCGGCGGGCCTGATTTCGAGGGTTGCAGGTTGGGACCACGGCCCTTCGATGACACATTTCGACGCCGCATTTGACAAATATCTTTTACGGCATTCCTCGAAGAGGATGGCGGCAGGTTTATTGTCGATGCTGATAATCTCATCTCCGCCACGCTGAATCAGCCTGCCATCGATCCATTCCGCCTGGACTGGCAGCACCCCTCGCGCCACTTTTGGCTGGAACGACACGGTCGCCTGAGCATCGTCCGTTTGCCGGAGCATCTCTCTCAAGGTGCCGGCAAAGTCATCTCCACTTTTGTCCACGGCGGCTTGCTGGAGTGCCCGGACCAGGGCATTGTTCCACTCGAACTCTATAGTCCTGAGTTGAGGATGAAAGTACTTCAGGTAGCCCCAGGAAATGATCACATTGGCTAGCCGCACTGCGCGGTCGCCACCGGTATATGAGTCTGCGGGGGGCATTGCTGGACCAATCATTTTTGACCTTGTCAAGCGGGGAGGCGGCTCAACGGCCGCTGTAAGCGGAATGCGCGCCTTCAATCCACGCCAAAGCTCGAGTGTGTAGGACTTGAAATCCCTCTGAGCGCCGGCCACCTGGATACGTTCGAGACCGCGATATTGCCAACTGACCAAGTTTTGACCGCCCCGCGACTTAGTTGAGTTAGCTAGTTCAGGAGCCCCCCCACATATGCCTTCACTGCTGGAGCAACTCTCTCGAAGAGTACGTTCAAGCGGCGGGCAAAGCTTTCCGGCTCGATAGCGTAGTCGAGAGTCCTTACTCCTTCGACAGCCAGCATATTCCAATCCGCTTCAGTGACTTCCGATGTGGGATGGAAGTGCCTCACGGCTCCATACATGCGGGCAAATGCAACCAAATTGTTTTGCGCTGTCCGGTTGAGCCGGCTTGGTCCTTCTCCTTCAGGGGCTTTCCACGGCGCAGCGGTTGGCAGAGAAACATTCAAGGAATCGACTACGACATTTGCTCCGGATGCGAGTACTTGAATCGTGATGGTTTCCGCGTCCAAAGTGACGGGGACGAACATTGACTGATCGCTCCACACGAGCGGTTGCGGGGCACGATTGCGCAACGTATTGTCGGTGTAGATCACTTCGCCTACAGCGTTGGTGACTTTGACCAGGAGGGCGGACTTGCCACCTGGTTCCACCCGGCTCGAAATGCCAATCCACGCAACCTTACCAAGCAGTTGCGTTGCAGAGAATGTTTGTTCAAGGATCCCGGGCCGATCGCCAGATGCGGGACCCGGATTCATCTCGACGCATGCCCCCAACTTGCAGCCCGTCCCAACCCGGCGGATCTCAAAATGGCTGGCGGCTTCGGGAACTGTCCAGCCGGACGGCAATCCTGCGGGGCCAGGGGTGTCGAAGCCTGGATTCAGAATTTCAGACTGCGCCCATAAGCAGGTCGCGCAAAGGAGTGCCGTGAGTAATTTCATCTGGACTGCTTTGCTAACAGCATACTTGCAGCGAAGCCGTGTCTACTAGCTAATTGCGGGCTTTCTGACGCGAAAGAAAGCGACGAAAAGGGCGGCGCATAAGATGGTCAGCACAAGTGGAACCAGAAACACTTTGGTGTAATCCACTACGTCGCCCACGCGGAAAGCATCGCTGACAAAGCCCGCGAACCAGCTTCCGACCACGAGCCCCGCTCCAAGCAGGACGAAGGCGATCAGGCCTTGTGCCGAAGCGCGCACATCGGGAGGGGCGATCTGGTCGACATAAATGTAGCTGGCAGTAAAGAAACAGACGTAGCAAAGTCCATGTAAGGAAAGCGAAGCCAGTACCAGCCAGAGTGGGCCGCCGAGTGCGAACACTGCATAACGCACGGGCCAAGCCAGAATTCCGACCATCATTGTCCCGCGGATGCCCCACTTCTTGAGCATTGCCGGGAGAAAGATCATGGCGCCGATTTCTGCTGCCTGGGCAATCGCCATCCAGGCTGGCGCGCTGCCAGGTGCGATTCCGATCTTGTAGAGAAAAGGGCCGGTCAGGATGAAGTAGAACATCAGTTCAGTGGCTACGACAAAAGCGATGGCGAGGAAGATCGCAAATTGAGGATCTTTTAACATTTTGAGGGCCCCAAGGAAGGCAAAGGGGCTCTCACCTTTGGCGGCAGGGGGAGTGTGGGGCAATAGCAGACACCACGACCCTGCCAGGACAGACAGTCCACATGCGAGCCACATTCCGTCGAAACCGCCCAGCGGGCCGAGTAGGGCAGGCATCCATTCGCGCAGCCCGACACCCAGCAGCAATCCGACGACAATCCAGCCAATAGTGCCCCAGACCCGCACCAGCCCAAAGTCTCCTTCAGCGGCGGGCATGTGGTGAAAACATATGGAATTTGTAAGGGCCAGAGTAGGGCCGAACAACATCGCCCACGCGAACATCCAGATCCATACGCCATCGTAATTGGCAGCGGTAGCCATTACAAAAAGGGGCACTGCCCCCAGCAGGTGAAGCACGGCGAGCAAACGATCAGTAGGGAAGTACCGGTCAGCGACCTGCCCCGCCAGGAAAGGCGCAACCATACAACCAATTGGCAGCAATGCGTAAATCGCCCCTATCTGCCCATCGGTGAAGCCGAGAACCTTACCCATGTAGGCCGAAAAGTCCGGGTACCAGGCACCCCAGACCATATATTCCAGCAACATCATGACGCTCAATCGAGATCGAATCGACATTCAAACTCCCTGTGGTGGTCTGTAGTTTTTGCGCTACAGCGCAAAAATTCCATGGCTCATCTTAAAGAGCATTTTGAAATTTCACCTATTATCAATCACTTCAAGCAGGATCGCGATTGGCACGGCAAATGCTTTGTTGTTCGCATGACCTTAACCTGTACGCCGCAACCACGCCCCCTAACCAGAGACGACTACGCGCGCGCCTATCAGGATGGCTATTCGAAGACAGTTCGGTTCCTGGCCTCAACTGGGGCGCCATTAGAGCTCGCAGAAGAAGTTGCCCAAGCCGCCTGGGTGCGCGGGTGGGAAAGGCTGAGCCAGTTGCGTCACGTCCAGGCACTTACCTTTTGGATCAATTCGATCGCAAGGAACCTTTTGCGGAGTTCTTTTCGGAAGCAGCAGTTGTCCGTGGAGCTCTTGGAAACCAGTTTGGTGGAAAACCCACTCGAATCCGAACGAATCGATGCCCATCAAATGTTTGACGGATGCAGTGAAACAGAAAAGCGGCTTCTGCAGCTCTACTATTTAGAAGGCTTCACCAGTCAGGAGCTTTCGACCACTTTTGGATTGTCGGCTGTGGGTGTACGGGTACGCCTTACACGGCTGAAAAAGATTCTAGTGGGCAGGATGACCCTGGAGGTTAATCCTGCTGCAGTCTATGCGCAAAAGGCTGCCTAGCACTGGATAACCGTGACGGCTCACAGGGCAGTGTGAGCCGTCACGGGCGCCTAAATAGGAGCATAATAAAATCAAGTGCTACGCTTGTCATTTTTGCTCGCGGTTTTTGGTCAGATCCCAGCCTCATTTGACGGCTCCATGGTTTACGATCTGGCGCATGGCCCGGTTCGGTACGATCAAGTCGCAAGCAACGAAATTTCCCGTCTTTCCACAAGTAAACTCCACTTTGAGCCTCGACATGGATATCTTCTGAGTGTTCTCAAGAACTTAAAGATTCCACTTTCCAGCCAAACTCTCGTTTTTTCCAAAACTTCCTTCCAGGCTCCGCACATCTTTCCGCATGCTCCGCGCGCCATTTATTTTAACGACGATACCTACATTGGATGGGTAAAAGGCGCTGATTATTTGGAGATTTCCACAGCCGATCCTGTGCTTGGGGCAGTTTTCTATGTTCTTGAGCAAGAACCCAAGATTCGTCCACGCCTGGAACGGCACGATGACTGCCTTCAATGTCACCATTCCGCGCGCACTTCTGGGGTCCCCGGCCATATCATTCGCAGCGTTTACACGCAACCCGGCGGACAGATCCACACCAATACTTCGAATTACGTCACCGATCAGCGAAGCCCAATGGCGGAACGGTGGGGTGGTTGGTACGTGTCGGGCAAGATAGACTTCCCTCACCTCGGTAATCAATTATTCAGCGATTTGGAAACGGGGCGGAAATTGAAGCCATTCGATTCGCCGGCCTGGCCCGCTCAGACTTCAGATGTGGTGGCTCATTTGGTGCTAGCGCACCAATCCGCAGGGCACAATTATCTGGCGCGACTTAATTATGAAACCCGGGCTGCCCTGCAGTTGCAAAAGGTCATGAATGAGATGGACCACAAGCCGGATATCGAGTCCTCATGGAGTGAATCCACTCGTCGAAGGATTACGAACGCAATTGAGGCTGCAGTACGCTATTTGACATTCGCTGACGAAGCGCCTCTGCCGTCTGCGATCACAGGAGATTCCGACTTCAGCATGGAGTTTGAGCGTCGACATCCACTGAAAAAATTGAACCTCAAAACGCGAGTGTTTGAGTATCCGCTCTCCTACCTGATCGAATCCAAAGCCATGTCTGCCCTGGAGCCGGTGATTCGAGAGAAGCTCGACCAGCGGATCGAGCACGTGCTTTTGGAGGAGGCAGGCGAGAACAGTTTCAGCCAACTTGATCCGGCGCGAGCCCGCCAAGCATGGCGTATTTACCAAGATGCCCACTCCAGAAATTGATCTTCACGGTCACCACTGGGTAAACATAATTGGCCACTGCGCGGGAATCCTGGTCTTTGCAACGCTGTTTGTACTGATCTACCGGGACTCACGCCGTGGCGGTCATCCACTCCGGCTCTTGCCCTTGGCCTCGACGCTACTCGCGCTTGGCTGGGATCTTGGATTGTTGATCGGGATCGCCACCCGGGCTCAGAGCGCATTCTGGGCCAATGCATCGGCAGCATTAGCGTTTGCTTGCCTGAGCCTACTGCCGTCCGTGCTACTGGATCTTGGTTTAGGTGCGCACCTGAAGCCGCTCCGATCGGCCGGATATGCGCTTGGTGCCTTCTGTGCCTTGCTCCACATCAGTGAGGTATTTATCCAAGGCCCGGACATACACAGCTTTGCCTTGATCACCCTCTCGGTTGGATTTGCGCTGCTAGCAATTGCGAGCTACCTGGCAAGGCAGAATCGGCAGCCCAACATCTCACCAGCAGCGGCTCTTTGCATGTTTTTGCTTTCGATTTCGTTTCTGCACTTTCGGGCTGAAGCCGGTGCTGATGCACTGTGGAGCGAGATCATTCTTCACCATGCGGGGATCCCAATCGCATTATTCGTCGTACTTCAGGATTATCGTTTCCTGCTGTTCGACGCCTTCTTGAGGCTGGCTGCCACAGGTCTGTTGGCGGGGGCGTTCGTAGCGACGTTGTGGCAGAGCGGGGAATCCATCTCCAGACTTACCCGAACGGATGACTCATTCCTGTTCGGCATGATGCTGGTTTCCGCTGCGCTGATTTTTGTCCTGTTCTCAAAGATCCGGGAATGGATGCAGCGCTGGCTTACCAGTCGCATCTTTCTGCGCCGGGATCCCGAAGAGGTTACGCAGGCATTGAGAGCGCTTGAGGGCGATGAAGGCGCGATGTTGGAGCGTGCAGCTCGCATTCTAGCCAGCTACTTTCGTGCGGAGCGGTGGGTTTTGTCCACCAGCCAGGAATCCTCAGCGGATGCCAGTACGCACATAAACTTTCTCAAAGGCGATTCTACGTATCTTCATCTATGGGGGCGCCGCTTTCTCTCAGAAGATATCGAAGCACTCGATCGATTTAGCGAGCTGATTTCCCGTGAGATCGACCGGGCTCGCACCCGAGAACTGGAACGCCTGATGATTCAGGCGGAACTCAAGGCTTTGCAGGCTCAGATCCATCCACATTTCCTGTTCAATGCGCTCAATGCTTTGTATGGAAGCATTCCCCGTCAGGCCACAGATGCGCGCAGGCTTGTGCTCAGCCTGAGCGAGGTGTTTCGCTACTTTCTTACGACGGCCAAAACCACAGTGAAGCTGGAAGAAGAACTCACAATCATTGAGGCATATCTTGAGATAGAAAAAGCCAGGCTGGGCCCCCGCCTAACGGCCAACATTCATGTTCCCGATTCGTTGAGGCAATTCACCATTCCTGTGCTGAGCGTCGAGCCATTGGTTGAGAACGCTATCAAGCATGGCATTGCCGCGCAGCCTGGTCCAGGTGCGATGACGCTGAGCGCCAGGATCGAGGCCGGCGATCTCATTATCGAAGTACATGACACCGGTCCTGGGCCAGGCCAGTTCAATCCGAAGGAATCAAATCGGGTTGGTCTTGAAAATGTGCGGCGCCGGTTGAATCTCCATTATGGTGACCAGTCGAGCCTCGAAGTGAATGCGGTTCCGGGCGGCACACTGGCTCGCCTCATCATTCCCGCTCAAGGCACGAAAGAGTCCGCTCAGCCGACAGAACGGGCCGCTAGTGTAATACTGCTCGGTGAATAGCGTTCGAAGGCACAACCTGAGATGAGTATTCGACCCATGACTGCCCTGATCGTAGACGACGAACCGCTCGCCCGACGCGTGCTTCGAGAAGAAATTGATTGCCTGGAAAGCGTCATTGTTACGGGTGAAGCCGAAGATGGTCACAGTGCGCTGATTTCCATCGCCACCACGAGGCCGGACGTGGTCTTCCTCGACATCCAGATGCCAGGCATGAGTGGGCTGGAAGTGATTAGCCAGTACAAGGGAGGCGAGCATGTTCCCGTTTTTATCTTTGTTACGGCTTTCGATGAGCATGCGATCCAGGCCTTTGAAGCAGGCGCGATTGACTATCTGCTGAAACCGGTCAGCCAGCAACGGCTGATGAAGGCTGTGGAGAAGGCTCAACGTCTGGCGCGCAACCATGCGGAGAACGTCGAGACGGTAGCTAGAATTCAGGAAACTGTTGCTGCCCCGAATCGTAGCACTCGGCGCATTGTAGGCCGTCTGGGTAAAGAATACTACCTGCTAGGCTCAGAGGAAGTGCTGGCGTTTCAGGCTGAAGGCGAACTCGTCTGGATCATTACCCAGAAGCAGCGCTTTCTGGCGACGCAAAGCTTGAAATCGATTCAGGAGAAGTTGAACGGGTTGAATTTTCAGCGCATCCATCGCAATGCGTTGGTAAATCTGGATCATGTGCGCAAGATGGCTGCGATGTCGAGCCAACGCTGGCTACTTACCCTGTCCAATGGTCAGGAGTTTGTTGTCTCCAAGCGACAAGCGCACTCTGTCGAAGGTGTGCTGAACTGGTAGCGCTTAGCTGGCGATGCTGACTCGCTTTAGGCGGCTGTAGGCGATGCCGAATATGATTGTGGTCAACGCAGCTAACCCTGCGAGTACGACTGCAACCCTTGATAGGATCTGCGAGTCCGGCTCCTCAGCATAAGCGTAGGCGGGCAACTGCGCGATCTCAGCGGATCGCATTTTCACCTTCTGAAATATCTTCGGCAGGAAGTAGTTTTTCCAGGTTTCGAAGAACCCGTCTACTTGCCCTGAGAAATGCTTGTAGCGGCCAAGGCTCGTTCCGGCCAGATCATTGATTCCACTTTGCGCCAGGATCGCGGGTGACAGGAAGCGAAACCCGTCGACAAATTCCTGCTGTTTATCCACCTGCTTGTCGAATCGGTCGAGGATCGGCTGAACCTGCTTGTCCACTTCTATCTGCACTGCATAAGTGACGCTTGCGAAGTCTACCTGCGGCTTTTCGCCGGCGGGCATCAACTCAGGGTGGTCTTCCATATACTTTGACAGCAACATGCTTCCCCTGGATTGCGCATCTTTACCCGCAGTTCTCATTGCCTGCACCATCTCGACGCGGCTTGGCACAGGGTAGACGCTTGTCGCAATCAGGTTGGCGATGCTTGGCAAAACCAGCACCAAGGCAAGCCATGCTCCTGCCAGAGACAAGGCATTGGTGGCCGAACTGGTGGAATAGGTGTTTACCAAAATTGCCAGCCCGAACCAGAAGCCAGTGTAAAGAGTCATCAAAACCATCCACAGGCCTAGCCTCATCCAGACAGTTTGCGATGAGACGTCCACGCCGGTAGCCAGGGCCCCGACGAGCGTAAAGGCCACTACGAGGCCCAGAAGCAATCCGCCGCGCAACAATACTTTGCCGGTCACCAGTTGCGCCATTGTCACGGGTTGAGACAACGCCAATGACAAAGTGCCTTGTTCACGCTCAGCCGAAATCATGTTGTAGCCAAGGGCCAAGACGACCAGCGGGAAGAGGTAGACCAATACGAACGCAAGATCAAAACGGCCTGCCAGGAGGTTGGTCGGGTTTTCAATTTCATCATTGGCGAGAATCGCCTGCTTCGAGCGGAGGTTCAGCTTGAAGTAATAGGGATACAAATCGCTCTGTCCGATGGCGAGCGTCGCCAATGGAGCCGGAGGCATTGCCAGGTAAGGTGCAGCGCTGGTTCCGCCGATTGCTCCGGCGCTTCTGGGATCCTGGAAGCTTTTTGGCTGCATCCTGCCCTCTTCGATCGCCGCGAGATCCTGTGTGAGTCTGCTAATTCTCTTGGTTTGCTCAGCTTTGGCTGCATCGAGGGTTTGACGCTGGAATTCTACCCAACTGCTGCCGTTGTACAGGCTGAATCCGACGAGCAATGCGAGGAGCGTCACCACCGCGGCCAGCGTCCGGTCCGCCTTCAATAGCCTCCACTCATGCCTGGCGATGGTGGGGATCATTCGGCCTTCAATCTTTGGGTTGCTGCCCACCCTGCCGCAATACTCGCCGCCAGCGCCCATATTGACAACAAGCCGAGGCTCCACGCCTGCTGGCTGAGCACTGTGCCGACCGAGGGGGAAGTGTATTCAAAAGCTGGAACTTTCGCCCACAAGTTCTTATCTCCCAGATGTGGCGCTTCGGTTTTGGGCGCGTTGGCGATGTCGGTATTCATCACATCGATGAACGCGCGCCGGTATTTTTCCGCAGTCACGGAGAAGTCACGGAACTGTGCGAAATCGGTGCCGCTCAATCCCATTGACACTGACCTGATTGCCATCAGCGGAGCAACGATACCGCCCTGTTGCTGCAACCGATTTTGCGCCTCAAATATGTCCCACAACTCGGCATACAGTTTGTCGAAAACCTCATTGCCATGGTCTTCGCCGGCCTTCAATGAAAGCCCGGCGTAATTCAAGGGCAGATCCTCCAGCTTCGAAACCTTGTAGCGGGCCAGAACACTCTTCTTGAACTCAACCTCGTCGAAGCCGGTCTTCAATTCTGCTTCCATTCGCTGTGAAAAAGCAAAGCTGGATGGAGTCCGGTAGACAGCTCTGGACAAATCGCTAAACAGCCTTGGCGCCGCCAGTCCATTGAAGATCCAAAATCCCAACAGGCAGACCAGAGCCAGCCTAGCCGATTTAGCAACTGCTGAAACCGCGAGGGAGATTCCAATGAAGGCGGCGAAGTACATGACGTAGCTGGTGGCCATCCAGCTTAGCCTTGGCAGATTTGCTGCAAATGAGCCGGTTTCGCTTGCCAGAATCAGCGCAGCAGAGCCGATCAAGGCAGCGGGCACTAGCAACACTCCAAGTCCACCAGCCACACCCAATGCTTTGCCAAGCGCCAGCTTGTCCTTCGCCACGCCCATCGAGAGTAACAACCGTAGCGTGCCCTGCTCCCTTTCGCCCGCAAATGCAGAAAAACTCATCAGTATGATCAGCAGTGGAATCAAGAGTTGCATCACACTCGATGCAGTGAGGTCGCCGAAGCGGGCGAGCGTATTCGCATCGCGCGCAGGCTTATATTTGAATTCATTCTGCTTGTGCGCTTCGAGCCACACCGCCACACCGGTGTAATTGTCCGCCCCCCGATCGACCAGGCTCAGCGGGCTCCTCGGCTTGAATGCGTAGACTCCGTAGTGGGCTGCTGAATGAGGATTCTTCTGGCCCTGAGTCAACCACTGATTGCGAGTCTCGGCCCTCGCCAACTCGTGTTGGCGGCTGATGGCCATATACTGCTGCCAGCCGATGGCAAGAGATACGCAGAGCAATGTCAATACGATGGCGGAAGCAATCTGGAATCGTCCATCCCTGCGCATTTCGAGCATTTCCTTACGGGCAATGTGTAAAATCATGGCGCTCTCCTAATCGTGCATGTGTTCGAGGTAAATTCGCTCGAGGTCCGCGTGTCCAAATTCATCCGTATTCAAGACCTGGCGCAATTTGCCCTGGCGCATGATGCCGATGCGTGAACCGTCTTCTTTCGCGCGAAACAAGTCATGAGTAGCCATCAACACCGCGGTTCCCTGGCCGGCCATCTTTCGGATTAACTGGGAAAACTCGTTCGACGCTTTGGGGTCGAGACCAGATGTTGGTTCATCGAGCAACAGCGCTTTGGCTTGCTTTGCCATCGCGATTGCGATCACGATCTTTTGTCGCATTCCTTTGGAGTAAGTGCTTACTTTCCGGTCTTCGGCCCCAGAGGGCAAGTCGACTGATCTGAGGTAGGAAATCAGCAGCGATTTCTCGACAGCCGCACCGTTTGCCAGGGTGGCGAAGTATTCGAGATTTTCATAGCCGGTGAGATTGCGGTACAGGCTGACCTGCTCTGGAATGTAGGCAATGTGCTTCTTGGTTTCGAGCGGATGAGTCACCACATCCTGCCCATTGATGAACGCCTGACCACCGGAAGGCTCGATGAAATTCAGGAACAAATTGATTGTGGTGGTCTTTCCCGCTCCGTTGGCTCCAAGCAGGCAAAAGATTTCGCCTGGCTTGACTTCCAGATTCAGGGAATGCAGGGCAGTGTGCGAGCCAAAGCTTTTTGTCAGATCTTTCGCTTGGAGCATAGGAATCATCTTAATGCTTAGCCAAACCTCAGAAGCTGCAATTTTTGTGAACGGTTGCTTTTTCGCCCTCGGCGGACTTCTCGATCTTCGACTCTGGCCGCAGGTCTGCTGGCGCTCGTCACTTGCCTCGTTCGAGTTCGTAAAAGTCGTAGTTGATTGTCCAGCTAAAAGTTTCGCCCGGCTTGATTGACATCGAAATGTAGGGTTCGGGCGAAAGGACACTTCGGATTGACCAAAAGATCACTTTCGTCAACGGCTTATCGCCGGTAATTTTGACGCCAGCCCCTGACTTGCGGTTTTCCACTCGAAATTGATAGTCTTTCGGTTCCTTGCCGAAACCCGTGAACTCGCTCATTACGGTTTGTCCCCGCGCCAATTCGGAGCGATAGGTTAGCTTTGCATTTTCCATCGCGGCGAGAGGAGCCAAGGCCGACTTTGGTTTGGCGTCAAAGCCGAACTGAACGCTCAAATTGGGGCCGGTTGGTTCGCCATCGATCACAAAGAAATTGTGGTTGTAGCTGTCGGTGTCAATCGACTTTGCGCCGGTGTTCTTCAGCTTGTGCTCGATCCGCATCGCGGACGTGCCCCGGATCAAGCGGACCGTCTTCTCATAACGATAGGCGTATCCGCTCGATTCATCTTTCAAATCCTGCCGGAAAACGATCTTGTCTTTGCTCCTCTTGACGGTCCACTTGCCGGGGTCGATTACGGAGTAACGGCCGAATCTTTCAAACTTGGCATCCTTGTCTTTCCGGATCGCCCCGATCCCGATTCGAACGAAATTGCCACCTACCTTTGCCGCGCTGTAACCCAAGGCTTCATCCCCGCTTAAAAACTCCTCCACCGGACCAGTAATTGCGTCGTGGTGAAGCGGGTCGTGGTTGCCATACCAGTTGCCAAAGTACTCGTGTTGCTTAAAGCGCAAGCTCTTCACCACCCCGGACCAATCGAACCTGGCACCCCGGTAGGAGCCGACTTTCGCATCGGGTAATTGAAGGACCACCTTTAAAACTCCGTTGTCGAGGGTAGCCTCAGGAGGCTGGCCCGAGGCGACACCCCCGATCAACATCATTCCAACAAGTACATTTCGCATTGCCGAGCTAACCTATCATGGATCATCGTAAGGCGCAAAACGACTCCACGCTAAAATGGGATTCCTCGACCTGTATGAGAACGCTATCCAAGAAAACTCAATACTCACTTCGCGCACTTTACTCGCTTGCGCGCCTGGGGCAAGGAGTTTCGGTGTTGATCTCTGATTTGAGCGAGCAGGAGCAAATCCCGAAGAAGTTCCTTGAGCAGATCCTTTTGGGACTGAAGCAAAAGGGATTGGTCGCCAGCCGGCGGGGGCGAGCAGGCGGCTACTACCTAGATGTTGATCCGAAGCGCGTCACAATCGGTTCGATTATTCGCATGGTGGATGGGCCGCTAGCGCCTTTGCCTTGCGCCAGCGAATCTAGCTTTCGTAAGTGTGACGAATGCCCGGATATTCGATTTTGCGGTACGAGCATGATCATGCGTCAGGTTCGAGACGCCACGGCTGCCATCCTCGACAACACCACGTTGGCCGCCGTTTGTGAAAGAGTCTTATCTGCACGGCAGGCGGAGGAAGCTGAAGCCGAATTGATGTACTACATCTAGGCGGCAACGTATTTAGTCGCTCCATCGCAGACGCGCTTGCCTTCCATCGTGGTCTTGGGGCGCAAAGGAAGCAGGAGCGGCTGCGTTACCTCCGGCGCCGCTGGGAGTCTGCTTTGCGTTCGAATCGGCGTGTGATCCTCAGAAATTCGGATGACCCGCAACAGTCTTGCGGCATCGGCGCGCTTACAATCGATGGAATGCCGTCTGAGAAGCTGACCCAAACGCTAATGGACAACTTCAAGATTCACGTGCGGACTCGAGTGATTGAAAATGAGTTCGACTGCATCCGTGTTTCGCCCAACATTTATGCTTCGGTGGAAGATGTGGACCGGTTTGTTCGAGCGATTGAATCCATCGGCAAGGCTTAGAGTGCGATTAGCTCCAAACCTTCACAATCACCTCGTCATCATCTTTGACGTCCTCAGGGATTTCGCGAGCTGAGAAGCTGTCGAGCTTGGCTAGATAGTACATCGGCAATGGTGCAAAATCCGGCGCATCTGGCCAGGGTTGGTAAATCATGACGGCAATCGCCACTACTTCCGCGCCGTAGCTTTCCACCAGTTGCTTCAAATGCAGAAGTTTTTGCCCCGTGCGGAAGATGTCATCGACGAGCAATACTTTCTCGCCTTTCTGCGGTGCGACAAATTCGCGAAATCGTTGCGGACGCTTCTCGCCATCGGCCTCCGCCCAGTAGACCTTTCTTGCTCCCAAGGCTTCCACCACCCCATATGCGACCGGCAGTCCGCCGGTTGCCGGCGCAACTACCGAAAGTTGCGGCAGAATGGCCCTCAATTCGGAGTTGGCGCGAATCTTGCGGCTTAACGCCACACTCAATACCTTGGCGTGTTTGTAGTCGCTCATGACCAGCGGCATGCCCAGATACTCGTCTGAGTAGGACCCGTCCGGATAGACAAAATTCCCAGTTCGCAGGGCACCGGTTTCTCGCAGCAACGCTACCACTTCGTCTTCTGTCGGCAATAATTGCATAAGCTAATTTGCTCCTCGTCCCAGCAATACAAGGGGTATCGTCCTCAATAGTATCTGGCTATCCAGTGTGAGCGACCACGTATCGATGTACTTCATATCCAGCTTCATGACGGTATCGACATCCAATCTATCCCGTCCTTCGATTGCCCAGATACAAGTCAAGCCGGGCCGCATTCGAAGCCGTCGTCTCTGCCATCCTTGATAGTGCTCGACTTCGTCTGGAGTGGCGGGTCTTGGGCCTACGAGGCTCATATCGCCCTTAAGGACATTCCATAACTGTGGTAACTCATCGATAGAAAATTTGCGCAACCATCGCCCAACAGGCGTCAGTCGCGGATCCTTCGGAATCTTAAAATTCAACTTTTTCACGTTGAGGTGCGCATACTGTGACTTCAACTCCTCCGCATTTTCAACCATCGAACGAAACTTGTACAACGTAAACCGGCGCCCATTCAAGCCGCATCGTTCCTGTCTGAATATCACCGGTCCACTGGAACTCAACCGGATTAACAGCGATGAGATGACCAACAACGGAGAAGCAAGCAGCAACGCTGCCATCGCCACTGAGAAATCCAAAATCCGCTTAGCCAAGAGCTTGATCTCGTCGGTAGGAGTTGCGCTGAAAGTCAGCATCGGCGTCAATCCCAGACGATCCAGATAGACTTCGCTGTTCACATGAGGGAAGAACTCAAGACTCAATCGCGTCCTCACACCTTCCTCGTCACAGAGTAGGAAAAGCTCTTCCAGGTTTCCCAATCTTGCCGGCTCGACGGCGAACAACACCTCGTCAACGATGTGTTCGCGCAACGCGATATGGACCGCTGTTGCATCGTTTACTATCCCCAAGAGGCGGGTGCCTTCCACCGCATTGGCTTTGATTTGGGCAGCCAATTCTTCTGCCCGCTGCCCCTCACCAAAGATCAATACGAAATGCTCGCCACCAAATTCCCGGCGGATCGCGCCAACCAGGCTTCCCGCATTCCAACGGAAGAGTAGCAATACCAAAAACTGCAAACTCACGAACGTTAAAAGGAACAACCGGCTCAAGTCCAGCTTGAGAAAATAATCTACGAGAACAATCGAGACAATCCCGAACATCGCTTGCTTGACCGTCTCACGGAAGATCACGTAACGGTTCGCGCCATCCAGTCGGTCGTACACTTGTACCCAGAGGCAAAATATAACGCTCGACAAAGCCGACACCCCAAACAGCAACACTTTCATTGCGTCTTGGAGAAAGAAATTATGCGTGAGCGGCAATAGCGAGCGTGTCAGGTACGCGGCTTCAAAGGCCAGCGCAGTCAGCAATACATCCGAGAGAGCAAATAGAACCCTCGCTTTGCGATGATGTCGGCTATACACCCATTTTTACCGTGCAATTTCAGATTATCACTTGGATTCTAATCGCCTTCGCGCTTGCCGCGTGCGGACCTACTTACCGCACGGTGGAGGTTGCCGAAGTAAAGCCGCGCCCGAAGGCAGTCGATTCGCGTGGCTTCGAATTGCCGGCGGATCCCAATGCTGAACCGCAGGCAGTTCCCCTTGACGGCTTTAAGCCACTCGAATGGAGAGTTCTGCGCGGCCTTGAGGTCAAGTCTGGAAAGTCCTCTCCTGAACTCGCGGGGTTTACCGGGGCCAATATCAAGATCAAGGGCTTTATGGTCCCCTTTGACGATGAAGACGAGCAGGTGAGCGAGTTCCTGTTAGTACCGCAAGCGGGGATGTGTATTCACACCCCACCACCGCCGCCGAATCAAATTATTCTGGTTGAAGTTTCGACTGGGGGCGCCAATCGAGTTGAGTGGGATAAAGAAGTAAGTGTCTACGGCCAGTTCCAGATTGTGGATGGCAATAGTCCCTATGGCAAGACCGGTTTCAAGGTCTCAGCCGTTCGCGCGAGACCCGACTAAGGAACTCGTTGTGCAGCACTTGCATTTGGCCTGATTGCGAAAGTGTGCGGTGCCGATAAAGGCTCCGCCTGCCACCATGCCCACTGGTTCCAACCCTTCTGGAGTCGGAAAGAAAACGCTCTTGGCGAAAAAGATGAGCGACACGCCAATCACAAAGAACACGACTGGCTCGGGCTGCTTGTGCTCTTTAAAGTAGCTGTAGGATAGGCGAATCAACCCAATGCTGAGGCTGGCGACGATAATCGTCCACTCAGTGGATTCCTCTGCGATCCAGCCCATGCCATTGACTGCGAGGTATCCGATCACAAAGGGCATCAAGGCGCAGTGGACGGCGCAGCCATAGGAGAGCCACATGCCAACTTTGTCCCAAAATGTCAGCGCACGAGAAGGCCTGGATAATTCTTCAGTCATCGGATTCGCTATCCATGATAACTCATTCCCGATAACGGATGTGGCTACTGGCCTACAACGATTGTGAGATTTTGCAGGTTTCGCACTCCATCGACGGTGAGCTCAATCGGTTGGTCGCCGGCTGCAACAAAGGGTACAACCACGTTGAATTGGTAGAGCCCGATCGTTGCCCCGACCACTCCGGCAAAGCTGACTTGCGCTACTGCTCCGCCGATCCGAAGTTCATACGGCAGCGCAAGTGACGAGCCCTGTGCGGCAATGACCCCAGCCTGAGTCGGTGGTGTCGTTGGCCCGCAACCCAACGCATAAATCGAGATCGTCTCTCCGGGCTTGGCCGGCTTGAATGGAACCCCGGCCAGCATCCCTTCGCGTCCGATGTAGGTTGCGAAGTCTGGAGTTAAAGCCACAACGTATTGCTTGCCGCTGATCAGGAATTGGGGCACAGTCTGAAGAGTCGGCGACAGCCGTGCTCGCGGCAGCATCACTGTATTTGAGGTGCCAAGCGGAGTCTTAACCACCACGGCCACCGGTCCCGTCGCGGTGTCTTCCGGCGTGTTGATGTTGATCTGATTCGGGCTCACATAGTAGATGAAAGCCGGCCTTCCATTTACAGCTACAGAGATTCCATCGAGCGATGTGGGCGCATTGACACCACTAAAATCCGCTCCCGCCCAGAGCCTGGAAATTGTTGAAAAATTCTGACCATAGACTTCAACATAAGTATTCGAAGAGAATCCCGCCTTGCCACCGAACGAAGTTAGTACCGGGCTATCGGTTCGCACCTGTGGAATCGGCGGCGTGCTGACCTTGCGGATCTTGTCATTGCGCGTGTCCGCCACGTAGAGATTGCCCGCGGCATCGGTGGTCATGCCGGAAGGGAAATTGAATCGAGCTTGCAAAGGTGGGCCGCCATCACCCGTCACGCCGGCGACACCAGAGCCCGCATAGGTCGTGATGATACCGTCTGGAGATACTTTGCGAATACGCGAATCCGTGGCGTCGGCGATAAATATGTTGCCGCTTGCATCCACTGCGATGCCACTGGCTGATCGCAATTGAGCCGCTGATGCTGGCCCGCCGTCGCCCGAATAGCCTGCAACGCCAGTGCCGGCAACCGTTGAAACGATTGCGTTCGTTCCGATCTTTCTGACCCTGTTATAGCCGCCTAGCCGGCCATCGCCGTCATCGGTCACATAGATTGTTCCATCGCTAGCCACAGCAATCCAGAAGCCGTAGATATCGGTTGCGGTCCCCAGGCCGCCGTCCCCGGAGAGACTTGCTCTGCCGGTTCCCGCCACAGTTGTGATGATCCCAGCAGGTGTAATTTTCCGGACACGCAGGTTGATGAAATCCATGACGTATAGATTGCCAGCGCCGTCAAACGCCAAACTTCCTGGCCCGTTCAGCCGGGCTGCTGCAGCCTGTCCGCCATCACCCGAGAAACCCGAAACGCCTGAGGCTGAACCGGCAATCGTTGTAATGACGCCATTCGGAGCAACCTTTCGAATTCGGTCGTTCGTATAGTCGGCGATATAGACGCTTCCGTCTGGCCCAACGGCCGTTCCATGCGGCTCATTCAACTGGGCTGCCGTAGCCTGCCCGCCGTCACCAGAGAAGCCTGCCCGTCCCGTGCCTGCAAAGACGGTCGTCACGCCCAGCGGGTCGATCTTGTATACCTGATGCGTGACGGGGTCAGCTGCATACAAATTGCCTGAGCTATCCACCGCCACGTTGTAAACAAGGCCCCAACTCGAATTCCCGGCTACACTGGACACCGTTTGTCCGAACAAGCCCATTGCCACCATCAGTACCAGGCAAAAATTGCGCATAAGTTCTCCTCACTAGTTCCCTGCGCAACAAATCCAGATAACCGTCATTGCTGTTAAACTTTTCCAAAAGGCTTTCCCCATGCGGCCGCGCGGATCGATAAACACCACCCCTCTCGAACCTTCGGTCTTGAACGAAACCTTCAGCCTGGCTTACGAGGAATTGCGACGGCTTGCCGTCCAGGTGCGCATCACCGACCCACGCGCCACGATCAATCCCACTGCCCTTGTGAACGAAGCCTGGATCAAACTTGCTGCCTCTCCCAAATTCTCTTGGACCTCACCTTTGCACTTCAAACGAGTTGCGGCCCGTGCGATGCGACAACTCCTGGTGGAATCGGCTCGCCGGCGCAAGGCGCTTAAGCGCTGCGCCCCATTGATCACCCTCGACGAATCTCTGGCGTCACTGCTTTCTACGAGTGCATCGTCAAGTGAAGAAGATTTTCTACGGCTCGATGAAGCACTCCATTCTCTCGCCAAACTCAGTGAGCGCCAGTCCGCTATCATCGAAAGCCGCTTTTTCGGCGGGCTTGCGGTTGAGGAAACGGCTCAGGCCCTTGGTATATCTGAGGCTACCGTACTGCGAGATTGGCGTGCCGCGCGCGCTTGGCTCGGTAGGGAACTGCGCAGCCCGTCATGAATCCAGACCAGTACGAACGTCTGCAGGACCTTTTTCACGCTGTGGCAGACTTGCCTCTGGATGCTCGTCAAGCCTACCTGAATGAGCACAACATCGGCCCAGAAACATGCCAAGAGCTTGAAAGTCTGCTCGCCGAGGATGCAGCTACCAATCATGTTCTCGATCAGGATTTGTTGACCGCAACGCAAGGTTTCGTACCTCGGCAACTTGGTCCATACCGCCTGCAACGTTTGCTCGGGGAAGGCGGCATGGGGGTTGTCTATCTGGGCGAACGCGACGATCTGTCAAGCCTTGCGGCCATCAAGATCCTGCGCGATGCCTGGCTCTCGCCTGCCAGGCGCAGCCGTTTCCAGTTTGAACAACGAACCCTCGCGCAGTTGAACCATCCTTCCATCGCGAAGCTCTACGATGCCGACACCCTTGAAGACGGAACTCCCTGGTTCGCCATGGAATACGTCGAGGGTCTGCCGTTGAACGAGTATTCAAACAACCAAAATCTGTCCGTCGAGCGCCGCATCAGGCTGATACTTGAAGTTGCTCTTGCCGTCCAACACGCGCACCAGCACGCCGTCATTCATCGCGACCTCAAGCCATCCAATATTCTGGTGACTGCCAGCGGCGTAGTCAAACTCCTCGATTTCGGTATCGCCAAGCAACTCGACTCTACCGGCGATCCCACGCAGACGGGGCTGCGACTGATGACTCCTGCTTACGCCGCACCGGAGCAACTGCGCGGCGAGCCAGTCGGTGTCTACACCGACGTCTATTCACTCGGTGTGATCCTCAAGGAACTTGTTGGTTCAGAGCTTGACGCTGATCTTCAACTGTTGATCGAAACAGCTATACACGCTGATCATGCCCATCGCTATGCATCTGCCGATGCGCTGATCCGTGACCTGCAACACTACTTGGGTGGTGAGCCCCTCGATGTCCGCCCGCCGCGTTTCATGTACCGGGCTTCGAAGTTCGTTCGGCGAAATCGCACCGCAGTGCTTGCATCCCTGGTGGCAGCGATCACTCTGGCCTCTCTCTCCACCTTTTACACACTTCAGTTGAGAAGGGCGCGCAATGAAGCCCTCGCAGAAGCGTCGAGATCCAGCCGCATTCGCGGCTTCCTGGTGAACCTCTTTCAGGGCGGGGACCTTGCAGCCGGACCTTCCTCCGATCTTCGTGTCGTAACGCTACTGGATCGTGGCGTCGCTGAAGCCACCGCATTGGCAAACGATCCCGACACCCAGACAGAGCTTTACCGCACATTGGGGGGTGCTTATCAAAAACTCGGCCGCCTCGATCAAGCTGACTCCTTGATTACGAAGGCAGTGTATGGGCGTCGTGACGTTGAGAACCTGAATATGCTGGCACTGCTGCGCACGGATCAGGCTAAGCATGACGAGGCCGAAAAGCTGGCTCGTGAAAGTCTCGTGCTTGCTCGAAGTTTACATCCGCCTGGCCATCTCGCCATCGGGCGCGCAGCAACTGCGCTGGGACATGTTCTCGAAGAAAGTGGCGGCTACGACAAAGCGGTTCCAGTGCTGGAAGAGGCGATTCACATTCTTTCCCAACCAGGTCAGCCGGCATCTGATCTCGCCGCGGCCCTCCTCTATCTCGGCAATGTGCGATTCTACTCGGGCAAGTTTGACGAGTCAGGAAGACTGAACGAGCAGTCGCTTCAGATTTACCGAAAGCTTCATGGCCCCTCGCATCCGCTCGTTGCGGAGATTCTGATTAACCTCGGGGCAATCCAGCAGGATACGGGTAACTATCGGCAGGCCGAAACTTATCATCGTCAGGCGCTTGGTATCATCGAACCTTACTTCGGAGCTGATCACCCCAAGACCGCTTCCACGCTTACTCTGATCGGACGCGCCCTCGTCCTGCAAAAGCGCCTCGATGAAGCTTCCGGCCTGCTGGCTCGCGCACTTGTGATCCGCGAGCGGGTCTATGGCCTGAACCATCCCCAGGTCGCATCGACAGTGAATGAGCTTGGCACCAACGCACTGGCTAGCGGCAAGCTGGCGGATGCTGAAGAGTACTTTGGGCGCATGATCCAGATTTACGAAAAGTCCTACTCGGGCAAGCACTACCTGATCGGAATTGCCAAATCCAACCTCGCCAGTGTCTATATGAGGCGCGAGCAATGGTCTCGTGCCGAGCCGCTTTTCAGGCAGTCTCTGGTCATGTATGCGCAGACCTTGCCTCCTGACCACATCAACGAAGGCATCGGCCGGATCAAGCTTGGGCGCACGCTCCTTCGCCAGAAACAGTACGATTCCGCCCGGACCGAACTCGAACATGGAGCCAGTATCGTTGCCAAGCAGGCCAACCCCTCGGTAAGTTGGCTCGACAATGCCAAGAAGGATCTAGCGGAACTCTCCACGCTTAAGAAATAAATCTGGTGGAAATGTCGAAATGCGCTCATCGGATTCGACTGATCCACGAACGCTAACATGAGACAATTCTTCCTCAATCTGCGCGACCGGAGTGATGGTTGACACTTTAGACCGGAGAGTTGGGTGACACTTTCCGAATCTGCACGGCTGCCTGGAAACAAGCTATCGCACAAGGTTTTGGCTTTTGGATTTGGCTTTGGG
>Ga0163144_10009036_pt1 | contig 21455 bp, 16 predicted proteins | sample OliLak19BULKMAT1_FD_123175 | JGI IMG/M metagenome (GOLD analysis project Ga0163144, IMG submission 123175) | Freshwater microbial mat bacterial communities from Lake Vanda, McMurdo Dry Valleys, Antarctica - Oligotrophic Lake LV.19.BULKMAT1 | ecosystem: Environmental > Aquatic > Freshwater >... | reverse complement strand
GAGGATTGGTACGAGACTTTTGCCGACGTTCTCGCCACCGGCGAGCCGTTGCGGTTCGAACGCCCGGGCGCGGTCGACGGGCACCAGCTGGAACTCTTCGCCTTTCGGGTCGAGGACGGAAGTTACCGCCGCGTCGCGGTGATCTTCAGGGACATCACCGAACGCAGGCGCGCCGAATCGAAGGTGAACGAGGCCATGGTCGCCGCCGAGCAGGCCAATCTCGCAAAATCGGATTTTCTCTCCAGCATGAGCCATGAATTGCGCACGCCGCTCAACGCGATCCTCGGCTTTGCCCAGCTCATCGAAGGCGGCTCCCCGTCCCCAACATCCTCGCAGACCCGCAGTATCGACCAGATTCTCAAGGCCGGGTGGTACCTGCTGGACCTGATCAACGAAATCCTCGATCTCGCGGCGGTCGAATCGGGCAAACTGATGCTGGCGAAGGATTCGGTTCCGCTGGCCGAAGTCATGGTCGAGTGCCGCGCCATTGTCGAGACGCAGGCGCAGAAGCGCGGCATCCGCGCAATGTTTCCTGGTTCTGAAATCCCCTGGCATGTCAAAGGCGACCGGATACGGATCAAGCAGGTTCTGATCAACCTCCTGTCCAACGCCATCAAGTACAACCGGCCGGAAGGCACAGTTTCGGTCGAGTACGCCCTGATCTCACCGGATTCGATTCGCATCGACGTTCGGGATACGGGCGTGGGACTGACGCCGGAACAGCTCGGGCAGCTTTTCCAGCCCTTCAACCGCCTTGGCAGGGCGGCCGGCGTGGAGGAAGGCACGGGGATTGGCCTCGTGGTGGCCAAGCGTCTGGTCGAACTGATGGGGGGCACCATTGGCGCAGAGAGCACGGTGGGGGTGGGAAGCGTGTTCTGGATCGAATTGAGTCTGGTGGCGTTGCCGCCGCTCGCGGTTCACGAAGCCGGGGATGCGGCGCCACTGCTGCCGCTTTCGCCCGATGGCACGCCGCTGCGCATGCTCCTCCATGTGGAAGACAATCCGGCCAACCTGGAACTGGTCGAGCAACTGATCGCGCGCCGGCCCGAACTGCGCCTGCTCTCCGCGGCGGATGCCAGTCTGGGCATCCAATATGCGCGCGCCCATCAGCCGGAGTTGATCCTGATGGACATCAACCTGCCCGGCATCAGCGGGATCGAGGCCTTGAAAATCCTGCGTGCGGATCCGTCGACTGCGCGGATCCCGGTCGTGGCCCTGAGCGCCAATGCGATGCCGGGCGACATCGAGCAGGCTCTTAAGGCCGGGTTCCTGGACTACATCACCAAGCCCATCAAGATCGACCAATTCATGGGGGCGCTCGATTCCGCACTTGCGTTTTCCAGGACGGCATCCGGCCGGGCCACCTAAAGGCGGCTGGCTTTGAAATCGCTGAGTCCGAAATCCTGAGTACCAGTGCCCTTTGGCACAATCGCGCTTCCGCTCGCCGCGCTGTTGTAAAAGCGTAGGGGCGGCCTTCGAGGCCCGCGATCGTTTCTGCCCGCTCGCAAGCGTTTTCGTGTTGGCGCGCTCCTTGCTATCTATGGTCAAGGGGAATCGGCCATCAACACAGTCATTGAAACTCGACGTCCTGAAGGCGCAGGCGGCCTGGGTCCGAGGGATCTGCATCTTTGTCCGGTGGGAAGCCGGCTCGTTGCTCAGTCCGGGCAGAACATCGGCGAGCGTATTCAAAGCGCCGATTCGAGAATCGATGCCCTCAAGATTCGCTGCCTGTCCCTGATCGCTCGGAGTCGCGCGAGATGGGGCCGGCCGGCTCTTCGGACGGCGGCGGGGCTGCTGATCGCTGCACTCGCGGTCGTGGCGGGTGTGGCCCATCGGGTGTACTTCGATCGTACCGGCACCCCCGACCTTGAGGCGTTCATACGCTTCGAGCCACCGGTCATCGGAGAAGTCAAGGACGTCAATGGCCGCGTCCTCATCGAACTCGCCCGCGAGTACCGTCGGGTGGTGGTTTTTGATGAGGTGCCTCTGGTTCTGCGCCACGCGATTCTCGCCGCGGAAGACAAGACCTTCTTCAAGCATTCGGGCGCCGAGTATCGCTCCTTCCCGCGCGCCCTTCAGAAGGCCGCCGCTCACTCGCTCAGGGCTTGGTGGAAGGACGCGCCTGGTTCCTGGGTTCGCTTCCCTCAAGGCGGTTCCACGATCACTCAGCAACTCGTGCGCGGCTACTTTCTTCACAGTCTCACCAAGCGGGAGAATGGCCCGGCACTTCTCGCGGACGGTTTGAGGTCGCGCCTCATCGCCACCGTTCTCGGCGTATCTGCGACCAACAAGCTCTACCGCAAGCTTGAGGAGCTCCGCCTGACCTTCTGGCTCGAAGAGGAGATGCAACGACGCTTCGGGTCGAAGGCCCGAGCCAAGGAAGAGATCTTCGCGCGGTACGCAAGCTTCATCTACATGGGCCACGGACGCTACGGCTTCAGCGCCGCATCGGAGTACTACTTCGATAAGCCCCTCGCGAACTACACCACCGAGGATGCGGGGCGTGCGGCTCTGCTGGCCGGAATCCCCAAGTCGCCACGCGATTACGCCCCTTCGGCCGGCGATGCCCGGGCCAGGCGTCGGCGCGACCACATCCTGGCGGCAATGGCGAGCAACGGCTTTATCCCGGCCGCTCTGGCCGGGCGCTACCAGGCTGAACCGATTGTCGTGGCTCAAAGGTCCGCCGAAACCGAGGCGCCCGCCGCGATCGACCACGTCTTCGATGAGTTGAGCGAACATGGCCAGGACCGGTTCAGTATCGACGACCTCATCGAGGGCCGGATCTCCGTGCGCACCACCGTCCTCGGCCGCGCCCAGGCCATCGTGAATCAGGCTCTCGAGACGGGTCTCGCCCTCTATGAGAAGCGACACCCGCAGACCAGGGGCTTGATTCAGGGCTCGGTGGTGGTACTCCGCAACGCCGACGCTTCGATCCTGGCTGAAACCGGCGGGCGAAAGCTCTACAACGATCGAGCAACCCGATACTCCGACCTTAACCGGGTGACCGGTTCGCTGCGGCAACCGGGATCGGTGTGGAAGCCTCTTGTCTACCTGGCCGCATTTCGCCACGGCCTGGAGCTTGGATCCACGGTGCCGGACGAGCCGATCGCCGTTTCGATGGGGAACGACGGCAGCCTCAAATGGATCGCGAACTACGACAAGAAGTTCAAGGGACTGATGCCACTACGACAGGCGTTCGCCGAGTCACGAAATGGAGTGGCGGTGTGGATCACGCAGACGATCGGGCTAGAGAGCGTCATCCGAACCGCAAGGGACCTTGGTATCCGAACCCCGATTCGGCCGTTCATCACCAGCGCGCTCGGCGCCTCGGAAATGCGCTTGCTGGAACTGGCAGGCGTCTATCGCGCCATGGCATCGGGAATTCTGGCCGAGCCGCATATCGTCAGCGAGGTCACGGATCTTTCCGGCCGCGCGCTCTACCAGACTCCCCAAACCACGCGCGATATCCGGTCCACCGGGATCACTCTTGACCAGCTCCGCCAGGTACAGGAGGGGCTTCGTGGCGTCATTCGCCTCACCAGCGGCACGGGGCACTCTCTGGACGACCGCAGTTTTCCCATCCCGGTCATGGGCAAAACCGGGACAACGAGCGCTTTCCGGGATGCCCTTTTCGTAGGGTCGACCTATGGCCGATCCGGGATTACCGTGGCGGTCCGAATTGGCTTTGACGACAATCGCACACTCGGCGACAACGAAACCGGAGGCCGTGTGGCTCTGCCGATCTTTAGGGAGATCATGCTTCGAATCTACGAGGCGAACCTGGTCGGGCCCGTTCCCAGGTTCCCGCTCCGGATCGAGCAAGGGATCGATGAGTATCTGGCCCTCCAGCGTCTACTCGAATCCGAGCCCGCCATCCTGTTGACCGGATTCGTGACGCCGACCGTCCTCCCGTAATTCAGTTCTCGAAAACCCGGGCAGTTTCCACCCACGAGAGATAGCGCTAGCAGTCCGTGGTGAAAGTCCGCCGCAGCACCGAGCCGAGCGATGCGCCCGGATGGCGATGCGTCGAAGGGCCCGAATGTCGGGAATATTCGGGCTCCTGAGCGAAGAAGCCAGGCGGGATGGACTTCGTCTTCGCGGCCACCGGATATCAGACGGGCAGCGGCCGGCGTTCGAGCCCCAAGGTCTGGCTTCGCGCTCGAATGCCGGAAGACTTACGCCACGGGCTGCTAGAAACGCCCGACCGCCTTTACCCGCCAGACCACGTTCCCCACATCGTCGGCAACGAGCAGGGCGCCTTGCCGATCGAGAGCGACGCCGACCGGCCGTCCGTACGCACGGCCTTCGGGATCGACGAAGCCAGTCAGCAGGTCGATGGGCGGCTGCGGCTTCGGGCGGCTTCCCTCGAAGGGAACGAAGACGACCTTGTAGCCGCTGCGCGGACGACGATTCCACGAGCCGTGCTGGCCGATGAACATGCCGTTGTTGAAGGGCGCGGGCAAGCGGGTCCCCTGAGACCAGGCCAGGCCAAGTGACGCGGTGTGGGAGCCAAGAGCGTAGTCCGGAACAATGGCGGTGGCGACGAGCTCAGGCTTGGGTGGCTTGACCCTCTGGTCGACGTGAGATCCGAAGTAGCTGTACGGCCACCCATAGAAGCCCCCGTCTTTTACCGAGGTCAGATAATCGGGGACGAGGTCGCTTCCGAGTTCGTCCCGTTCGTTCACAACCGTCCATAAGGCTCCGCTCGACGGCTCGAAGGCCATACCGTTCGGGTTACGCAGTCCGGTCGCGAAGAGCCTCTTGACTCCGGTTGCGATGTCGACTTCCCAGATCGCGGCCCGGCCCTCTTCGAGGGCCATGCCATTCTCCGCGACGTTGCTGTTCGAACCGACGGTGACATAGAGCCTGGCGCCGTCGGGGCTCGCGATCAGGCTCTTCGTCCAATGGTGATTGAGCGTTCCGGCCGGCAGATCCACCACCCGCGTCCCGCGGTCCGCGATCGTGGTTTCGCCCTCGACATAGGGAAAGCGAAGCACGGCGTCCGAAGCCGCGACGTAGAGCGTGTTCGCCACGAGCGCCATCCCGAACGGCGAGTTCAGTCCAAAGAGGAGAACCGACTTCACCTCCGCGACGCCGTCTCCATCCGCGTCCCGCAACAAGGTGATTCGATTGGCGCTCGGCACCGCGGCGCCCGCCTTCTTCATCACCCTCTTCATGAACCAGCCGCGGATCCCCTTCATGTCGTCGGGCTTGGGCGGTGCGTTCGTCTCCGCGACGAGGACATCCCCGTTCGGAAGAACATAGAGCCAGCGCGGGTGATCGAGCCCTGCCGCAAAGGCGCCCACCGACGTACCGGCCGCAGCCACGGGAGTCAGATTTGTGGGCCAGCCCCGGGCGGGAGCGATATGGATCGTCGGTATCAGCTTGCGTCTTTCCTCGGGAAGTGCGGGCTTGGGACCGGTGCCCGCCTCAATGGGCAATCTCGCGGCTTCGGCGCACGAACTCAGCGTGAGGCCCCCTGCCCCGATCAGGGCGAGAGCAGCCGCCGCGCCCAGCGCACGCCCTACGGATGTCGAAAGGAAAACGGCCATCTGGTTTGTCTCCTTGGTGTCTTGCAGGACCCACGCGGCCCCTGGATGAGGACCAGCGCTCAGAATATTTGGATGGCCTCGGGTCACTCTGTTCGGTGGGCAACGGAGTGGACCTTCGTATAGCGGACGAGCGGCACACGCCCCTCGACTTTCAAAACGACCGGCCCCTTTTCGACCCGTTCGTTCCGGAGGGGGTGGAGCACCACGCCGTCCTCGTGACCTCGCTGCTACTTCTGGCCCTCGGGACGGTCTTTCTCAAGGGATTCCACGAGGCCATTGGTATTGCCGTATTCATCGTCGCGCTCTACCTGGCGCTGAACGTCGTCGTGGTGGGCGTGGCCATCCATGAGGTCTTCAGCCATGGCCTCCTGGTCGATCCCTGGTGGCAGGGCCTGTTCACCCGGCAGTCCCTGGCTGGCGATCGGCCTGGCCCTTGTTCTCTTCCCCAAGCTCGCTCTCGGACTCTCGGGCCCACCGCTTTATGGGCGATGGTTTTGGCACGCTCTACGACGCGGCCACCATCGCAATCCTGTGGTTCGCCGGTGCTTACGCCATGGCCGGCTTCCTGAATCTGGTCCCGCGTTATCTCCCGGCCCTACGGCATGGCTCCAGACTGGGCCAGGGCCGCCAGACCATTCGCTGCAAGCCGGTGAAGATGTCGTCTTCCTCGAGATGATCCAGGGCGACGCCTCCGCTTTCGCCGAGGACATCGACGTGCGAGGGGTCAAGATCGTGGCGCATCGGATCCTCCGTTGCACCACGCCCGCCATTCCCAACGCCATCGCGGCCATCCTGCTGAAGGCGCAATCCGACTCGGGCCAGACTTCTCACGCCTACTTCGGCTGGACCGAAGGCAATCCGATCGTGTACGTCCTGAAACACATCTTCCTGGGCGAGGGCGACACCGCGCCGGTGACGCGCGAGGTCCTGAGGCGCGCGGTCCGGAATCCGGAGCCGCGGCCCGGGATCCATGTTGGCTGAGCCGCCCTCTAACGGGGTGGGCCCCTATTTGCGGTCGGCCCGCCGCGCGGTCTCGATGTCGGCCACCAACTGAGGATGGACCTTGAAGCCGGCCTTCTGGGCGGCCTTTACGTGCGTATGGGCCTCCTCGTAGTTTCCGCGCTTGATGCAGATGACGGCGAGGTTGTTATGCGCCTCTCCGTATTTCGGGCGCAGCTTCAGGGCTTCGCGGTAGGCCTTCTCGGCCTCATCGACTGAACCCGAGCGCAGATACGCCGAGCCAAGGGCGAGGGCGAACTCCGCAGGCGGGTCGGCCACCCCGTGATCGCTGCCGCGGAGCCGTTCCAGCGATCTCATGCCTACCTCGATGATGGCGATGCGCTCCTGGATGCGCTGGCGCTCGGCGTCGGAACGGGCGGCCCGCTGAAGAGTTTCCAGTTCGCGAATCCGGTCCTGGAGCAGACGGATCTGGTCCTCACGCCTGGCTTCCCGGTCGAAGCCCCGCTCCGTGCTGTCCGCCACCGATCGTTCCCAGGCCTGGCGGCAGGCCAGGTAGGCGCGGACGGAGTCGTCGTACTGTTTGAGCGCGATGTAGGCCTTGCCCAGGCTGAAGTAAGCGAGGTACGAGTTGGGATCGAGCTTCACCGCCCGGCGCAATTCCTGTTCCGCCTCTTCGTAGCGCTCGGTCTGCAGCGCTTCCACGCCGAGGCGGTAGTGCTGCTCCGACGCCTGGAGCCGCTGCTTCGCCTGCGCGTCGTCTTGCAGGCGGACGGGTTCTTGAAGGAGCACGAGACCTAAAACGGCGAGTAGACCAATCATGGGAGCGCAAGCGAGACAAGCGGAGAGTAAGGGAAACGAGCGCGGTTTGCCAGTCTATCCGCAGGGCCGCGGCCGGTCCTGGCCCAACATCGGCGCGCCCCGGCCCCCAGGCAGGCACGTCCTCGCGCTCGCCCAACGGGGCCTCCGTCGCCTCATCACCCGCTTCTAGAAGCGCGTGATGAGGCCGGCCTGAACGAGGCGGGGAGCGCCGGGAATGAGGCCGCGGCTGCGGTCGGCAATGTACAACTCGTCGAACACATTCTTCGCGGTCACGAAGAGAGTGAGCTTGCGGATGTCGCAGTTCAGGGCCAGATTCCACACCGTGCTCGACGGAACCAGGCCGCGCTGGCCATCGGCGGTGGAGACGCGGGTGTTGAGATCGTCGGTGAACTGCTCGCTCACATGCACCGCCTCAGCCTGCAGGGTAATTCCGCGGGGATGCCGATAGCCCACCGCGGTGGTGAGCGTCGTCTCGGGGGCGTAGGGCAACCGGTTGCCGCTCACGCTGACCGCGGTTGCCCCCGCGATTCCACTGAACCGCGCGCCCTCGAAGCGGGCGGTGGGCAGGGCGGTGAACGCGGCCCGCAGAAAGACGTTGTGAGGCGCCCGGAGCAGCGTGCCGGTGTCGAGCCGAAGGGCCATTTCAAACCCCTGATGCAGGGTCGCACCGCCGTTGGTGAGAGTGGCGCCCACCCCGCCGGCGAGCGAAGCAGGGACAATCTGGTTCAAGTAGTCGTTTCGAAAGAGCGTCGCTTCGAGCCGAAGGCCCGGACGCGGCAGACTGCGCATTCCCACCTCATAGTTCCAGCTCTTCTCCGCTTCGAGATCCACCGTCCCACCGGTGTTGCTCACGATGTCCTCCGTGCGCGGCGGTGCAAAACCTCGGTGGGCGCCCGCAAACACGCTGAAGCGGTCGCTTCCCTTGTAAGACAGGCCCACGCCCGGCACCCATTGCGTCAGTTCGGTCCGGCCCGTAACGCCTAGGCCGCCATTGCCCAGGCGGTTGGTTCGCTCGTACTTGACCGATTCGAAGCGCGCGCCCGCGCTTGCCGTGAAAGGGCCGAGCAGGAGCCGGTCCTGGAAGAAGGCGGAATAGGCGCTGTTGGTTCGACGGTTGTCTTCGACCCGAACTCCCGTCCGCGCGACGGGGGAGGCTCCGTTCTCCTGCAGGCGCTCCTGGATCTCGTGATGGGCCCGCACCCCTACCTCCGCTTCGCTCCTCACGCCGAACAATCCGATATCGAAACGCAGGCGAGGTTCGATGCCGTAGTGGGTGAAGTCGCGCAGTCGGCCCTCGTTGCCACAGGTCGTGAGCAGGTTGGCCATGCCCCCGCACGAAGCGTCGGCGCGGTCGTTCGGCCGCTGCGCGGAGTTACTCGACTGCCGCCACCAGTCACGGCTGAACTTCGAGCCGTAGACATGCGTGGTCAGGAGGGTGCGTCCTTTAAGCAGGGTGTGCTTTACCGAACCGCCGAAGCGTTGGCCCTTGAACGCGTCGTTCTCGAAGACGTTGCCCCGGGGCGCGCGTTCCCACTCGGCTAGGGTGAGGCCGGTATACGTGATCTGCGAATCCTCGCCGTAATAATTGGCCTTCATGGTCACGGTGTGAAGCGGACTCAAAGTGAGGACCGTCTTGAGGTTCGCGTCGTTCAGCGCGGAGTGAAGGTTGTCCCGCGAGCCATTGCCCTGTTTCCGCATGTATTCCGCGAGCACGGCGGTGCGACCCCACGTACCGCCGGCGGAAGCCTGACCGTTCCGGTATTCGCGATTGCCCGAGGCGAGCCGAAGATTGGCGACGGGGCGCAGAGGAGGCGCCGGGGTCAGGTAATTGATCACCCCGCCGACCGTCACCGGGCCGTACGCGATCTGGCCCGCACCCTTCACCACTTCGATGCCGTCGAAACGCTCGACCGGGGGATGGTAATAGGTGGCGTTGTCGCCGTAAGGCGCGTAGGTGACGAATATTCCGTCCTCCAGAAGCAACACCTTGCTCGAACGCGTCGGATTGAGGCCGCGGATCCCAATGTTGGGCCGGAGGGCCATGCCCTCCTCATCGCGGATGTTCACACCGCTCACTTTGCGAAGCCCTTCGTTGATGTTCGTCACCCGCGAGGTCTCCATCTCCGCCCGGTCGATGGTCTCGACCGAACCGGGGATACGTTCCACGGTCTCCGCGCTGCCCGCCAATCGGGTTCCGATGACTGTCACCTCGTCGGTGAAGGCCCCGGGACGCAGAACCAGGTGAAGGTCCTTGGCCTCGGCCAGGCGGATACTCCGCCTGGAGGCCGAAAACCCGGGTGCCGTGGCCACAATTTCGTAGGGAGCGCTTCCGGCGTCTGGAGCCTCGAGCCGGAAGCGACCATCGGTCTCCGCAAAAGTGGTGGCGAGGTAACCCACCGAGTCCCGCCGCAGGGTCACCACCGCGCCGGGGATGGAGAGCCCGGAAACGTCGAACACCCGCCCGAAAGCCACGGACTTCAGGGGCTGCGCCGTGGCGCCATCAGGTGCCGCTAGAACGAGCACCAACACTGCCGTGGCCGTGTATTGAGGACTCATTTTTATCATGCTGAACATGAAATCCTGTTTCATGTTGTTGAGAATACGCCGCCGTCTATGGGCACGTCAATGGTCTATCTGCATCGAGGCCCGGGCGGCTCGCTTTCGCGTTTCGGCCGTCGATCCAGCCAACCTGGCGGTGCGCGCGATTCCTTTCGGGTCGAGATCGGTCGCATCGTCGCCTTCGATGACGGCGCAGTGAACGTCGCGCGCGCGGCGCGATCAGCTTTTCATCGAGGAGCGCCGTCTTGCCACCACCCCGGCGCGCTGATGAGATTGAACGTTGCTCGTCGTCAAGATGACGCCGCTATGAGACGACCCGCTCCGGTCGCCGGGGTGAGGGAGGGACGGTCTCACCTCGGGAGTTTCTGGGAAACTGACCACCGTTTCCAACCCTCTTCCCAGGCATCGTTGAGCAAGTCGGACACTTGTCCCCACTCGCCGGGATTGTCGAGGGTCGAGGAGTTGCGGGACACCAGCCTCGCCTCCCAGCCGCCGGTGTCGGGCCGACGTACGAGGAACTCCCGATCCGCCTGGGACGTTTCGGACTCGGCCCATGGACCGTCGTTACGGAATACGGAGGTTCTGCGGTAGCGCATCGCCCGAAAATCCACCGTGTGATCGACGTACACCGGGAGCCTTTCGGAACCCTCCTCTTCTGCCGGGTCATCAAGGCGAAAGGATAGGACCCCCGGATCATCTGTGTGGGGGACGGGTTGGCGTCGCAGCCCGAACCAAAGCGTCGTAGCCACTCCGATCACCAGAACGACGATGAAGGTCGCCATTGGCCCAACTGTATGTCAGCGGCCCATTCGTGCCAACGGGTTTAGCGGGACCGCTTGACCGTTGAGTTCATGATCTTGATGGCCGAAATTATGGATTACTTTTGCTTTCCTTATAGATGTAGGGCTAGGATTCGTGGGAGACGGGCTGACCATTCATATTTGTGAATGGCAAGTGGCCCACCATCACACACTTATCAAGTAGGAGAGTTATGAAGCGATTTCAAGTTGCTCTGACCTGCCTCCTGATTCTTGCCTTTGGCTTCGTGGCCACGGCGCAGGAACAGGGCGGCTCGATTCAGGGCGTCGTCAAGGATGCATCGGGCAGCGTGATTCCCGGGGCGACCGTCGAAGCCAAGGCCGCAGCCGGTTCGACGTTCAGCACCACCAGCGGCGCCGATGGCGCCTTCCGTTTCCCCTCGCTCCCGGCTGGCAAATACACGGTGAGCGCGAGCCTTACGGGATTCACCACCGCCCGATTCGCGAACGTCACCCTCTCCCTCGGCCAGAATCTCCGCACTGACTTCAGCCTGAAGGTCGGCGGACAGACGGAGCAGGTGGAAGTCACCGCCGAAGCCCCGATCGTGGACATGAAGCAGACCGCCCGCATCACCAGCTTCCGCGACGAGGCCATCACCAAGATGCCCAAGGGCCGCGACTTCACTTCTCTCGTCACCCAGTCTCCCGGCGCCAACGCCGAGAGCAAGCTCGGCGGCATCTCCATCGACGGCGCCTCCGGCGCCGAGAACCGCTACATCATCGACGGCGCGGAAACCACCAACCTCCAGAACGGCACCTCGGGCAAGGCCCTCATCACCGACTTCGTCGACGAAGTCGAAGTGAAGTCCTCGGGCTACACCGCCGAGTACGGCGGCGCCACCGGCGGCATCATCAACGCTGTGACCAAGAGCGGAACCAGCGCCTGGCGCGGCGAGGTGGGCGGTTACTTCAGCTCCAACGCCCTGACCGGCGACGCCCGCAAGGTCCTGCGCATCTCCCCGAGCAACGCGAATGCGGCGGAGTACATCACCTACCCCAAGGATGACTCCACCCGCATCGAGCCCGGCTTCCAGATCGGCGGCCCCCTGAAGAGCGAGAAGCTCTGGTTTTTCGCCGGCTATCAGCCTGCCCTCATCGAGACCGACCGCACGGTGAACCCAACCACCTCGTCGAACGCAAACGCGTCCACCATCTCGAAGACTCAGAAGTCCAAGGTCCACTACATCACTTCGAACATCACGGCTCAGCTCTCCCAGAAGTTTCGGGCGCGTATTGCCTACAACCGGAGCACCTCCAAAACCGAAGGACTGCTTCCGGCACTCGGCGGCACCTCCGGCGCGGCCTCGAACTTCAACGTCACCTCCACGTTCCCCAATCAGTCCCTCTCGGGCAACGTTGATTACGTGCGCAGCTCGTCGCACTTCCTGAGCCTCCGCGGCGGCTACTACCTCTCGGACGCCAAGGACGAGGGTATTTTCGTCGGTCCCCGTTACCTCTTCAGTGTGGGCAACGTCGGTCAGGCCGGCGTTCCGGCCCAGTTCCAGCAGGCGACGGGCTTCTCGACGGTTCCGACCAACAACGCCCGTCAGTTCGACAAGCAGAAGCGCCTCAGCCTCCAGTTCGACAACTCGAACTTCTTCAGCGCCAAAGGCCAGCACGCTCTGAAGTTCGGCGTCCAGCTCGACCGCGTGGGCAACGAAGTTCTGAGCGGCGAGACCGGCAACCTGGTCCGCCTCTTCTGGAACCGCACCCTGGCGGGTGCGCGCGGCACCTATGGCTATTACCAGGTGCGCAGCAACGGCGTCACCCCCAAGCTCGGCTTCGTCACCCAGGGCGATGTCAGCAGCAACAACATCGGCCTGTTCATCCAGGACGCATGGTCGGTTACCGATCGACTGACCCTGAACCTGGGTCTGCGCAGCGAGCGTGAGGACGTCCCCTCCTACACCTCCGCGGACGGCACCCTCCCGGTGGCCATCCACTTCTCTTTCAAGGAGAAGCTGGCTCCGCGTCTCGGTGCGGCCTGGGACGTCAAGGGCGATGGCAAGTGGAAGGTGGCCGCCAGCTGGGGCGTCTTCTACGACATCACCAAGCTCGAGATGCCCCGTGGCAGCTTCGGCGGCGAGAAGTGGCTTGAGTACTACTACACGCTCGATACGCCCGACTGGACCAACCTGGTCGGCGGCGCGTCCTGCCCGCCCGCCTGCCCCGGCACCCTCCTTCGTGGACCGATCGACTTCCGTCACGCGAGCAACGCTCCGGGTGCCAACACCGTCGATCCGGACATGAAGCCTTTCAAGCTACAGGAAGCGGTGGTCGGCGTCGAGCACGAGTTCTCCTCCAAGGTCTCTCTCTCTGCCCGTTACGTCCACAAGCAGATCGACACCGCGATCGAAGACATCGGCTCCCTCGACGCTCAGGGGAACGAGATCTACACCATCGGCAACCCGGGCTTCGGGGCGGCCGCGCAGACCGGTTTCGGTCCCGCGTTCCCCAAGGCGGTCCGTGACTACGACTCGGTGGAGTTCACCTTCAACAAGCGGATGGCCGACAAGTGGAGCCTGCGCGCGAGCTACCTTTGGAGCCGCCTGTACGGCAACTACTCAGGTCTCGCCCAGTCCGACGAGAACGGCCGCACCAGCCCCAACGTTGGTCGTGGTTTCGACTACCCGCTCATGGCTTTCGGCCAGGACGGAAAGCCGGTCTTTGGAGTTCTCGCCACCGATCGTCCGCACCAGTTCAAGACCCAGTTCGTCTACGACACGTTCGTGACCGCGGGCCTGAACTTCTACGCGGCCTCTGGCATTCCGATCACCCGTGAAGCGGCGATGGTCACCGGTAGCGGTTTCCCCATCCAGTACCTGGGCCGGAACAGCGATGGCCGCACCCCGTTCTTCAGCCAGCTGGATATTTTCCTCCAGAAGGAAATGAAGCTCTCGGGCGACAAGCGGATCGTGTTCAACGTGAACGTGATCAATCTCCTCGATCAGGCCACCGTGACCAACCGGAACCCCACCTATCTGGGCGCCGGCCAGCAGGTGAACATCGGCGAGGCAGAGTTCTTCAAGGGCTTTGACGCTCAGGCTCTGATCGCCGCTCAGAAGCTGGTCCTCAACCCGCTGTTCCTCAAGGACAGCGAGTTCCAGGGCGCTCGCGCCATCCGTCTCGGAGCGAAGTTCATCTTCTAAGGAGCCTTTCTGGTCCTTAGACCAGGGCGCTTTCTGCAACGCACCGCAGAGAGCGCCCTTTTTTTCGGCTCGGTACAACAATCCGTGACGGGATGATCGCAAGGTCCGCTCATCGTGACCCCGATAGGTGGTCAGGTTGAGCCGGAATGGGCGGCCATTTCAGCCGGAATCGGGGGAAGTTACTCCACCACGATCTCGGACGGCGGCCGCGCCTCGCTCTTGAGCGCATCGAGCACCACCGCCTCGTCCACGTCGTTGCAGCGAGCGGCCTCGACCAGCCACTCGCGCTCCCGCGCGTGCAGCGCCCCATCGCAAAGAGCCATGGCGGCGGCCTCGCGCAGGAAGTGCTCGGCGGTTGCCCTGCGGTTGAACCGTGGCACCGTGGTCGGGAAGTGCTCGTTGTCGAGGACGGAGGAGACGACGGCGTCGACCCACGCCGCGTCGTAGCCATGGCGAACCGCGAAGGTCAGCACCCTCTCTCGCTGCGCGGCGTCGAGGACGTGGTCGGCGGCCATGACCTGCACGAGGCCCCGCAGGTAGAGACCGATGTCCTGGAGGTCGGGTCCGGTAGGCGTGGTCACAGTATCCATGCAGGCATCGTGGCGTGGCCCCGCCGGGTGCGCCCGTGGAGCCTCTGGGAGACTGTACCACGTGGCCCGCGGCGGCCCGGGCGCGGCGCCTCGACCTCCTTCGGGAAGAAGTAGCCCATGGGCGACGCTACCGTGCGCCGGCGGTCTTGAGACGCCTGGCGGCGGCGAAAAGGATGAAGGCTACGGCGAGGGCGGGCAGAGTGGAGCCGGTCGCCTGGAATTTCCAGTAGACGAATGCGCCCGCGCTCCAGGCGGCGAGGCCGGCCCAGCCTGGCCGCGCGAAAGGCCCGTCTGCGCGGTAGAGATCGCGCGGGTCGATGTTCTTCGGGAAAGGGAAAAACTGGGCCAGTGCGACGCCACCCAGAGGCACGAGGATCATCCCCAGCGTACCCATGAAGATCGAGTACCCATCGATCCATTCCTTCGAAAGCACGGACAGCGCGGCGCCGACGAAGCCGGTGATGAGGACCGCGGGGCCTTCGCCGATCCGGGGGAGGAGGCTGCGCAGGGCAAGGGCCGAGAGGTAGATGTTCACGAAGTTCGTTGTGATGGTGGCCATCGCCAGCAGGATCGCGCCGAAGGGGGGAGAGCCCACTCCCGCCAGCATGGCCCCCGGATCGGTGCTTCCCGAAATAGCACTCAGCAGAGCGCCCAGAGACATACCCAGGAAACTCGTGAGCGCGAGGGAAGCGAAGACCGACAGACCACTGCGCAAAGGTGATGCGCTGTATCGAGAGTAGTCGGCGAACATCAGAATCCACGAGACCTGGTACGCGATCACCAGATCGAGGGCGAGCCAGGCCGGCAGTTCCGTGGCCGGTGCCTGCCGGGGGACCGAATCGAGCGAGCCGGATGCGACGTAGGCGAGCACCGTCCCCGCCACCACCATCAGCGGCACCGCCGCACGGTTGGCGAGGGCAACAAGTCTCGGGCCTCCGGCAACGATCAGAGTGGCGGCGGCGCCGAGGACCACGGCGAGCACGCGCATGTTGACCGAAGGGAACACCGACTCCGTCACCGAAGCGGCGATCACGTTATTGAGGGCGATCCACGCGAAGTTGGTTAGATAGAGGATGACGGCAACGAAGTGAGCGCCCGGCCGGCCGAGGGGAGCACGCAGCGCGATGATCGAGGGCACGCCCCACCGCGATCCCACGGGGGCGAGCAGAGCCACCAGGGTCGCGCCGATGAGGCTGCCGACGCCGATCGCTAAAAGGGCATTCGGGAAGGAAAGCCCTGCCTTGACACTCGCTCCGCTCACGAACGTGGTCGCGACCACATTGGCACCGGCGAAAATCAGGAAGAGGTCGAGAGAAGACTGAGTCTTCTGATCCTGGGGAACCGGTTCGAGATCGGCGGCGTGCATGGTTCTTGGAAGTTTTCGGGGGCCCAGGTTCTCAACGCCCCGGGGAGGGCGCGCCCCTGGCCACGCCTCAGTACTTCGGGTTGTCTCCCGGCCCCGCCGTCGGTGCGAGGCCCGTGGTCAGCTCTCGCACGATCTTCACCCCGACGCTCGCTCCGATCCGATCGGCGCCCGCGTCGATCATGGCCTTGGCCGACTTGAGGTCGCGCACCCCGCCCGCTGCCTTCACCCCCATGTCGGGGCCGACCACGCGGCGGAGAAGGGCCACGTCTTTCACCGTCGCTCCGCCCGAGGCGAAACCGGTGGAGGTCTTGATGAAATCAGCGTCGCCGGCCCGCACCAGGACCGCGGCCTTCACCTTTTCTTCATCGGTGAGAAGTGCGGTCTCGATGATGACTTTGGAAATGGCGCCCAGGCGACGGCAAGTGGACGTGACCGCTTCGATGTCCTCGTGGACGAGCGAGTAGAGGTTCGACTTCAGCGCTCCGATGTTCAGCACCATGTCGACTTCCGAGGCCCCGTTCTCGATGACCCGCCGGGTCTCGAGCGCCTTCACTTCGGGGAACGTCGCGCCAAGGGGGAAACCCACCACCGTGCACACGCGAGCGGTTGCGCCGCGCAGGGCGTGGGCGCAGTAAGGGACCCAGGTGGGGTTCACGCAAACGGTGGCGAAGCCATACTGCCGCGCTTCCGCGCAAAGACGCTCGATGTCGCTCAGCGAGGCCTCGGGCTTGAGGAGGGTGTGATCGATGAGGCTCGCGACACCGTGCGGAAAGACGCTTGGATCCGCGCGTAGTCCGAAACGGTCGACGCCCGCGAGGGCGAAGGTGGACATCCGGTCGGGGCAGCAGCCGTCCTGCACGTTGTGGCACGCGCAGGGGTCGATGGCGAGACCGGGCCGTGAGTCGAGGGCGGAAAGGACCGCCCGCACCACGGTTTCAACCAGCGCCTGTTGGGAATGGGCCACCGTTTTCTGCTCCTCCGTCAGCTTCGTTCGAGGGCCACGATCTTGGCCACCCGCCGTTTGTGCCGGTCCTCCACACAATGAGTAGACACGAAAAGCCGGACCAGTGCCAGGGCCCGGCTCGCGTCCACGATCTTCGCCCCCAGCGTCATCACGTTCGCGTCGTTGTGCTCACGGGCATTGCGGGCGGACGCTTCGTCGTTGCACATGGCCGCGCGAACGCTCCGGATCTTGTTGGCGGCCATCGCCGAACCAATGCCCGCGGCGTCGATCATGATTCCGAAGTCGCACTGCGATGAGGCCACGAGCCGCCCGACGGCCGCGGCAAAGTCCGGGTAGTCGACAGCGTCCGTGCCGTGGGCGCCCACGTCGCGAATCGCGAAGCTCTCCTGGAGTTGCGTCTTGAGCGACTGCTTCAGCGCAAAGCCTCCGTGGTCGGCACCGAGGGCGAGGGAAAGCCTGGCCGGACCGTCCGACTCGAGGATGCGCACCCCCCGACTGTGGGCCATCTCTCGGGCCCAATCGGTGATCCGCGTCCCGGGCTTGACCCGCAACTCGCCGCCCTGGCCCACCGCGGCGATGTCTTCGGCGGTGATGATCTCAAAGGCCATGGTTGGAGGAGCCCTCGCGACTTCTAAAGTCTTCCGCTATTTCTCCGCCATGATGGCCTGCACCGTGGACAACGCGCGCTCTTTCTGGAACTTCTTGAGCACTTCGCGCACCCCGGGATGGGTCTTCGTGATTTCGTCGAGGGAAGAGCGGGTCAGCTCGAGACAATCGCAGTTCATGGCCGCGGTGAGGGTGGCGGTTCTGGGTTTTCCCGTCAACACGGAGATCTCACCGAAGAAATCCCCCTCCTCAAACTCCTGGACCTTGAGGGATTTGCCCTTCGGGGTCCTGACGTAGGCCTTCACCTTGCCCGAGGTGAGAATGAACATCGAGTCGCCGACGGCGCCCTCGGCCACGATCACGTCGCCCGCTTCGAAGGAAACGAGTTCCAGGCCGCGCATCACGGCAAGCAACTCGTCCGCGGAGAAGCCGTCGAAAAGAGGCGTCGAAAGGCCCTGCGACTTGCCGCTCGGTTCTTCGGGCTCGACCGCGAACGAGTCGTCGAACTCGGCCACGAGGTCGTCGGCTGCGACCGGCGCGGGCTCGGGTGTGGAGGCGGGCGGCGCGGCGGCGTTTGCGAGGGCATCGAGGCCGAGATCGGCCGAAAAATCCGGAAGGCTCGGTTCCTCCGGGGCGGCGGCCGGAGTCGACACGCCAAGATGGATCTCTTCCGAGGAATCTATCTCTTCGAATCCGAAGGACATGCCGGAGGAGGACGGAGCAGGGAGGCCCGCCGGCTTGGGGATCGACATGGTGCGCCGGCTCTTGTCCTGAATCAGCTTCGCGAGCCGGTCCTCGACGTCGCGGCGGCCGGGCTCGATCTTTTCGATTCTCTTGAGGATCGCGATGGACTTGGCCGCGAATCCGTCGCTCGCTTCCTGGTCCGCAAGGGTCATCAGAACCGGAATGGCCTCTCGATCGCGGCCGGCCATGACGTACACGTCGGCGAGCTGGAGGCGCAGCCTTCGGTCGTGGGGCTTGGACTGGGTGAGGGCGCGCAGCGCTTCGACCGCTTTGGGGAAGTTCTTCTTCGCGATGAGGTCCTGAACCTGATCAGACATGCTTTACCTGTGGAACCTCGCGGTTGTTTTCGCAGTGGCGGTTGATAAAGGGCGGCATAGGTTTGGGCGTCGTAAGTTTCGTGAGGGCACTCAAGACGGGGATGTCCCGTCTTTCCGCGATGTTAGCATCGCGGAACTTCTCGCCTCCCCTGATTTTTACCACTCCCTGGCGTCCTTCGGCCGCTGCCTTCATCGCCACGCCCTGGCCGCCCAAACAGGTTCTAATGACCGGAATCACAAATCTCATCGACGACTTGAACCGGAGCTTCGCGGGGCCCATCGGGCGGGCCAGTGATCTCGTCTTTGGACCGTGGACCATCGCCCTTCTCTTCGCCGTCGGTATCTTCCTGACCGTGCGCCTCGGCTTCGTTCAGTTCCGGTTCTTCGGTGCTTCGGTCCGCGCCTTCTTCGGGGTCGACGAGGCGAAGGCCAAAGGAGCCTTGTCTCCGTTCCAGACCTTCATGACCGCGCTGGGGGCCACCATTGGCACCGGGAACATCGCGGGCGTGGCAACCGCCATCGTCACGGGTGGCCCGGGAGCGCTCTTCTGGATCTGGGCGTGGGGGCTGATTGCGATGGCGGTCAAGTTCACGGAAGCGGTCCTCGGCGTCTACTACCGTCGCGCCGGAGAGGGCGGGCTGCTTGCAGGGCCCATGATCTATCTCGCCGACGGATTGAAGATGCCGCGCATGGGCTGGCTGTATGCGTTGGTTGCGGGGGTGGCGGCACTCACCACCACGCCCTTTACTCAGCCCAACTCCATCGCGGATGTGATGAACTCCCAGTGGGGCGTGCCCAAGCTCGCCATTGGTGTAGCCCTAGCTCTGCTGTGTCTGATCACCATCGTCGGGGGCGTCAAGTCGATCGGACGCGCCCTCGAGAAACTGTCGCCCCTCAAAGTCATTCTCTACCTGACCGGAGGCGCGATCGTGCTCATGACTCACGCAGCCGAAATCCCCGCGGCGTTCTCGATGATTTTCCAGGGAGCCCTTAACCCAAGCGCCGCCCTCGGAGGAACCGCAGGGTTCGGCATCATGGTGGCCATGCGCTATGGGATCGCCCGAGGCATCTACGCAAACGAGGCGGGATACGGGACGGCGGCCATGGTCTACGGCGCGGCCCGCAGCACGCAGCCGTTTCATCAGGGCCTGAACGCCATCATGGAGGTCTTCATCGTCTCCTTTGTCACCAGCTCGATCAGCGCCCTCTCCATCATCGTCACCGGGGTCTGGAAGATCGATCCTGCCTGCCAGGGCTGCACCCAGCTCACCGGCGCGGCCGCGGTGGCGGGAGCCTTCGAGTCGGCCATGCCCGGGGTGGGCGGGTCGCTGGTCACGGTGTGTGTGTTCCTCTTCGGCTACACCGCCCTCACCGGCTGGTCGTACTACGGTGAGCAGTGTCTCGAGTACATCTTCGGCCGCCGCGTCGTCCTCCCGTACCGCTGGATCTACTGCGCTCTGGTCGTGGTGGGCGCCACCAGCAAGGTCGACCTCGTGTGGAACTGGGGCGACCTGATGAACAGTCTGCAGATCTTCCCGAATCTGGTGGGCATCATCGGTCTCTCGGGTGTCGCCGCGAAGATTCTTCGCGACCGGCAGCAGGCATGAGCAGCTGCCGAGCCACTTGGATCGCCGCGGAAGGCGAGTCGCTCTCGCGGCAGTTCCAGACGCCCCTCTACGTTTACTCGCGGGAGCGCATCGAGGCCGCGTATCGCTCCTACCAGACCGCCTTTTCTTCCGTCCCGCATCGCGTCTGCTACGCGCTGAAGGCGAATTCCTCAGTTGAGCTGCTGAAGATCTTCGCGGGACTGGGCGCGGGGGCCGACATCGTGTCGGGCGGCGAACTCAGGCAGGCCTTGCGCGCCGGCTTCAAGCCCGCCGATATCGTCTTCTCCGGAGTGGGGAAGACAGATGACGAGCTGGCCCTCGGTCTTTCCACCGGCATCGGCGAGTTCAATGTCGAGAGCGAATCCGAGTTGCGAAGGCTGTCGGCCCTGGCCGCGAGCCGCGGGGTCACCGCCTCCATCACGCTCCGCGTGAATCCGGACGTCGACCCGAAGTCTCATCCCTACATTTCCACCGGCCTGCGCGAGAACAAGTTCGGCGTGCCCATCGAGGAAGCGGCCCGCATACTGCGCGAGGCCCGAGCCCTTCCGGGCCTCGACGTCTCCGGAGTTCAGTGCCACATCGGATCGCAGCTGCGAGACCTGGCGCCCGCCGCCGAAGCCGTCCACGCGATCGCCTCGTTGTCCCGGACCCTCATCGGCGAGGGCTTCGCCCTGCGTACGATCGACATGGGCGGTGGCCTTGGGGTGGACTACGACGGCAAGGGGGCACCCACCACGGCGGACCTTGCCGCCCTTGTCCTGCCGCACATCCAGGACCTTGGCCTCAAGCTCCTCCTCGAACCGGGCCGGTCGCTGATCGCGGCCGCGGGCGTGCTTCTGACCCGGGTCGTCGCGATCAAGTCGAACGGCCATCGCCGGTTCTTCATCACCGACGCGGGCATGAACGATCTGCTCCGGCCGTCTTTGTACTCCGCGTATCACGAGATCGTGAATCTCTCGGCGTCGGAATCAGCCCCGATGGTGGCCGCGGACATTGTCGGGCCGGTGTGCGAGAGCGGGGATTTCTTCGCGAAGGAGCGGCTGGTGGCAGACGCGAAGGAGGGCGACCTCTTCGCGATCCTCGATGCGGGTGCCTACAGCTTTTCTATGGCGTCAAACTACAACTTCCGCCCCCGAGCCGCCGAGGTGCTGATCGAGGAAGATCGGCCGCGTCTCATCCGCCGTCGGGAGACGTTCGAAGACCTCATCGCCTGCGAATTGTAGGCGACGGGGGGCGCAACGGCGGATACTGGCACGACCGGCCTAAGGGGTACCGCGCCATCGCCCTACTCCACCCTACCCTTGCAACACGCGTGATGGCGAGAGGCAGGCGTCAAGGGCGCCCACAAGGGGCGCCCCTACATCTGTGAAGCGCCGCGCCCCTCCGCCTCCGCCGCGAAGCGCG
>Ga0163144_10009032_pt1 | contig 21463 bp, 19 predicted proteins | sample OliLak19BULKMAT1_FD_123175 | JGI IMG/M metagenome (GOLD analysis project Ga0163144, IMG submission 123175) | Freshwater microbial mat bacterial communities from Lake Vanda, McMurdo Dry Valleys, Antarctica - Oligotrophic Lake LV.19.BULKMAT1 | ecosystem: Environmental > Aquatic > Freshwater >... | reverse complement strand
TGGGGGCGAAACGGCTTCGACGGGTTCGAGTCATTGTATGGAGGCGTGCCGGGTTCCGAGCTCCCGTAAAACGATCGGAAAACAATAACTGCCAACAACACGCAGTTTGCATACGCTGCTTAATTAAATAAGTAGCCGCCGCGGTTCTTAGGCTCGCATGGGGATCGTACGGCGTCATATGGCGGGATTGGCCCTGGCTTCTGTCCGGAGCGAAAGGCTGAACACAATCGGGCTGGACCGTGGACGTTTTGCTGATTCTTCAGTACACGGTTGAGAAAAACGGATCAGATACGCACGTAGTCATCATACAGTGGGCGTTCTCGGACGCGGGTTCGACTCCCGCCGCCTCCACCAAAAAATTTGTAGAATCCCTTACACAGTTTCGCTGAATCAAACCGGTGATGGTTTCAGCACCTGGGCCGGGTATAGCTAAGGTGTTATTCACAGCCTTGATCGTTGGCCGGGCGCCGGCCGCGGAGGCCTGAAGTTTTCAGGCCACGAGCGAAAGCTCTCGGGCCACCTACAGGGGGTGGCCGCTGATCCTCGGGGGACCCCGCGACTACGTACCAAAATAGCGCGGGGCTACTTTAGCAGCGAGGCGCGGATGGCGGCGATGAATTCCTTTTCGGCGTCGAGGGCCTCCCGGCAGGTCGCGCAAATGTCGAAGTGGCGGGAAAGTTCTATCATACGTTCCGCCGACAGACGACCCAGGGCGAATTGCTCGAGCATGTCCTCAACCGGATGCTCGTTTTCCACGTGTAAAATGTAGTGGGCGTTCGGCAGAAATATTCTCACTAGGATTAGTCCTAGGCCGAGGTGATGGCGGGCGAGGGCTAAATGCGCGTAGGATGATGTGATACCAATGACCCTGGACGAAAGCGACCTGACCGAGTTGTACGCGGAACTGCGGAAGATTGCCGGTTTTCAAATGCGGCGGGCAGCGCAGCATCCGACGCTTCATCCGACGATGCTGGTCCACGAGGCGTGGGTACGGCTAAATGGGGCAAAGTATCGCTCGAAGACGCACTACCTATCGTTGGCGAGCCGCGTGATGCGGAATGTGGTGGTGGATTACATCCGGCGGAAAACGGCAGACCGCCGGGGCGGGGCCTGGCAAAAGGTAACGTTGGAAATGCATGGAGCGACGGCGGTGGACCGGTCGGCGATGCAGTTCCGTCTGGACCAGATTCTGGATGTGGACCGGGCGCTGGAGATGCTGGCGGAAAAGGATGAGCGGAAGGCGAAAGTCGTCGAGATGCGATTCTTCGGGGGGATGGAGTTTGAGGAGATAGCCGAGATATTGGATGTTTCCACGGTGACGGTCAAGCGGGATTGGGCATTTGCGCGGGCGTGGCTGGGAAGGGCCTTGAGTGATACGAGGGTGGAGGTTTCGACGAGGTAAGGTTTAATGCATGATGCGGGATTCGAACGGCTGGAAGAACTGTTCCATTCGGCGCTCGCGCTTCCGGTAGAGGAGCGGGCGGCATTCCTGCGTGAGCACTGCGCCACCGATCTGGCGTTGCGGCGAGAAGTAGAAGAGATGTTGCGCGCCGACGCCGGCCTGCTGGACGTGCCCGTCCTGGAGCGGATCGGCGGGGAAGACCTGCACGGGAAAATGGCGGGGCGATGGAGGCTTGGGCGCCGGATTGGCGAGGGCGGGCTGGGGGTAGTTTACGAGGCGTTCGAGGGCGGAAAGCGCGGGGCCGTCAAGTTTTTGCGGCCCGGTCTGGACGCCGGATCGTTTCGCCGTCGTTTTTTGAAGGAGCAGCGGATATTGGGGGCGTTGAACCACCCGCATGTTGCCCACCTGCTCGATGGTGGCGTCGATGACAACGGGCGGGCGTATCTGGTGATGGAGTTCGTGGATGGTCAGCGGCTGGACAATTATTTGAGGGAGACCAGACCCGGGGGAACCGCACGGCTGACTTTGTTGACGCAGGTCTGCCAGGCGGTGCAGTACTTGCACACTGCTTTGGTGGCGCATGGGGATTTGAAGCCGTCGAATATTTTCGTCTCAAACGGCGGACAAGTGAAGTTGTTGGATTTTGGCGCGGCGCGGTTGTTGCACTCCGAGGAGACAACGTTGACGCGTGCGTTTTTGACTCCTCATTATGCAAGTCCGGAACAGAAGCAGGGGGAGGGGCCGTCGGTGAGCTCCGACGTTTATGCTTTGGGAGTGATTCTGGGAGAAGCGTTCCCGGGAGGGGATGCGGACCTGATGGCGATTCGGGACCACTGCTGCCGGACGGAGCCGGGGGAGCGATACCGGAGCGTTTTGGAACTGGAGCAGGACCTGCAACGATATGCGGAGGGGAAGCCGGTAAAGGCGCGGCGGCAAGACCGGATCTATCGGGCAGCAAAGTATTTGAGGCGGCATGTGGGCGGCGTAGGGATCACCGCGGCGGTGCTGGCGGCGGCGGCGACGGGCGGGTTCTTCGCTTGGCGGGAGATGCGGGCGGATCAGGAGCGATTGGGGAAGATGCGATCCGTTGTCAGGACGGTTTTGGACAATTCTTCGTCGCAGGTGGTGAGCGGAAGTGAAGATCGCCGGGCGATGCGCGATATGACGGAGACCGCAATCAAGGAGTTGGAGGCATCGGGAAAAGCGGGAATGGAGTTGGAGTTGGCGGCGGGATGGCGGCGGGTGGGGGCGGCAAGATTGGAAGAGGGAGATACCGGCAAAGGGGTTGAAGCGTTGCGCCGGTCATACGAACTGGCGGAAGGCGTTTGGACAGCCAAGCGGGACCTGCAAGCGTACGAGAGCAAGGCGCTAACTTTACCGTTGTGGGCATTGGCAGTGCAGGCGCGGAGGGACGAAGGGCAGTCGCTGGACATCGCCAAACGCGCGGTTGAAATGCATGGGGAGTACAAGAAATTATTTGGAAAACCGCTGCCGCCGCAGAATGCTTATTACCGGTTCGCGTTACAGGCGGGCCCGGCGTGGGCGCGCCGGGGCGAGGTGGATCTTGGCCGAACATTGCTGGAAGACTCACTGGGTGCGGCCCGGCGGGCGAGGTCGAGCGAGTATACGGCGAAGGCGCTGATCGAGTTGGCGGCTTTAGAAACCGGGCCGCGGAAAGCCGCGTACTGCGCGGAAGCCGGACAGGCGGCGCCGACGGCCACCCGCCTGAACGATGTCTGCGGCGGCGTGGTTCCACGACCAATCCAGGGGAACGCGGAGATTGCGGCGCTGCGAGTGGAGATACAGACCGCGACGGCGGAAATGCGGCGGGATCCGGACCGGTTTCAGCGGCTGCGCGGGGTAGCGGTTAAGCACTCGCAGTTGGCGCGGCTTCTGCATAAAGCTGGGCGCGACCCAGAGGCGCGGGCGGAACTGGAAGCAGCCAGGCGGTATTTGACAGCGCTGTTAAAAAAGAATCCGGATAACGAGCCGGTTCAGGCCCAAGCCAATCGGGTGGATCGAGCTCTCACGGAACTGTCAAAATAGAAGGGTGGCGGATCAACTCTACTATTCTTGTTGGCTGCGGAATTACTCCGCGATGACGATGTTACGGCAGTATGGAAAACTGCTGGACCTGTTTCCCTTTTCACCGGTGAATCCGGCGGACTCGATCCTCCGAGTGCAGGCAGTGTCGACGGCGGAACCGGCGATGGCGGAACGGGCATTCCTGGACCCGGTCGATCCAAAGGCGGTGATAGCGGCGGCCAATGAGTATTCGAATGACGATTGCGCTTACAGTTTCGAGACATGGTGGGGGCTATGGACTTTCGATAAAGACTGGAAGCTGGCGCCCGCGCGGGTCACGCTGCACTGTTTTGGGCCTCGGTTCATCGACTCGCCGATTGGAGATGAGGAGCGGCAGGCAGAGCACTTGCGCGTCGACTTCGGGCTCGACACGTGGTTCCTGCCCCAGGCGGAATTGCCAAACGGGGCATGGTACGCAAGGTCTAATTTGAAAGGAATCATCAAGTTGGTCCACTCTCTCGACGAGGGTTTACCGGTGGAACGTCGCGCGATTTGGACGGAGACAGGGGGGAATTTTGCGGAGCGATTGCGGGAGGCGGCGGGGGAATTGTAGGACCGAGGGCGGGTTGGCGAAAGTGTAACTTATTGAAACGGTTACATCTGATACAATTGGGTTTCTCAATTATTTCGATCTATGCCCTGCCTCTTTAGTGGCGCAAGTAGTAAAGCTAATTGCGCGCTAAGGTGATTCCTTAGAGCGGCGTAGGTTGTTTGTGGTGCTAATGGTAGGGGTACCCTCGGTTGACCCCGTACTGGGGTGCCGTTACCATCGAAAGCGTGGTGCTGGAAAACACAATGACGAACGGTACAGCCATTATGGATACTCCTCGCGGAGAAGCCGTGGCGGAGAAGCGCATACGGATAGTAATTGCCGATGACCACCCCATTGTGCGGGACGGTATTCGACGGCTACTCTCTCTGGAGAGCGACATTGATGTCGTTGGGGAAGCCGGCGACGGGCGTGGCGTACTCGACGTTGTCCATGAGACCAACCCGGACGTGCTGTTATTGGATCTTCGGATGCCAAACCTGGACGGTCTGGGGGCATTGGAGACATTGCAGCAAACTAACAAGAGGACCCGCGTCATCATTTTGACGGCGTCGGAAGACAAGAACGAGTTCGTGCAAGCGATGAAGCTGGGCTGTTCGGGCATTGTGTTGAAGCAGACGGCGCCCGATTTGATCGTAAAGTCTATCCGTAAAGTGCATTCCGGCGAGATTTGGCTGGATTCGCATACAACCGCGGCGGTGATGCGGCAGTTTGCGACGCCTGGATCGGAAATGGCAGCACAGGGCGGCAAGTCCGGCCGGGAGCGGAGCCCGTTATCGACGCGCGAGCGCGAGATCGTGGCGTTGGTCGCGCAGGGCCACAAGAACAAAGAGATGGCCGAGAAGATGTTTATTTCCGAGCAGACGGTGAAGAACCATTTGCACAACATCTTCGACAAACTTGGCGTCTCGGACCGCTTGGAATTGGCGTTGTACGCGATTCACAAGGGTTTGCATTTACAGGGCTAGCAGTCCCTGAACCCGCAGCAAGAACCAAACACCGCCGCGCGAAAGCACGGCGGTGTTTCATTTCAACGGTCCCGGCAAGGAAGAAGTCTCGCCCTGCGTCATGGACATTTGAAATCAGATGTCGATCTATTCATTCCACGGCGAAACCGAACGGCCTGTTACGAGGAACTCTGGACCTGCTGATCCTGCGAACTTTGGCCAGGTCACCAACGGCGCGACCTGCGGAGACCTGATCCGGCTGGCGATCGGAGGCGGTTCCATTCCAGTGCTGTTCGGTCTGGCGGGCGGGAGCCATCGGCTTGGCGCGATTGATTAATGCTGTTTGCGCCAAGCGCGATTCCTGGCCGTTGCCTTGGCGGCGTGATTTGTCCCGGCTTGGCGGGCGGCGAGTACCGATCCAAGGGCGGCCCTCCGGCAGGAGTAACTTTTACCGCCGTCAACCGGGAACGGGGTATGAAGGCGTTGGCGGATCTATTGGACGCCGGGCTCAAAGGAACTATTGATCGGGCTCTGGGACAGGCAACAAGGCGTCCCGGGTCGAGGAGATGTGCCGCTGAAACCGGGGACGTGGTTTTCGATTGAGTTGTCGGCCAAAGTGCCGGTGCCGGAGTGGGGTGGAGCAGAGGTTTTCATCGGGATGGAGCAGGAGGCGCATAGGCGCGCGGATGGGAAGATGGAGTGGGTTTTGCGGCGGCAGGAGCGGTTTCATTTGGTGCGGTGAGAGGGTATGATTGGGATGCAAACATGATTTCGGATACGACGCCGGAAATGGAGCAACTGCTATTGGCCATGCGGCGGAAGCAGACGTCAGGACAGCGGATGTCTAATGCGCTGGAGCTATGCGAGCTGGTGAGGTCCCTTGAGATTGGGGTATTGCGGATCAAATCCCCCGGCGTGGACGAAATTGCATTGCGATTCAACCTCGCGGAGAAGCGCCACGGGCTAATTATTGCAAGGCAGATGTTCGGAGTTAGGGTGATGACGGCTTGAACATTCCGCCGAAGCCTGCAGAACAGTTGTTTCGGGCGCTTGAGTCGCTCGATGTCGAGTACGTACTCGTTGGCTCGCTCGCGAGTAGCGCCCACGGAGAACCGCGGGCCACGCAAGACGTGGACATGCTGACCCGCATTGCACTGCCAACGCTAGCGAAACTTCGAGAACGCTTGGGAGAGGACTTTTACTTTGATGTCGAAGCTGCCGCTGAAGCGTTGCGCTTGGGTCGGCCGTTCAATATTATCTCGATGCGAGATGTGACGAAATTTGATTTCTTCCCCGCGGGCGCGGATGCGTTCGCGACAGCGCAGTTGGCCCGGAAGGGACTGGCTCGCGTGGCGTTCCTGTCCGATATCGAAGTTCCCGTGGCGAGCCCGGAGGACGTGGTGCTGGCAAAGTTACGATGGTTTGATCAGGGCGGCCGGACCTCGGAACGGCAGTGGAGCGACATTGTCGGCGTACTGAAAGTTCAGGGTGCGGGCATCGACTGGAGCTATATCGAAGACTGGGCCCCCCGTTTGGGCGTCGCGGATCTGCTACGAAAGCTCCCGCGCTATATTTGACCAATGAGGGCTTGCTTCCTGTGGTTGATACTCGCAGTTTCCATCTGGGCGGCGACGCCGGCGGAGGCCGCGCGCGATTGGCGCCGTGGACATGAAAAGGAAATCCTCGCCGAATACCTGGAGTTCCTGGCGATCCCGAATGTCGCTCGTGACATCGAACGGCCGTTCATCGGAAAGAACGCCGACTGGATCATAACCGCGTTTCGCAAGCGCGGGATTGAAGCCCGGAAACTCACTGTAGCCAACGCGCCCCCAGCCATATTCGCCGAATGGAAAACACCGGGCGCAACGCAGACGCTGATGTTCTACGCGCACTACGACGGCCAGCCGGTGGACACATCGAAATGGACGGTCACCGAGCCATGGACGCCCAAGATCGTCGACGGCCGAATCTATGCCCGGTCAGCCTCCGACGACAAAGCCCCGATTCAGGCACTGCTCGCGGCGATGGACGCCATGAAGGCCGCTGGAATCGCACCGAAATCGAACATCAAGTTCTTCTTCGACGGCGAAGAAGAGATGGGCTCGCCCCATGTTCGCGAGATTTTGGTGAAGAACAAAGACATTCTCGCCGCCGATGTCTGGCTCTTCTGCGATGGGCCGCAGCACGTCAGCCGCCGCGATCAGATCGTCTTTGGCGCCCGCGGCGTTGTCGGATTCGATATCACGGTGTACGGGCCCGACCGGGAACTGCACAGCGGGCACTACGGAAACTGGGCGCCCAACCCGGCGCAGATGCTGGTCACGCTGGCGGCCTCCATGCGCAACGACGACGGGCTGGTATTGATCGAAGGATTCGAGAAAGGGCTGGTACCGCTCTCGGCAAGCGAACGGGCCGCCATCGCGGAGGCGCCGGATGTTTCGGAAGATTGGGCCCGTGAGTTGGCGCTCGGGAGGACGCTCGGCGCCGGTGAGCGGATCGAGTCGCTGGTGAACCGCCCGGTATTGAACCTGCGCGGGCTTTCGAGCGCGGCGGTGGGCCGGGCCGCGCGAAACGTCGTTCCTTCGACGGCGACGGCAAGCTTCGATATCCGGCTGGTGAAAGGTATCGACGCCCAAGCGGCGGTCGAGCGAGCCATCGAACACGTCAAGGGCCGCGGCTACCATGTGGTGACGAAAGACCCGGATGCAGCGACGCTACGGCAGTATCCAAAGGTGGCGAAGATCGTTTCCGATGGCGGTTATAACGCGGTCAGGACATCGATGGATCTACCGATCGCAAAGAAAGTGATCGCGGCGGTGGAATCCGCCCGTGGATCGGTCCTGAAGTTGCCGACCATGGGCGGGAGCCTGCCGATGGCCGTGTTTGAAGAAGTCCTGGCACGTCCGCTCATTATCGTCCCCATCGCCAATCACGACAACAATCAGCACTCGCACAACGAGAACATAAGGCTCGTCAACCTCTGGGCGGGTATGGAGACAATGGCCGCGTTGCTGGCCCTGGAATAATCATGCGCTACTTTTTCATCCTGATTTCGGCCACGTTGGGCTTCGGCCAGGTCTTCTTTCAACAGGTGGCGTCGATGGGGACATCCATGCCCGGCGCAGTTCCCGTAACCGGATCGGGGAAGTTGGAGGCGCGGCCAGACGGCTTGTTTGAAAACGGTGTCCGCCTGCTGCCGCGCGCCGGCGCGCGCAGTTGGGCCCCGATAGAAGTGAAGGCCGCGGCCTATGATTCGCGGGGACGGCTGTGGTTCTGTTCACCGCAGGGTCTTGGAGTGCGTGAGGGGGCGGCGTGGAAACTGTATTCCACCGAAGACGGTCTTCCCTGGAATGAATGTACAAGTCTGGCGCCCGCCCCGGACGGGAGCGTTTGGCTCGGGACAACACGCGGCGCGATCCGTTTTGACGGCTCCCGCTTCGAGTACCGCCAGGGGCGGCGTTGGCTGCCCGATGATTCGGTGAAAGCGGTTGTTGTCGACGCTGAAAATACGGCCTGGTTTGACACCGCCGCGGGTGTGGGCAAAATCCGCTCCGTTCCCATGACGCTGGCGGAAAAGGCGAAGTTCTTCGAAGACGAAATCGATCTGCGGCACCGCCGGACGGAGTATCAATATGTCTTGGAAGTGCGTCTCGACAAGCCGGGGGACAAGTCAAAATGGACGCAGCACGATTCCGATAACGACGGCCTCTGGACTTCCATGTATGGGGCCGGAGAATGTTATGCGTACGCCGTGACAAAGGATCCGTCAGCGAAGGCGCGCGCGAAGAAGGCGTATGACGCAATGCGATTCCTGTGGACGGTGACGCAAGGCGGAACGCCGCCCGCGCCAAAGGGATATGTCGCGCGAACCATTTTGCCTGCCGCGGCCGGAGATCCGAACAAGACCGCCTACACGCCGGAGAAGGACCGCGTATTTCAGTCGACCCGCGATAGCCTATGGAAAATCATGAGTCCCCGATGGCCATTAAGCGCGGACGGGAAGTGGTATTGGAAGGCCGACACTTCCTCGGACGAACTCGACGGCCACTACTTCCTGTATGGTCTTTACTTTGACCTCGTGGCCAAGGGTGACGCCGCGGAAGAAGCGCGCGTCAAAGAACACGTGGCCGCGTTGACCGATCATATGATCGAGAACAACTTCCAACTGGTGGATCATGACGGAACGGTCACCCGCTGGGGCGTGTTCAATCCCGAAAAGCTGAACTTCGACGTGAAATGGGCCGACGATCGGCCGCTGAATTCGTTCAGCATCCTCTCCTATTTGAAGACCGCCGAACACATCACGGGGAACCCGAAATATGCCGTGGCCGCGCGGGTGTTGATCGAAAAGCATGGCTACGCGATCAACACGATGATGAATAAACACCATATGGGGCCGGGCGGAGGAAATCAGAGCGATGACGAGATGGCGTTCATGCTCCTGTACAACTTGCTGCGCTACGAAACGGATCCGGGGTTGCGGATGATCTATGGCATCACGCTGCGGCGGCGGTGGGAGACCGAGCGCCCGGAGTTGAATCCGGTTTTCAACTATCTGTCGGCGGCGATGTTGCAGGGAATGAGGTATACGAATTCGCACCGCACCACCCCGTTGGACTTGGACGGAGCGTGGAAGGAAGAGTCGCTGGACACGTTGCGGCGATTTCCGCTGGACCGGCTGAATTGGCGGATGACAAACAGCCACCGCCGCGACGTTCGGCCCGCGGGCGCCGTGCTGCCTATCGACGAGCGCTATGTGAACCACTGGAATCACGATCCGTGGCGGCTCGACCAGGGCGGAGACGGCCGCGAGTTGGCGAGCGGAGCCGCATTCCTCCTGCCCTACTACATGGGCCGCTATCACGGGTTTTTGAGAGACTAGCTGATGCATGCATAAGTTGATCCTGCTGACGGCCGCCACGGTTGTGGCTGCCGCCTATACATTTCAGGCGCCCGTGGCGCTTACGCTCTCGCGGCAAGGGCTGGGAGTGGTATCCGTCGCGACGGCCGATTTCAATCGCGATGGCATCGCCGATGTCGCCGCCGGCAATCTCGGCACGCCTCCGCTTGCCGGCGGACAGGTCTCGACGATCGGGATTCTTCTCGGCAGTCGCGGCGGCTTGCCCGGCGGGCTCAACGAAATTCCCTTGGAGGGCAACGTCACCGAAATCATGGCCGCGGATTTCACCTCCGATGGCAACGCGGATGTACTCGCGCTCACGTTCACCCCATCGGGCGCAAAACTTTGCGTCTATCCGGGAACCGGCTCCGGCGACTTTGCAACGCCGGTCTGTTCCGCGGTCGCCGGTTCGCCGTCGCGCCTGGCCGCCGGAGACTTTGACCGCGACGGGCGCCTGGATATATTGATGCTGCGGACCTTCGATGGAGTAGTGGTCACGATGCGGAATACCGGGGGCGGGGGCTTTGTGGCGGGGGCAGCCACAAACGTCCCGGCGCCGACCGCGGTGGCACTAGCCGATTGGAACGGCGACGGAATTCCGGACGCGGCGGTGGTAAGCCGCACCGGCGCACTCATACTGCTGCTCAGTTCCTCGACGGCGGTCTTTCAATCAAGGCAAACTCTCACCGCCGGCGCGGCCGTTAGTGACATCGTCGCGGTCGATTTGAACCGCGACCGGCGGCCCGACATTTTGATGACCGACCCCCAAGCCGGAACGATTTCTTACGCCTTGGGACGCACGGACACCGCGGCATACCTGGGCCCGCTGACCACTTCCCCCTTCCCGGCGCGGGGATCTGTTCTTCGGACGGCGGATTTAAATGGCGATTCGTTTCCAGAAGTGATTGCCGCGACGGCGGCGGGGATGATGGCGATCTCAAGCAACGAAGACGGGACGCTGAACATTCCGAATCCGCCCGGCGCGCCCCCGGTGGGAGTGGGAACGTTCGCGGCGGGGGATGTCGATGGCGATTCCCGGATCGATCTCATAGCCGGGCCGGCGCTGCTGCTGGGGCAATCGACGGCCACCGTCACAACTTTGGAAGTGACTCCGCTATCAAGCGTCTATGGACAACGGGTACAGATAACGATGAGAATCCAACTGGCGGCGCTGGCGCCGGTGGCCGTGCCATTGGCGGGTGCCACCGTGCAATTGCTCGATGGCACTACCGTTTTGCAGACCCTGCCGGCGGCGGCGGTCGCCACCGGCACGCGGGAGTTGGCCAATGCGCGGATTGAAATGCTGCTTCCTGTGGGGACCAGGGAATTGACGGCACGATTTGCCGGAACTCCCACATATACCGGGTCGGCGGCGGCGGGCGTCCGGGTGACTGTCTCCGCGTCCGCGAGTACCGTCCGCTTTCAGACAGGCCCGGCGGACGTCTCGTACACGCAGGGATTGCGTATAAATGCGTTGGTAACAGGAGCCGTGGCGGTGGCCAACGAGGGGATCGTACGGTTGTCGGTCAACGGCTCGGTGGTGGCGCAGGGTTTGGTGAACGCGGGCGTGAGTCAGTTGCTTATTCCGCCAGGATCGCCTTTGGGGCGAATTCGGGTACGCCTTGCCTATGAAGGGCCTAATTACCTGGCGTCGGCGTCGAACGAAGTGGAGTATGTCGTGAAGGGCGGTGCGGTGGCTGGAGCGTCGGCCGCTTCTTACCGGGCGGTCGTAGCGCCCGATTCGTTGGCGGTACTCGCGGTGCCGGGGCTGACGCGCCAGTCCGGAACCGTGGCGGGTACCCTTCCATGGCCGCTTTCCCTCGGCGGTGTCGAGGTGGAGACCCGTGATACGGCGGGTGGATCGCGAGTTCGCGCGGGCCTGACGTTCACGGGAACCGGACAAGTTAATATACACCTTCCAGCGGCCACGCCAGTGGGAATCAGACGGGTCGTGCTATTTGTGGACGGGGTGGAAGCGGCATCAGGTGACCTCGAAGTTAGGGCTACCGCGCCGGGACTATTTACCGCCGGCGGCTCGGGCGCCGGCGTTGTGGCGGCCTATGCGGCACTCTACGGGGCCGACGGTTCGGTACGCGCACAAAACGTGTTCGACTGTGCGGGTGCAAGATGTGCGGCCGTGCCGCTTGAGTTGGGCGGCGCGGAAGATATACTGGTTCTCACTTTGTTCGGAACCGGTTGGCGGGGCTCGCAATTGATGGTGGCGACCATTGACGGGCGGCCTGCTGAAATTTTATTTTCAGGGGCGCAGCCGGAAACGCCGGGGCTGGACCAAGCGAATATTCTGGTGCCGAGACAACTTTTGGGGAACGGCGAAGTTGACGTCGTAGTAATAGCGGATGGTGTGGCGACGAACGGCGGTCGCATTTCGGTGCGCTGACAGTACTAGTACCATAAAACGTTTCTGCCAGCCGACTTATCCGAAATTTCTCGTCAATATTCCTGGTTATATTCAAATATCTAATCCGCTAACTGATCCAAATCACTGATTTAAGACATGTTAAAAATACCGTTCACACTTTTTTGATATTTATATTTCCTTTATTTTCAACTAATTGGAGTTTTCAACAGCCAAAGTGGTACTGGGCCATAGGGTACCTTGTGGGTGAGGTGGTTCAAAGCCACTGAGATCCGGGGGTTCATATGGATGAGATAATCATCATCATAATTCCTGGACTGTGACCCTATCCGTAACTAAATAAACCTCTTGCGCGCACAGTCGCAAGACACATGTAATCCCACACTTCTGGGTTGCACTAGTTGCCAAGTCTGGTATGATCCTAGGAGTATCCCCCTCAGGGAGTACTCCTAGGACGCCAGAAAACGCGACCAGTCTTACCGGTTCTGTTAAGAGGTAGCATGCGTCTGTCGGGAGTTTGCGCTGGGTTTGTCATCATTGGAACTTGCAGTGGAATCATGCCGGTCCGTGCTGTCGATCCAGACCGCGTGTGGCTTGGAAATTCGTTTGTTGAACCGCGAGTGACGGGGACGGCGGCTTTGCGCGCGGGCGAGTATCGAAAAGCGATACAGCAGTTCATCGAGGGGGCGGAGGCGGCGAAACAGAAGGGCGACCTGGTTTCAGTCGGGCGCTTCCTTGCGAACCAAAGCGGGGCGCATCTGATGTTGGGCGAAAACCGGCGGGCGATCCGGTGCCTCCTGGATGCACGAACCGCGGCGGCGGGCGCCGGAGACCTTTTAACGCTGCAGAGCATTGAATCGAACCTTGCCACCGCCTATATTGCTACCGGCGACTATGAAGCTGCCGGTGCGGCCGCCGGTCGCGGAGCGGAAATTCGGGTGCAAGCTCCGGACCGGGAACGGCATGTTCGAACCCTGATGAGCTTCGGAAGGGCCATGGCAAAGGCCCGTGGCGTGGATGCCGCGGCGCCTATTTGGCGAAATGCACTGGCTGGGGCGGAGGCGGCGAACTCCTTTTCATTGGAGGCAGACATTCTGGAGCTGTGGGGGTACGAACTCTCGGAGCAGGATTCGAGCCGGCTGGACGAGGCGGAGGAAGTGCTGGCGCGGGCCTGGTACAAACGGAAACTGGCCCGCGACGGCCGAATGCCCCTGACCGAAGGAAAACTGGCCCGGCTCTTCCGCAAGCGCGGCAACATCGCCGCGGCGCGAATGTGGATCGATCGCACGCTACGAGCACTGGACAGCGGACGAAAAATACCGCTTTCAGAGTGGATCTTACGCGCCGAAGAAGCCCGCATCGCCAGCGAGGAAGGTCGTTTGCGGGACGGAATGAATGGATTCCGGCGAGCGCGGCGCCTTGTGGAGGAATGGCGGGATAAACTTCCGCCCATGGAGCGCTCCCGCTTGGGAGCCGAAAAGCGGATGGCGCACGAGTTGGTCGAAGGTTATCTCCAAACGGCTGGGCGGCTCTATCGACGGGAGCCCAACCCGGCACTGGCGGCGGAGATGTTCGCGCTCATTCAAAACACACGGGCCTGGAGCATCGGAGCAACCGCGGAGACGAGCGGACAAGTGGGACCGCTTTACACGGAAGCGCGGCGGTTGGAGGCGCGGTGGCTGGCGGGAGAGGAATCCGCCCGCGAATCGCTGCGAGTGCTGCGGACATCGATATTGGAGCAGGAGACGGCCGGGGCGCGCGACAGCCAAAAATCGGGCGGAACCCTGGAGGCTCCGGGTAATGGCGAAGCAGTTCTCACCTACTGGTTGCATGAAGAAGGTTCGTGGCTGTGGGTCTGGACGAAACACGGACTGGTCATGACGGCGCTCGCGGAGCGGGAAACAATCCTCAAAGCAGCGGAGCGTTTCCGAAAAGCGATCGAGGCCGGCGACGCGACGGCTGGAGAACTGGGGTTGCGGTTGCGGGCGATGTTGCTCGGTGGACTGGAAAAAGAGTGTCTGCGGGCGCAACGTTGGGACATTGTGGCCGACGATGGTTTGTTCCAGGTTCCGTTTGGCGCCTTACCGGGAAAAAACGGGCGCTATTTGGCCGAAGATATGGAGTTGCGTCTGGTTCCGAACGCCTTGAAGCACCGCTCGGAAAATACGCCGGCGCGCCGCTTCTTCGCCATCGCCGACCCGATATTCAACGCCGCCGATGAGCGCCGGGGAAGATCCTGGCAATGGCGGCGATCCGCATATGCGACATCCGGTTTGCCGCGCCTTCCCGGGACCCGCAAGGAAGCCGAAGCGGCGCAGGCCGTTTGGCGAAAGTCCGGGTATGAGACGACGGTTTATACCGGCGCCGCAAGCGGCGAGGAAGCGGTGCTGGCTCGGCTGACCGAGTGGCAACCGGGGATTGTCCATTTCGCCACTCACACCATTGAGGCCCAGGGCCGTCCGCGGCTCGCGCTTACCCTTCGCGGCGATGGAAGCCCCGGCCTGTTAACGGCGGAAGACATCGCGGCACTGCCTGTTCGGACTGAACTTGTGGTGATGAGCGCGTGCCATTCGGCGGGTTCGGAGTCGGCGCCGGGCGCAGGGCTATTGGGCCTGACCCGCGCTTGGCTAACCTCCGGATCACGGCAGGTGATGTCCACGCTTTGGCCCGTTGGAGACGAGTCGACGGCGTTCTTCTCGGCGTTTTACGAACGATTGGCGGCGGATGGAAATTCTAGACTACCGGTCGCGGCGGCGCTGCGGCAGGCGCAGTTGGCGTGCATTCGCGGCGGTGGCGTAAATGCACGTCCCCGCTATTGGGCCGGGCATGTTTTGTTTGCAAGAAGGTGAGTAATCCCATAAATGTTGACCATTCCTGAAGAGATTGCCCCGAAGGTGAACCCGGAAGCGCCGGAGCCGGACAACGTCGCGTTCAAAGAATGGAGCAGCCTCGTAGAAAGCATCCGCGCCGGTGACCAGGACGCGATGTCGCAACTCTATGCGACATTCGGAAAGGGCGTGCGCTACTACCTTTCACGACAGTTGGGCGCGCAGGAGATTGACGACAAAGTGCACGACACGTTCCTTGTCGTTCTCGGCGCGATCCAGCGTGGCGAACTGCGCGAGCCTGACCGGCTGATGGGTTTTGTTCGGACCGTGGTCCGTCGGCTGGTGGCGACACATATCGACCGTCTGGTGGAAGAACGGCGGGAACGCACCGACCTGGAAGACGGCTTCCTGATGGCCGATGAACGGGTGGACCCGGAGAGGGACGCGCTGCGGCGGCAGAAAGTGGCCATCATGGAGCAAGTTCTTCATGCCATTTCCCGGCGCGACCGGGATATCCTGACGCGTTTCTACCTCTACGAACAGACCCAGGAGCAAATTTGCCGTGAGATGGGGCTCAACGACACCCAGTTCCGGTTGCTGAAATCGAGGGCAAAACAGCGGTTTGCCGAGTTGGGAAAACGAAAGCTTGATAAAACGAATACATTTGATAACAATTTTTTGAGAAAAAGTGCCGGCGCCTGACACTATCTAAGTGAGGGCAAAGGATTGCCTTCTTCATAAATCGACTTAATGTTGAGGAGTTCTGGATGACCGGACAACGAAAAACGCACCCGGAGGAAGAAATTCTGGAGCGTTTTGCCATGAAGCGTTTGGACGAACCGCAATTGGCCGAGTTCGAAGAGCATTTGCTGCTCTGCGAACATTGCCAAAACCGGCTGGATGAGGTTACCGAGTATGCGGCGGTGGCCCGCGAAGCGGCGGAAAATGTCGCCACGGCGCCGGTGAAAGAAACATCGCGGCGGAAATGGGGCTCGCTGGACTGGCTGCCGATGCCCGCGCCCGCGCTGGCTGCAGCGTTCATCGTCCTGATCGCGATCCTGGTGTGGCAACCCTGGCGCGTCACCGCCCCGGGCGAATGGCGGACAGTGGAATTGGCGACGTTGCGTGGTGCCCGCGAGGCTTCGACCGCCGCAGCGGGGTTCTCTCTCCATTTGCGGCTGGATGTATCGGGACTGGATGCAGGGGGCGCCTCCGCTGCGATTGTGAACGCGAGCGGCGCGGTTCTCGCCGAAACGCCGGTAAGTCTGGTGGATGGCAAGGCGGAACTAAATTACGCCGCGGGACTCGCCGCGGGACAATACTGGGTCCGCCTTAAAAAGGCCGGCGAAACGGTGCGGGAATATTCGCTTGCCGTAAACAGCCGCTAGAAAACCCGGCTTTTTAACTTGTCGATGCTGAATTTGGCCGTATCCGCGATGGCCATCACCGTCATAACCCCGGCCTGCACCGGATCCGTGACGACAAGGTCTGCGGCGCTCGGCACGCTGCCGGCCATATTCAGGCTGACCACCAGGAGGCCTTGGGCGCGGACATCAAGAACAGCCTGCTCAATCTCTCCACCCATCAACGAACCGGCCAGAACCAGCGCCTTCGCGCGCGGCAAACGGGCGACGGCACGCACAGCCTCGGCCAATGCGGCTTCTCCCACGAGCGGAATCGTATCGATCGAGATATGTTCCCCGCGAATATTGTGACGGTCGGCTTCGGAGATCGCGCCGATCGCAACCTGTCCGACCTGCGCGCCGCCGCCCATGATAATGATCCGCTTGCCATAAATCTTTTGCATGGAATTGACCATGCGGACTTCATGAACCACCGGCAACCGGCGAAGCTCGTCCAACATCGGCGTGGCGTCCCCGGCCAACTCCACCTCGAAATAGGTACGCGCCGCCGGGCGCGCTTCCATGATTTGAACGCTCGTAATATCGCCGCCCCGGCGCGCGATCACGGACGTGAGCTGCGCCAGAAATCCCGGACCGGCCTCGCCGATCACCTCAAAAGCGGAACGTTCGCTGGTCTCGTCGATCACCGCTACTTCACCTCATATTTTGTGAGTATCTGATCCCAGAGCCCCTGCGCGGCCAAAATTGTCTCGACCACCTCGCGAACAGCGCCCTGCCCGCCCTTAGCCTCGGTAATGTGATGGGCCGCGGACTTCACCTCGGGCCGGGCATTATTCACGGCAATCGCCAGACCAACCCGGCGGAAGATGACCACGTCGGTCAGGTCATCGCCAATGTAGGCGATCTCATCGGGTGAAACTTTGGCGTCGGCAATAATCTCTTCCAGGATCGGAATCTTCTCGATATGGCCCTGGTAGATGTACGTCATCTTGCACTGTTTGGCCCGAATTTCAGTGGCCGGTGACACGCGTCCGCTGATGACACCGGTCTTAATTCCGTTCCAGCTCAGCCATTGCAAGGCGATCCCGTCCTGCGAGTCGAAGCCCTTCGTCTCAGCAAAGCCGCCCTGACCATCGGGAATATTCCAGAGGGTGCCATCCGTCATCACTCCATCGACATCCATCAGTAACAGCTTCACCTTGGCGGCACGTTCGTTCAGACTCAAGCGGCGGGTCTCCTCTACAATAAATTCCAGTGCTCGAACGTATCGAGAACACGATCTCCCGTTATAACATGATCCCCCCGGGGACTCGCCTCGGTGTGGCCGTTTCCGGCGGCGCGGATTCCGTTTTTCTCCTGCACGTTCTCGCGCGAAGGACCGGGACGCCGTTAACTGTGTTGCACGTCAATCATGGATTGCGCGGGGCTGAGTCCGACGCCGACGCCCTGTTCGTTGAAGCGCTGGCGGCGGGACTGGGGCTGCCTTTTTTAGCCCACCGGATGGGCGCGGTATCGGGGAATTTGGAACAATTCTGCCGCCGGGAAAGGTTGTCGTTTTTCGGACGTGTGATTGCCGCGGGCCACGCCGGCCGCGTTGCCACAGGGCACACGGCCTCCGATCAGGCCGAGACGGTATTGATGCGACTTCTGCGGGGGACCGGGACGACGGGGCTGCGAGGCGTACTGCCAGTGACCGCGGAGGGCCTCGTGCGGCCGCTATTGGGCATTCGGCGCGAAGAGGTCCGCGGGTGGTTGCGTGCCAACGGGATTGCCTGGCGGGAAGACGCGTCCAACCAATCCCACGACTTTTTGCGCAACCGGGTTCGAGCGCGATTGTTGCCGGTGATACGGGAGTTGGATGAGAACGCCGAGGCGGCGCTGGAACGTCTGGCGGAGTCAGCGGTTGTCGACGAGGACTACTGGAGACGCGAGGCCGGATCGGCCCTGGACCGGTGCGCTCGATGGGAGCGCGGCGCGCTGGTGATCGACCGGCGGCATCTCGAGACTTTGCATCCGGCCTTGCTGGGGCGAGTGCTGCGGCAGGGCCTGGAGCGGGCGTTTGGAGGACTGCGCCGCGTGAACCGCGGCCACGTGGACCGGTTGGCCGAACTGGCTCTTTGCTCCAGCGGAGAAGGCGCCGTGGAGGTGCCCGGCGGGAGAGTGGAACGTTCAATGGACTGGCTGCGCATGAGCGGGAGGGAAGATGTATTGCCGGAAACGCCGATTCCAGGCGATTTTACGGATTGCGGCTATGTATTTCGGGCGTGGCTAGGGGATAATGACGATAAAGCTACAGTTCTCGATTGGGAGCGGTTGCGGCCGCCTCTCCGCCTGCGCGGATGGCAAGCCGGGGACCGGTTCCAAACGAAACTGGTGAAGGAATTTTTCGAGCACGCGCGGGTGCCCTTATGGGATCGGCGATCGTGGCCGATGATTACTGATAGTGACGGAATTATTTGGATTTACCGATTCGGAGCGGCCGCCAGAGCGGCGGCGCACGCCGCGACCCAGGTTCGGCTCCTGGTGCGCTGCGATACGGTATCCTCTAAGTAGCTGGTTTGGGAGGGATTGTCTGAATTGATGTATCAATCAGGCCAATCTCGGCGTCTCATAGATTGAGGAAGCAATGTCATCGAATGTCAACAAGTTGATCTTTTGGTTGGTGATCGCCTGTCTGGTCATCATTTTGTACACGGTTGTGAAACCTGGGAACAAGAAAGCGGAGCAGCCGCTCACGTTCTCGCAATTTCTGACGGCGGTGGAAGCCGGAAAGATCAAGAAAGTTCAGATAACCGCCAACGAGGTCAAGGGTGACTTCGTGGACGAAGCCGAGGGTACGCTGCGGACGCTGATTCCGAGCAATTTCCCGGACGTCTACAAAATGTTGCGGGAGAAGAACGTTAACGTGGAAATCAAAGAGGCGTCGAACGCCAATCTGATCTCCCTGGTCATCAACTCCATCCCCTTCATCCTGCTGCTGGCGCTGTATTTCTTCATGATCCGGCAGATGCAGAGCGGAGGAAACAAGGCGCTAAGCTTCGGCAAGAGCCGGGCTCGCCTCCATTCTTCGCAGCAGAAGAAAGTAACGTTTAAGGACGTTGCGGGCGTAGACGAAGCGAAAGAAGAGCTCCAGGAGATCATCGAATTCCTGCGGGAGCCGCAGAAATTCCAGAAGTTGGGCGGTCGAATTCCGAAGGGCGTGCTGCTCGTCGGGCCTCCAGGCACCGGTAAGACCTTGCTTGCGCGGGCGATTGCCGGCGAAGCAAATGTGCCGTTTTTCTCGATTTCCGGTTCGGACTTCGTCGAAATGTTCGTCGGCGTGGGCGCCAGCCGCGTCCGTGATCTGTTTGAACAAGGCAAAAAGAACGCTCCCTGTATCGTGTTCATCGACGAAATCGACGCCGTCGGGCGCCACCGCGGCGCCGGCCTGGGCGGCGGACACGATGAACGCGAACAGACCCTGAACCAGTTGCTGGTGGAGATGGACGGCTTCGAATCGAACGAAGGCGTGATCCTTGTGGCGGCCACGAATCGCCCGGACGTTCTCGATCCGGCATTGTTGCGCCCGGGGCGTTTTGACCGCCGGGTGGTTGTCGGTCGTCCCGATGTGAAGGGCCGCGAACAGCTTCTGCGTGTCCACACCAAAAAAGTGCCGTTGTCGGACGACGTGGACCTGTCCGTGCTGGCTCGTGGGACACCGGGATTTGCGGGCGCTGACTTGGCGAACCTTGTCAATGAAGCGGCGCTGATCGCGGCCCGGCAGAATCGCAAAGTCGTCACCATGTACGACTTCGAACACGCTAAAGACAAGGTAATTATGGGCACCGAGCGGAAGTCCATGATGCTGACTCTGGACGAGAAAACGAACACCGCGTATCACGAAGCCGGTCACGCCCTGGTGGCGGTTCTCATCCCCCACGCCGACCCGCTGCACAAGGTGACCATCATCCCTCGCGGTATGGCGCTGGGCTTGACGATGCAGTTGCCGATCGACGACAAGCACTCCTACCACAAGGAATTCCTCGAATCGCAGTTGGCCATTTTGATGGCCGGCCGTATCGCCGAGGAGATCTTCATGAAGCACATCACCACCGGCGCGGGCAACGACATTGAACGGGCGACCGATATGGCCCGCAAGATGGTCTGCGAATGGGGCATGAGCGACATGGGACCGATGAGCTACGGAAAGAAGGAAGAGCAGATTTTCCTGGGCCGTGAGATCTCGCAGCATCGGGACTACTCGGAAGCCACCGCCATCCGGATCGACGAAGCTGTCCGCCGCTTCGTGGACGAAGGCTACAAGCGCGCGCGCGTGATCATCGAGCAGCACAATGACGCGATGATCCGCATCGCCGAAGCGCTCCTGGAGCGCGAAGTCCTGGATGGAGCTGAAGTCCAGCAACTGATCCGCGGCGAAAGCCTTGCAGCGGTTCGGAACAACAAGAACGACGACGACAAGCCGGCCGCAACGCCGGTGTCGATTCGCCCAGAAGGCGGACTGCGGATTCCTCCGTTGACGGAAGGCCCGCAACCGGCATAATGGCGTTTCCGGTTTATCTCTTCGACGTCGACGGCACTTTAACGGATTCTGCGCCGGATATCACGGGTTCGGTCCTGGAAGTATTGGACCGGAGCGGGTATCCGGCGCAACCCGTTTCGCTGCTGCGCACCTACATCGGCCGGCATTTGACCGATCTGTTCGGTGACGTCATTCCGGGTCTCGACACCGCGGGAATTGACGACCTGATCGCCCAGTATCGTGTCGTGTATGCAAGACGGGGTCACGTAAACACGACAACTTATGACGGCGTGGTGGAGATGCTTTCGGCGCTCCCGGGACGGAAAGGCACGGCTACGACCAAGCAAACGCCTACCACCCGGATCGTGTTGGAGAAATTCGGATTACTGGGCTACTTTGAGCACGTCCAGGGAACGGATGGCTTCCCGGCAAAACCGGCTCCGGATGTGATCCACCGCGGCTTGGAGGCGTTTGGCGTAAAACCGGTAGAC
>Ga0163144_10009031_pt1 | contig 21468 bp, 17 predicted proteins | sample OliLak19BULKMAT1_FD_123175 | JGI IMG/M metagenome (GOLD analysis project Ga0163144, IMG submission 123175) | Freshwater microbial mat bacterial communities from Lake Vanda, McMurdo Dry Valleys, Antarctica - Oligotrophic Lake LV.19.BULKMAT1 | ecosystem: Environmental > Aquatic > Freshwater >... | reverse complement strand
GAACTTCCCCGACGCGATCGCCTCGACGCGCTCCGCCAGAATCTCCAGGAACGACCCGCGCGCGAGCCCCCAATCTTCGGCCGTCAGCTCCGCGGATCGGGCCTCCCCCTCCTCGACTTCCAAGAACAGGAGCGCCGCTCCCCCGAACTTCCATCCCGCGCCGATCGCCGACCCCGCCAGCTCCGCGTAAAACGGCAGCTGATGCACCTCGCCCGCCGCCGCCTTCTCCGCCAGCTTCTTCGAGAACCGGTTCTCTTTAGTCTTGTAGTCCACCACATGAAACTCACGCGCGCCTTCATCCGCGTCGATGCGGTCGGCCACGCCCTTCCAAGGAACCCCGCCCGGCGCCCCTTCAGAAGGCGCGCCCTGCAAGCGAGTCTCATACAGCCGCGGCTTCAGCTTGGTAGCGCGCAAACGTTCCAGGTCCCATGCGATGAACTCCCGCAAACGCGCCCCCATATCGATGCGCGCCGACTCCCAGAGCAGCGGATAAACCCCGAGCGCCTTCCAGTCGTTCTCGGCGAAGACCGCCGCGGAAGCCGCCTCGAAGGAAGGGGCCCAATCCTTGGTCCCGGACCACTCGAGCGGCGAAAGCGACGCGTAAAACTTTTCCAGGACCGCGTGATACACCCGCCCCCGAGCCTGTGGCGTCAATTCCCCGCGCGAGGACGCCTCCTCGCGCTCGCCCAGGTTGAGGATGCGCGCCGCGAAGAACCGGAACGGGCATTCGGCGTACATGTCGATCGCCGTCGGCGAAAGCCCCGACTTCTTGAGCTTCGCGAGCTCCGCCGCGATCGGGCGCGTCAGCCCGTCGTGCGACGAGGGCGCCCCGCGCTCGTTGAGCGCCGCCGCGCGGTCGAGATCCTCGGGTAAAGAAGCGGTTCTGGCATCCGCCAAACCGAGAGCCGCATCGGGCGAGCCCCCCTGAAGCACGGCCAAGAGCGCGGCCTCGCGCGGCGTGAGCAGCTCCGCCGGCGTCGAACGCAGGCGCTCGAGAGGCTGGCGCGGAATGCGGCGCGCGTCGTTCTCCCCCGGCGCTGGAAGCCCGGCCGCCCTGCACAGCTCGCGCAGGTACGTCGAAGGCACGGAAGCCTTTCCCGCCTCGTCCGAGCGCGGGTAGATGAGGACCAGCTTCTCCTTCGCCGACGCGCACACCAGATAGAAGAGAAGGCGCTCTTCCTCATGACCCGCCGCCTTGCGGCCGATCCAATACCCCGCCGGATGCCGAAGCGCCGCGCGCGCCTCGTCGCGCAGCAGAGGATCCTCGAGGACCTGGCGAGGGAAGAGCTTTTCCTTCAGACCCAATAGGATCACCGCGCGGAAGCGCTGGCCGCGCGCGTCCATCGCGTCGAGAGCGCGGACTCCCAATAATCCGTCGCCCGCGTCGCGGACCGCGCGCGTGAGCTTGCGCTCGAAGGCATCCAGGAATTTCTCCCACGAGCACGGCTCGCGCAGGCGATCGAAGGCGGACAGCTCGGATAACGCCGACTCAACGGCCGCGAAGGCGTCGCGCTCCGCCGGGGAGGGCTTATCGGGGAGCGCCAGGTGCGCGGAAAGGAGGGCGCGGGCCTCGGAGGCGCGGACGGACCAAAGGGCATCCGCCGAGCCCAGGGACTCGCGCAGGCCGGAGACGAAGGACCATAACGCCTTCGCGTCGTCGGCGGGGACGAGCTCTCCGGGAAGGCCCTCCCGCACCCGATGCGGGCGAAGCTCCACGGCGGAGGCCGCCTTGGGCTCGAGCTTGCCGCGCCACTGAAGCCAGCCGGCGCGGATGCCCAGGACGTCGATGAGACGTCGCCAGTACCACGCGCGTTTCGGGGACGCCGCCGTGAAGTACGGTGAATTGGCCAAATCTTCGACGGTGCGCGCGGGGAAGTCCCGGTCGCGCAGCGTGAGAAGGTCGAGCGCGGCTTTTGCCGCCGGATGGCGCAGGATGGGTTCGCCGCAGGAAAGATCGAGCGGGAGGGCTTCGGAGGAGAACGCCTCCGCCAACGCGGGGCGGTACGGCTCCAAGGTACGCGCCACGATCGCGATCTCGTGAGCGGGGATGCCTTCGTTGAGGAATCGCAACGCCTCCTTTGCGGCGGCCCAGGACTCGTCGCGGGCGCCGGACGCCGACACCACGGCGACGCGCCCGGCTTCAACAGCGACCGGAGCCTTCGAAGGGTCGAACAAGGAGTCGAGTGATTCTCCGAGCGCGGTCGCGCCCGCGACGGCGGGCGCGATCAATGAACGCCCGGCGAAGTGCTGGTCGAACAATTCTTCGGAGAAACGAAAGGCGGGGTGACCTTGCCGGAACGGAAAATACAATTTAGAGGGGCGCGTGGTCGTGACCGCCTCGAAGAAATCCAATTGAAGTCCGGTCAAGTCGTAGAAGCCGTAATAGATGATCTCGCTGAAGGAATTGAGAAAGTTCGAATGCGCGGCCGTTCCGGCCGCGTGCTTGACCAGCGCGGACGGTGGGAGAACGCCTAAACGGTTCAGTTCATTTTCGTACAGCGCCAGCAGAGCGAGCAGCGCGTTAAAGCGCGCCGCTTCTTCTTCATCACGGATCAACGTCGATCCGAAATGCTCGGCGACCTGGCGCGCGCTTACGCCCGCGTCGATCAGGTCGCGCAAACTCGAACGGACCGCGCTTGCCAAGGCCTTCGGCCTTAATTCGCGGGCGACGCCCAGCGCGGGCGCGGCGTCGAGAGCGCGATCCACCACGGCGTCGTGAAAAATCGGGTCCGTGACGAGCGCCGCATCGGGGAAACCCGACTCTTCCACCACGAGGGCCGCCAAGGAATGGAACGTATGAAAATGAACGCCCATCAGCGGCATTCCCCTTTCCACGGCGAGCAGGCGTTCCAAGCGATCGGCCATCACTCGCGAAGGCGCCACCACGAGGACGGGACGAGCGCCGGCCTTGGGAAGGAGCGCGCGTATCCGTTCCGCGAACGCGTCCTCGAGGTCCTCGAAGGGTCCATACACGACGTTCAAGCCGGCCTTCATGCCTCAAGTGTAGCGATTTCGCGGTGGGTCTTGATAAAATCACTTCTAATCGTTATGATTATAAATGATAAGGAGGCCGCCGACATGCAAACCCGAGTGCTCACAGCCCATGTGCCCGCCGATCTCGCCAAACAAGTTGATCTCGCCGCCGCGCGCCTGGAACGCTCGCGCGGCTGGATCGTCCAGAAGGCCCTGTCGGAATGGCTCGGGCATGAAGAGCTGCGCAGAAAGATGACTTTGGAGGCCTTGGCCGATGTGGACGCCGGACGAGTCTCCGATCACGATACGGTCCGAGAGTGGGCCGCCGGCTTGGGCAAGACGAAGAAGCGCTAGGTGAAGCTCCAGTGGACCTCGAGCGCGCTGGACGACCTCGCGCGCCTATACGCCTTCCTGGCTAAGGCGAACGCGGCGGCCGCCGCGAAAGCGATTCGCGCGTTGATCGCCGCGCCCGAGCGTCTTCTCGCCCAGCCACGCATCGGGGAAACGCTGGAGGGCTTCGAGCAACGTGAGGTCCGCCGCTGGCTCATCGGGCGATACGAAATGCGCTATGAAATACGGCTTAAAACGATATTCGTGCTCCGCGTTTGGCACACGCGGGAGGATCGCTGACGACTTTTGCTAATCTATCCGCCATGACCATCCCCACGACCCCTCCGTCGGGCTTCCGCGACTTTCTGCCCGAGCAGGTGGCCGCGCGCAGCCGCGCCGCCGAAACGATCGCGCGCGTCTACCGGTCGTACGGCTTCCAGCCCGTCGCGACGCCCGCCGTCGAGGATCTGGCCGTTCTGACGGGCCAAGGCGGCGGCGAGAACGAGAAGCTCATCTTCAAGATCATGAAGCGCGGCGAGGCATACTCAAGAGCGCTCGAAGAGCGCTCGGACCTCGCGGACCTCGGCCTGCGCTTCGACCTGACCTTGCCGCTCGCGCGCTGGTACTCGAAGCACGGCTCGCAGCTCCCCCACCCCTTCAAGGCCTTCAACATGGGCCCCGTCTGGCGCGCCGAGCGCGCGCAGAAGGGACGCTATCGCGAGTTCACGCAGTGCGACGTCGACATCATCGGCTCGGACTCGTGGGGCGCGGAGGCGGAGATCATCAGCGCGATTCTCGCGGTGTTCAAGGAGTTCGGCCTCGAGGGCGTGAAGGTGCACCTCAACGACCGGCGCCTCGTCGATCAGGCGCTGCTCGCGGCGGGCGTGCCCGAGGACCAGCGCGGCGGCGTGTGCGTGAGCGTCGACAAGCTCGACAAGATCGGGCAGGAAGCCGTGGTCGCCGAGCTGACGGCCGCCGTCGGCGCCGATGTGACCGCCAAGCTCGTCGCGTCCATGCTGTCCGGCGACGGCAAGGCGGCCGAGCCGCTCGACAAGATCATGGCCGCCGTCGTGGCGCTCACGCCCGGCGCCGCGATCGTCGTGGACTCGAGCCTTATGCGCGGGATGGGCTACTACACCGGTCCGGTGTTCGAGTTCCGGCACGCCTCGCTGGCGGGCTCCCTCGGCGGCGGCGGACGCTACGACAAGCTCACCGCGAAGTTCGGCGGGCCCGTTACGCCCGCGTGCGGCGGCTCCATCGGCTTCGAGCGCCTCATGATGATCCTGGAGGAGGCCGGCAAGAACGGCGGCACCGCCGCCCCGGACGCCGTCGTGACGGTATTCTCCGATGAGCTTCGCGGCCGCTCGCTCGACGTGGGCGCGGCGCTGCGCGCGAAGGGCCTCTCGATCGACGTGTATCCCGGGACGGGCAAGCTCAAGGCCCAGTTCAAGTACGCCGACCAGAAGAAGGCCGGCTACGCGATCGTGATCGGGCCCGACGAGGCCGGACGCGGCGTCATGCAGGTCAAGGCGATGGGCACCGGTGAGGAGCAGGCGCTGACGCTCGACGAGGCCTGCGCCCTCATCGCCGGAAAGCACTAAGGTGAGCCGGGCTTTCGTCAAAGAAGACGGCCCGGAGCCAGACGACAGCCTGCCCGAGCGGCCCGTGTCCGGGCAGCCCAACTACGTGACGCCGCGCGGGCTCACGCGCCTGCAGGACCTGGAGGAGGCGCTGCTCACCGCGCTCAAGGGCTTCGAAGGCGCGCAGGAAGATCCTGTCCAGAAGAAGCTCAAGCGCGAGCTCGAGCGCGACCTGCGCTACGTCCGCGCGCGCCTGGAGGCCGCGATCCCCGTCGATATGGCGGCCCAGCCCAAGGATCAGATCCGCTTCGGCGCCTCGGTCGTGCTGACGCGCGAGGACGGGCAAAAGAAGGCCATCGTGATCGTGGGCGAGGATGAGGCGGAGGAGGGCGGAGAGCATTTGAGCTGGGCCGCCCCGTTCGCGCAGACTTTGTACGGGCTCAAGGCAGGGCAGTCGCTGTACTGGGAGACGGAGGCCGGCGCCGAGCGCTGGTCCATCGTCTCGATCGACTACCGCTGAGCGTCGCGCCGGCTTCACAAAACCTCCGTAGGAACGCCCGCCCGGCGCTTGCTAACGTCTTGGCATGAACCCGCGGAAGCGCCTGATGCGCCGGCTCGACAAGGTGGAGGACGCGCTGGCCGGACGCGGCGGGGCCGCGGAGCGCGTGCACGAGGCGCGGCGGCAGCTCAAGAAGGCGCGCGCGCTCCTGGCGCTGGGCCGCTGCGCGCTCGGGCGCGGGCGCGCGGACCGCGCCGAGACGGAGCTCGTCGAGGCGGGGCGAGCGCTGTCGAACGTGCGCGACGCGGAGGTGGCCGCGCGCGCCTTCGCGGGGCTGAAGACCGCGCCGCGCGGCCCCGAGGCCGCTCTGAAGGCCCGGCGCAAGGCGGCCGAGAGCACCTTGGACGCGGCGTCCGCGGCGGCCAAGAAGCGCGTCGAGTCCGCACGCGGAGAGCTCGGACGCATGGGGCGGCCCCGAAGACGCGCGCTCGGGCGCGCCGCGCGGCGGGCCCTCGAGACGGTGGTCTCGCTCGGAGAGGCCGCGCTGCTGGCGCCCGACGACGAGGCCCTGCACGATTGGCGCAAGTCCGCCAAGAGGCTCGATGGGATGCTCGCCGAGGCGGACGCGCCCACGCCGCGCCTGAAGCGGCTGCGCGAGCGCCTCTCCGAGCTCGGCGACGCGCTGGGCGACGACCACGACCTCGTGATCCTGCGCGGGGCGCTCGGACGGGGCGGAGGCTGCCCTCCCGCCGAGGCGGAGGCGTCGCGGCGACGCGCGCTGCTCCTCGAAAAGGCGGCCAAGGTCGCGCCGGACCTCTCGCGCCTTCCTCCGCGACGGCTCGCCAAGGAATTCAGGCGCTCGCTGGCCGGGATCCTCGGCGTCGTCTTGGCGCTGTCGGCCGCCGCCTGCGGGACTTCTCGCGGCGGGAGGATCGCCGCCGACGAGCCGCCGCTGCGGCTCGCCATGATGCCCCTGGCGAACAAGACCGGCGATCGCTCTCTGAAGGACGCCGGAGAAGCGCTGTCGGAAAGGATCTCCAAGCAGCTGTCGGGAAATCCCCGCATCGCGGTAGTCGAGCGGGCGCGATTAATCGCGGCGGTCGAAGAGCTGGCGCTTACGGAACAGATCGACGCGCACACGGCGGCTCGAGTCGGCAGGCTTCTCGAGGCGGATTATCTGGTGTTCGGCGCTCTGACCCAGCTGGGACCGCGGCCGGCGATCTCGCTTCGGATCATGAACGTCGAAACGCGGGAGATCGTCGGCAGCCCGCTGATCGACACCTCGGGCGCGCCGGATTTCGAGCGGGCGAGCGGCGCCGCGGCTCAGGACCTGATATTGACGATAAAACGCCATGGAGCAGCGCGCACGACCGCGCTCTAGGCGAGCATTCCCCGGGGAATGCTCATCGCGTCTAGAGCAGGCGCCCCTGGGTGCCCGGCTTCACGTTGAGCAGCTCGAGGTCCTGCGCGGTGTCGATATCGGCCTGCGTCGCACCGTCGTCGAGCGGGATCTTGACCGCCTCCGCCCAATGCGCGCGCACGGCGGCCATCGCGGTGTCGTCGCCGACCAGGCGGCCGACCTCGCCGAACAGCTCTCGCGGGTAGGCGGTCGGGTGCCCCTTAACGGGGCCGCCTGTGCCCGGATATATGGGGAAGGTCAGCGAGCCGCTGAGCTCGAACTCGGCGATCACGCGCTCGATGAGCCAGGCGGGGACGCGCGGCATGTCGCCGAGCAAGGTCACGACGCCGGGCGCGTCGGCGGGGACCTCGCGCAGGCCGACCTCGAACGTCGAGGCCTTGCCCGACGACCACGAGGGGTTGAACACCACGCGCAGGCGAGGATCGTCGAGGCCCTCGATGGCCTTGAGCCCGTCCTCGGCGCCGGCGCCGAGGATCAGGATCACGGGATCGAGGCGCGAGGCCAGCGCGGATTCCACCACGTGGCGCAGCACGGGACGGCCGTCGACGGCCGCGAGCATCTTCGAGGTCCCGCCGAAGCGCTTGCCGCGCCCGGCCGCGAGCACGAGGCCGGGGATCTTGATTCCCCCCTTGCGCTGCAGCGGCGAGGAGCCCGCCGCGCGCGCGCGCGCGGGGCGGCCGCCCTTGCGCTGGGCGCGCACGGCCAGGATCTCGGCCGTCACGGCGAGCGCGACCTCCTCGGCCGTCTCGGCGCCCACGTCGAGGCCGGCGGGTGCGGAGAACGCGCCGGGCCGCGGCTCGACTCCGCCCTCCCGCAGCTCGCCCAGCAATTTCGCCGCGCGGCCCATGGCGCCCACGAGGCCCACGTACCGCGCGGGGCTCGGCACGGCCCCCTTGAGCGCGCGCAGGTCCGCGGAGTGGCTGCGCGTCGCGATCACGATATAGGTGTCGAGGTCGGGGCGGCACGCGGAGCGCGCGGCCTCCCAGCCGCCCGACACGAGCTGCCAGCGCGCGCGATCCCAGCCCTCGCCGTGCAGGCGGCCGGGGCGGTGGTCGGCGACGGTCACCACGAACCCGAGGCGGTCCAACAATTCGGCCAAGCGCCTACAGTCCTCGCCGGAGCCCAGGATCAGGGCTTTGCCCATGGGAATAAGCGGGAAGCGCATGAGGCGGCGCACGCCGCCGCGCTGGGCCTCTTCCTCGAGCTCGGGCTCCCCTTCTTGATAACACGCCTTCACCCCGGGATGGTCCGGCGGGAAATGGCGGCGGCGGCCGGCGTCCTCGCCGGAGAGGGCCAGCTCGATGACGAGGCCCTCGCCGCGCAGCAAGGTCTCGCGCACCTCGCGCAGGCGCTCGCGAAGCTCGCCCGTGATGGGCTCGAGCCAGACCTCGGCGCGGCCGGACAGGCCGCCGGGGCCGAAGAGCGCGTCGTCCTCGGTCAGGTCGACCTCGACGAGGCGCGGGAGCTGGTCCTCGATCGCGGCCAAGGCCGCCTCGCGCAGGGCCTCCGGAACGGCCGAGGCGGCTAAGGCCCCTTCCCCTCCGGCCGCCTCATCGGCGATTACGCAGGAGGCGCCCGGACGCTCGCCCAGGGAGCCGTCGATCGCGACCAAGGTCGCGAGGACCCCGCGCACGCTCATAGGATCGGCGGAGGCGAGATCCTCGAGGGCGCGCAGGGCGGCCAGAACTTCGTGGGGGCGGGGAGCGCTCATTCTCGACGGTGCACCGTCGAGACATTACACCAAATTCGGCTCCCTATTTTGCCGGAACACCTTATTTACCCTTCCAAAGGCCCCCGGTCGAGGCGCATTCCCAGGCCCAGCGCACCCAGCGCGTGAGCGCGTCGGCGAGCCAAAGCGCCCAGCAAAGCATGCCCGCGCGGTAGACGTAGAGCGGCACGGACAGGATCCAGGGGCGCGGCAGCGAGGAGCCCGTGCGGTCGACGTACCACCGGAGCATGTGGGCGTAGGAGCCGTTGCCGGAGATCTGCATGTCCGGCGCGCCCAGAAGCCCGCGCTTGATCGCGAGGAACAGGTAGATCATGGCGGCGAGCGACAGGGCCGCCAAGAAGAGCTGCGCCAGGTTGAACTCGCGCCGCTGCTCGGGCGTGTGCGCTCCTCGGAGGCCGACGGCCATGAACCAGCCGGCGATGACCGCGCCGCCCATCGGGGAGAGCTGCGTCAGGCCGAGCGACAGGAGGAACCAATGCTTCCACGTGAGCGGGGTGACGCCGGTCTTGCCGAGGCCCACGCTGACCATCAGGAAGATGACAAGCATGCTCCAGAACAGCACGGCGGGCCCGAGGCCGCGTCCGCCCAGCAGCAAGGTCCAGCGTCCGGCGGGCATCTCGACGCGCACGTGGGCGTTGACGCTAGCCGCGCCGAGGTCCACCTCGGGAGCTCGGTAGAAGAGCTTCGCCCCGCCGGGGATGCGCCAGTCGACGTCCACGGAGTGCGGCCCGGGCGTCACCGGCACGGTCAGGCGGCGGCCCTCGAGGCGCAGGTTGTGCGCCGCGCCGTCGATCCTCACGCCGAGCAGCTCGGAGCCCTCGGGCAAGGTCAGGATCTGGCGGTCGCCGCGGCTGCTACGCAAGGTCATCGCCAAGGAGGCGTCGGTCGAGCGCACGCCGGGCTTCAGGACGAGCACGCTTTGGTCGACGGTCAAGGTCTGGCCCGGGACAGCGGCCGGGCGCGCGATCTCGAGCGCCACCGTCTCGCCGGGACGCGGGCGGAAGGTCATCGAGCGGGGGCCGGGGCGGGCCTCCTCGTAGACCGGAGCCAGGCCCGACGCCCGCACGTGCCACAGCGGCCCCGGCTCGATGCGCCAAGACTCCGTCCACGGCCCGGCCGCCGACGCGGCGAGAACGAGGCCTTTGGACTCGGCGAGCACGGACGTCCAAGAAAACGACATCGCCTGGGGCGCCAGGTTGATCGTGACCTTGCCGTCCACCGCGCGCAGCTCAGGCGCGGTGACGGACTCCCCCGGCAGCAGCGGGATCTGGACGACGACCGGCGCGCCGGGCGGCGTGAGGCGCGTCACCTGCGTCTCAACGGTCCAGGACAGGCCGAGGCGCACGACGCGCTCGACGCGCAGGAACGGCGAAAAGATGCCCTGCGCGCGCGCGGTCGCCGCGGCGGCCGCGGCGCTTTCGGCGCCGCGCGAGCGGGACAGCTGCTGGTTGTCCTCGGAGCGGCCGTCCTCGCGCAGGCCGTTGAGGGCCCAGCCCGAGACCGACGCCGTCACGCGGCGCGGCTTCAGCGGCAGCGAAAGCTGGACGGAGTCCCGGTCGGGCAGCGGGCCCTCGAGCGTCAGCGCGTGCGCGCCGGGCGGCACCGGCGCCCACAGCGAGCCGTCCTCCATGCGCCGCAAAGTCGCGGGCGCTCCGTCGAGCGTCGCCCTCGCGGGCGTCCATTCGCGGCCGCCCGTCGGCACGGGCACGGCGGTCGCCGCCGCGGCTTGGACGTCGAGGCGGAGCGTGAGCCAGCCGCCCGTCGCGGTCAGCTGCATCCTCGGAATGTCGGCGCAGACCATGCCGCACTCCGGCTTCTCGAGCAGCCGGCCGCGAAGCTCCTCGAGCATCTCTTTCGGAGGGAACTGCTGGGCCGCCGAGGAGGACGCGAGGACGGTCACGAGCAGCAGCGGCAGGATCGCGCGCGCGGCGCGGCGCCGGCCCTCGGGATCGCGCAGAGACTCGAGCCACGAGCCCACGGGCCAGCCTCCGGCGAGCAGGCACAGCGCCGCGAGCAGCAGCACGCGCAGCGCGGCCAGCAGAAAGTTCACGCCGGGCGACAGGAGCCAGAGGCTCACGCGGTGGTCCTGCGGCATCGGCCCCTTCCACGAGAGGCGCACGGAGCGCCACGACCACATCGGCATGCCGGGGCCGGTGCTCACGCGCGCGTTGGGATCGAGGCGCATCTGATTGATGACGGAAGAATAGAACGACAAGGAGGCCTGCTTGCGCTTTTCGCCGTCGTAGGATTGGCGCTTGGGCGAGGGCAGGATTTTAGCGTCTCGATAATTCTCCTCCTCGGCCTGCCGCTCTTCCTCGAGTTCTCCCGCGTCTTCCATGGCCGCGGACGCGGCCGGCGACGGCATCGCGCCCCTGACGGCGCCGAGCTTCTGAGCGCGCGGCCTGAGCAGGCTAAGGTTACCGCCGCGGCCCGCGCCGTCATACTCGGGCTCCGCCTGCGGCTGCTGCCCGGGCTCGACGGACTGATAGGGGAACTCGAGGGCGGGGTATATTCCCTGGCGCAGCTGCTGCACGAAGAACGGCAGCAACAGCAAGGTGAGGCCGAGCCAGAGGACGCGGCGGCCATAGCCGATCCACCGCTCGAGCGAAGCGTGATGCGCGAGGGCCTGATGCAGGGCCGCCAGCGCGATGATCGCGATCCAGGTCCAGCGCGGCGCGCCCGCCTCGTGCCACGACAGCGCGAGCCCCGCGAGCGCGGCCAGGCCCCACCGCGGGCCGTAGACCCGCAGGAAGGCGGCGGCGGCCACGAGCACGAGGAAGAAGTCGAGCAGGGACCACGTCGAGACCCAGGTCGGGGACGCCTGGTCGGCGCCGCCGATATGAAAGGCGCGCCAGCCCGGCGGCAGGTGCAGCGTCGCGCCCACCGACTCGAAATCGTGGCGCCAGCCGGCGGCGGAGCGCAGGCGTCCTTCGACGCGGCTGTCGGCCTCGGCCTGGACCTGGCGCGTGCGCACCTCGAGCCCGGCGGGCCCGCCGCTCGAAAGCGAGGTCAGGAACTGGTCGAGCCCCGCCTCGGCGACGCGCCCGAGCTTCGTCTCCGGGGCCGCCTCCAGGCGCCAGCTCTTGCCGAGCGTCCCGTGAATGCGGTCGCGCGCGCTGAAGCCGCCGCCGTCGAAGTCGAGCCAAATTTCGCGCGTGAGCGAGAGCCGGTCGGGCGCGGGCGGGTCGTCGCCTCGGCGGCGCTGCGAGAGCTTGAGCGAGTCGCCGGGGCGCACGAGGTACGCGGGCAGCGAGCGCCAATCGAGGGGCAGCTCCGTCTGCTGCGGATCGAGCGCGGGCGCGCCCTCGAGGTCGGCCTGGCGCAGCTCGGGACGGGCCTCGAACACCCACGCCTCGTCGAGGTCCCACGCGCCCTCGGCCTTGGGCAGCTTGAGCTCGTCGCCGGCGTCCTCGCGCCGCGAGATGAGCAGCAGGTCCCAAGTTCCGGCGCGCGCCTGCACGCGCAGCCGGCCGTCCGCGTCGAGGCGCGCGGGCAGCGGGCTGATCAAAGACATCGGCGTGAAGCCCTCCGGCAACGCGCGCGCGAGGCGCTCCTCGCGGTTGGCCCCGGAGACCTTGAGCTGAACGCGCGTGATCAGCTGCGCGGGCACGTCGTCGATCAGGCGACGGTGCACGGACACCTCGAGATGGGACTGCTCCTTCGCCGGGGCGGCCTGCGTCCTGGCCTGCAGCCAAAGGCGGCCCGCGTCGTCGCGCGGAGGAAACGGCACGGCCGCGCCGCGCACCGTGAGCGCCAGCAGGCCGGTCTCTCGCGGGACCTCGAGCTGCTCGGGCAGGCGCTTCCAGACGAAGGAGCCGCTCACCGAGCGCGTGCCGGGCTTCAGCAGCACGGACGGTCCGGCCCCGACCATGACGGGCGCGCCGTCGACGCGCGCGTCCTGGGGCCAATGCTCTCCGCCCGGCAGGAGGACGCGGGTCTCGGCGTACACGCGCCACGATTGCTCGAAGCGGCCCCCGTTCTCGTCGAGCGACAGCTTCAGGACGCCCGGCCAGGCGCACTGGCCCGCGCCGGTGCCGTGGAAGAAAGGGCACGTGAAGCGCTCGTAGCCGCGCAGGACCCACGACGTCCACTCGCGCAGGGGAGCGGGCGCCTCCTCGCGCGTGAGCGGCGCGGCCGCGGCGGGAATGGAGGCTAGGAGCAAGGCGAGTGCATAAAATTGTCGCATAGCGCACATCATAAGGAGATAAGGCCCTATTCGCAAGCCTTTCTTCCGGTCGTCACGGCCAAAGCCTTGAAAAGACGGGGTTCCCCCGCTACAATGCCTGCGTGACGCTCGATGAGAGGGCTTTGCGCAGCCTCGTGACCCTATTAGAGGAACAGGATCCGGCCAGCCTCGCGCTGGTGCGGCGCAAGATCCTGGGCGTCGGGGCCGCCATCATGCCCTATCTCGATGAGCTACGCCCGTCCGCCACGCCCGAAATGGCGATCCGCCTCGAGTCCGTCGCGAGCGAGCTGCGCTTCCAGGACCTGCGCCGCGACTTCGTGCGCCTGTCCCTCGCGAAGCTGCCGGATTTGGAGGAAGGCGCGATCTTGATCTCGCGCTTCGGCTTCGCCGACGTCGACGGCGCCGTGTACCGCGCCTGGCTCGACCGCGTGGCCGCCGCCGTCGCGGCGGACATGCCCTCCGACGCCGGAATCGGGGAGTCGGTGCGCCGCCTGTCGAACCACCTTTTCCAGTCGCTGGGCTTCGCGGGCAACGAGACGCGCTACTACGACGCCGACAACAGCTATCTCTCGCGCGTGATCGACACCCGCCGCGGCATCCCCGTCACCTTGACGGTGCTGATGCTCCTGCTCGCCCGCCGCCTGCGCCTGCCGGTGTACGGGGTGGGAACGCCCGGGCATTTTCTCGCGGGCTTCAAGGAGGGCGGCTCGTCGCTGTTCGTGGACTGCTTCCGGGGCGGCCAGCTCATGACGTTGCCCGAGGTCAAGCGCATGCTCGTGCGCAACGGCTACGATTGGCGCCCCGAGCTCGGCAAGCCCGTCGGCTCGCGCGACATCCTCGCGCGCATGCTGCGCAACCTGATATCGATCTACCAGAAGACCGGCGCGGCCGACCGCGCTGAGCGGCTCTCGACCTTGGTCGAGATCGTCCTCACGGGCCGCGACGCGGATCCTCAGTGAGGCTTCTCCTCGCCGCCCTGCTGCTCTGCGCCGCCTCGCCGTCCCGCGCGGAACGCCCGATCAATCCTCCGGCCCCGGAGTTCCCCGCCGTCAGCGCCTGGCTCAACGCCACCGGCCTGTCCCTGGCCAAGATGCGGGACCGGAAGGTCGTCGTCGTCGCGTTCATCAATCCGACCTCCATCAACTCGGTGCGCGTGCTGCCGGCGCTCGCGGCCTGGTTCGACCGCTACGGGCTGTCCCAGCTCATGGTCGTCGGCGTGCTCACGCCCGACCTCAACTTCCACCGCGAGGCGACCTGGACGAAGAGGATCCTCAAGCGCTACGGAGTCGAGTATCCCGTGATCCTCGACAGCGATCGCCGGCTCTGGAAGGCGTACAGCAACGAGGGCTGGCCCGCGCTCTACCTGATCGACCGGCGCGGGCGCATCGTCTTCGACCGGCTCGGGGAGGGCGGCTACAAGGAGTTCGAGATGGAGCTGCGCGCGGCGCTCACCGATCTCATCGGCGCCTCCGCGCTCCCCCCTCCGACCGAGCTCGCCGACCCGCCGCGCAAGGAATGCGGCTCGGTGACCGCGGAGATCAGCCTCGGCGCGCGCCCCGGGGTGAAGCCGTCCCTCTCGCTCGATAAGGACATCTCGTTGCGCCGCGCGCTGATCGTGGACTCCCGCGACGGCGAGACCGCGCATCACGGCCGCTGGGACACGAGCAGCGACGGCCTCCGCCTCGCCCAGCCGAACAAGGACCAGTCCTCCTTCGTGCGCGTCGTCTACCGCGCCGCGCAGTCCCTCGCGGTCATGTCCCCCTCCGAGCACGGCGCCACGCGCGTCTTCGTCAAGCAGGACGACCTCTGGCTGCACGACGGCAACAAGGGCCGGGACATCCGGTTCGACGACGACGGCCGCAGCTACGTCGTGCTCGACACGCCGCGCCTCTACGATCTGACGCGCGACTCGATCTTCACGCCGCATGAGCTGTTCCTGATCCCCGACCGGCAGGGCGCCTCGATCCACGGCCTGTCTTTCTCCGACGCCTGCGTCGTCACGACCCTTCCCTGATGAGACGCGGTTCCTCTGAGATCGTCGCCGTCGACGCGCGCCGCGTCCTCGTCCCGATGAACGAGCCGTTCGCGATCGCGGGCGGGTCCTCCGCCGAGCTCGAGACCGTATTCACTCGCGTGCGCCTGGCCGACGGGACCGTGGGACACGGCGAGGCGTCCCCGTTCCCGGCGTTCAACGGCGAGTCCGCCTCGGGGTCGGAGCGGCAGATCCGCGCCGCGGGCAAGCGCTGGCTTGGCCGGGACGGCGCCGCCTGGAGGTCCCGCCTCGAGGAGCTCGAGGCTTGGCTGCCCAAGCACGGGGGCGCGGCGCGCGCGGCCCTCGGCGTCGCCCTGCTCGACGCGTGGACGCGGCGCGCGGGCCTGCCCCTGCGCTCGCTGTTCGGCGGCGCCTCAGACCGCGTCGTCTCCGACGTGACGGTCACGCTCGGCGGCACGGACGCCGCGTTCGCGGCCGCCAAACGTATCCGCGCCCTGGGCGTGCGCGTCGTCAAGATCAAGGTCGGCTACACGGCCGCGGAGGACGCCGCGCGCGTGGCGGCCGTCGCGAAGGCCCATCCGCGCGCCGCCCTCACGCTCGACGCGAATCAGGGCTACGGCCCTTCGACCTCGCTCTCGCTCGTTCGACTTCTCAGGACGCGCGGCATCCGGCCGGTGATGTTCGAGCAACCGGCCGAGGCCGACGATCTGGCGGGGCTGATCTCGTTTCATAAGCGGAGCGGGATCCCCGTGGCGGCCGACGAGTCGCTGCGCGGCCGCGCCGACGCGCTCAAGCTCGCGCGGACGGGCGCGGCGCAGGTGCTCAACCTCAAGCTCATGAAGATGGGCGTGCTCGAGGCGTGGGACTGCGGCCTCATCGCGCGCGCCTCAGGGCTCGGCGTGATGGTCGGCGGCATGGTGGAGACGCCCCTCGCGATGGGCGCGGCCGCGCACCTCGCGGCGGGCCTGGGCGGCGTGAAGTTTGTGGACCTCGACACCCCTTTATGGCTCGCGGAGAACCCGACGCGCGGGATCGGCTTCGGTCCCGGCGGCGTCTACGACCTGTCCGGGGTCAAAGCCGGGATCGGCGTCGTCCCGAAGTAAGGGCCCGCGCGGCCGTCCGATGGGCCGCGCGGGCCTTACCCCTTTGCTCTACGACTCGGAATTCGTCTCGTTCTTGACGCGGCCATAGGCCCTTTCGCCGGCCTCGCGCGCGGCCGCGATGCTCTCGGGGACCGAGCGCCGGTCGCGGTGCGGGATGTACTCCTTCGCGCGGGAGTACAGTTCCTTGCTCTTCTCCTTCGTCTCGCGGCCCCAGTCGCCGATATCCTCGATCAGCTCGCTTCCCTTCTTCGGCGCGAACAGCAAGCCGCACACGGCTCCCAGCGCGAAGCCGCCGATCAAAAACGCGAACGAGGACGTCACCTTCTCTTCTTCTTTGATCACGTTGCCACCTCCCATCGCCGTCCATTTCAATTCGTCCTGCGTAGCCGCGGGCATCTCGACGCCGCGGTTGTAGGACGGAGCGTCGCTCGCAGGAAAGGATTCCGCCAGTGCCTCGTCCACGCGCAGATCGTCCTCGAGTTCCTGCCGCGTCTTTTGACGATGTTTCATAACGCCTCCGTATGCCGCCGATAGTCCCAGTATAGCGCAGGGCCGCGGGGGCCCCAAGTAAAGTTCCTGTCAAATCAACGGTCCCAAAATATTCACATGAGCCCCCTTGACAGCGACCCGGTTCCGGCGTATAATTAATTGACTATACGGTCAGTCAATCAATTATGGCCCGAAAATCTAACACGGCGGTCCGAGAGCGCATCCTCCAGGAGGCGGAGCACGTCATCCACCTGAAGGGGTACAACCATGCGTGCTTAGACGAGATCGCCCAGGCGTGCGGCATGACCAAGGGCAACCTTCTCCATCACTACAATTCGAAATCCGAGCTCGCGCTCGCGGTGCTCGACTTCAAGATCAAGGAGTTCCAGTCGCGCAAGGTCGAGCCGGTCTGCGCGCAGTCGACCCCCGAGGACGCCGTGGCCGAGATGTTCGCCGAGGCCGAAAAGTTCTACAACGGCAACGGCTGCAAGGCGGGCTGCTTCGTGGGAAACATCGCCCTCGAGATGAGCGATCTCGACGAGGTGTTCCGGCTGAAGGTGGCCGGGTTCTTCAACGAGTGGACCGACGGGCTGTCCGCCTGCCTCGAGCGCTGCAAGTCGAAGGGCTACTTCGACGCCGCGCTCGACGCACGCGCCGCGGCCGAGTCCATCGTGGCCCTGTACGAAGGCGCGATCATGCTCGCCCGCTCGCGCCGCGACGCCAAGGTGTTCGGACGGGTCGGAAAGATCGCCAAACAGATTTTAATGCAGCATAAAGCCGGTAAATAGGAGGAATACTACCATGGGTCCGAAAACTCCCTGCGGCTGCTAAGCCGTCAACTGAACAACCGCCCACCGCTCCGATGGGAGCGGTGGGCGGCTTATGTTATGCTCAAAGAGCCCCTATGAACCGAATATCTGCCGTCGTTCTCGCGCTTGGCCTGGCCGCGTGCGGCGCGCCGCCCGCGTCGCGCCAGGCTCCCGAGCTCGTCCTGCCCGACCTCGCCGGCAAGACCGTGGACCTGGCCTCGTTCCGGGGCAAGCCCGTGCTCCTCAGCTTCTGGGCGACGTGGTGCGACTCGTGCAAGGTCGAGATGCCCGATGTCGAAGCGCTCCATCGCCGATCGGACGGCCGATTTTCCATCATAGGCGTGTCCATGGACGAAGATGCCCACAAGGTCGTTCCCCCCTTTCTTAAGGAATACAAGGTCACGTTCCCCAATCTCATCGCCGATCAAAAGGTTTCGGCAAGCTACGCCGTGCGCGGCTTGCCCACGGCGTTCCTGATCGACGCCGAGGGGCGCATCGCGCGCCGCTGGGTCGGGCCGCTGGACGTGCGCGCGGCCGAAAATGATATTCTTGCGCTGCTCAACAGGAGACCCTCATGAACGTCCGCCTCTCGTCGATTCTGCTTCTCGTCGCGCTGCTGCTCGGCGCCGCGTCCAACGCCGCGGCCGATATCTCTCGCGAGGACCTCAAGAAGGCCCTCGAGGCCAACCCCGACCTCATCCTCTCGGCGCTGAAGAAGGAAAAGGGCCAGCTGTTCAATTTGGTCGTCGAGGGCCAGCAAGAGGCCAACAACCGGAAGGCACAGGAAGAGGCGAAGCTCGAGGAAGCCGAGCGCGAGAAGGCCATCAAGAACCCCTTGAAGCCCGAGATCGGCCCCGACGCGCGCGTGCGCGGCAAGGCCGACGCGCCGATCACGATCGTCGAGTACTCCGACTTCGAGTGCCCCTACTGCTCGAAGGGGTACGCGAACCTCGAGCAGCTGCGCAAGAAGCTCGGCGACGACGTGCGCGTCGTCTTCAAGAACAAGCCGCTCGATTTCCACCCGCAGGCGATGCCCGCGGCGCAGTGGTTCGAGGCGATCGCGCTGCAGTCCCCCGAGAAGGCGTGGGCCTTCCACGATACCTTGTTCGAGCACCAGGATAAGCTCGGCGTGGAATACTACAAGCGCCTCGCGAAGGACCTCGGCGTCGACGTCGCCAAAGCCGAGCAGGACGCCAAGGGCGAGGTCGTCCGCAAGAAGATCGAAGCCGACATGCGCGAGGCCAAGAAGTTCGGCATGGACGGCACCCCCGGGTACCTCATCAACGGCGTGCCCCTGCGCGGCGCCTATCCCGTCGCCGCCTTCGAGAAGATCATCGCGCGGATCAAGTCGAAGTAAGCCCGATCCGGCTTAGCCGCGACGAGGCCCGCCTCACGGCGGGCCTCTTTTTTTGCCTCATTTCTTATTGATCTTGTATTTCAATAAGGACTTGTGATAGATTATCCTTGTTGAAACTCAATCTCAATAACGTCCTGCTCGTCACGGCCCTGCTGGCCCTCCCCCTCGCGTCCGCGGCGTCCGCCTCCCGCGGCGAGACGCGCGTGCGTTGGACCATGGGCACGTTGTGCGAGATCGACGCGCCCGGCGCGTCCGGCGCGGCCGTCGACGCGGCCTTCGCGGAGATCGAGCGCTGGGACCGCATCCTGAGCCTCTATAAAACGGAAAGCGAGGCCTCGGCGTTGAACCGCGCGGCGGGCGCCGGGCCCGTGAAAGTCTCGGGCGACTTCTACGCCGCCGTCGAGGCGTCCCTGCGCCTGGCGCGCGACACGGGAGGCGCGTTCGACCCCACGCTCCGCCGGGCCGGCTGGAGCGCGGTGCGCCTCGACCCCCAGGCGCTGACCGTCGAGCTCCCCGAGGGCATGAGCCTCGATTTCGGCGGGGTCGGCAAGGGCTGGGCGCTCGACAAGGCCGGGGCCGTCCTCAGGAAGGCCGGCGTGGAGCGCGCGCTGGTCAATTTCGGCGGACAGATTTTGGCCCTCGGCTCCTGGCCCGTCTCGATCCCGGGCCGCGCCGAGGCTTTCGTCCTCACCGACGCCTCGGTGTCCGTCTCGGGGGACACCGAGCGCCCGGGCCACATCCGGTCGCCCTTCGACGGCCTCCCCGTGCGCCGCTCAGGCTCCGTCGCCGCGATCCTTCCCACCGCGGCCGGCGCCGACGCCTGGTCCACCGCCCTTTTCGTCCTCGGGAAAGCTCCGCCGTCCTTCCTAGGACGGTCGTTCTTCGACTTCAAGATATCCGCCGTGACCAATCAAGGAGGCCGTTCATGAAACCCCTCGCCGCAACGCTGCTGTCGCTGTTCGTCGCGTTCGCCCCCGCCGCCCCGGCATTCGCGCAGGACGCCGCCAAGCTCGGCGAGCTCGAGCGCAAGATCGAAGTCCTCACCCAGGAATTCGAGAAGCTGAAGCTCGGGGAGGCCGCCGAGCCCGTCGCCGATACCAACGTCTCCGGCTTCGCGCCGGCCGCCTCCAAGGTGTACCGCACCCGTCCGAATAAGGTCTCGATCGGCGGCTACGGCGAGATGACCTACGCCAACGTGTCCAAGCGCAAACAGGACGCCGCGGCGGCCGGCACGCGCGACACCGCCGATTTCCTGCGCGCGGTCCTCTACGTCGGCTATAAGTTCAATGATTGGATCATCTTCAACTCCGAGCTCGAGTTTGAGCACGGCACCACCGGCAATACCCGGGGAGAAGTCTCGATCGAGCAGGCTTACATCGACTTCCGCCTGCGCGACGAGATCGGCATCCGCGCCGGAACTTTGCTCGTGCCGATGGGGCTGCAGAACGAGATCCACGAGCCGACGACCTTCCACGGCGTTCGCCGCACGAGCGTCGAGCAGAACATCATCCCGACGACCTGGCGCGAGAACGGCGCCGGGGTGTTCGGCGACATCGGACCGCTCTCCTACCGATCATACGTCGTGACCGGTCTTCAATCGACCACGGACACCGGCGTCAGCGGCTTCACCTCGTCGAGCGGCCTGCGCAGCGGCCGTTCGTCCGGCGCGAGGAGCTACGCCGAAGATCTCGCCTCGGTCACGAGGCTTGACTACAAGCCGGTCCCGGGCGTGATGGTCGGCGGCTCATTCTACGTCGGGCAGGCGGACCAGAGCTTGATCTCCGCGTCCGTGCCCGTCTCGATGTGGGAAGGCCATCTGAAAGCCGAGTACCGCGGCGCTGAGTTCCGCGCGCTTTATGCCGAGGGCAGGGTCGGCAACGCCGCCAACGTCAACATCGCCAAGTCCATCACGACGGGCGGCGGCAGCTCCGTCGGCAGCAAGCTCTTCGGCGGCTATGCCGAAGGCGCGTTCGATGTTCTCTCGCTCGTGACGAACAGCAAGGGCCATTACCTCGCTCCGTTCTTCCGCTACGAGCGCTACGATACGCAGGTCGATACTCCGGTGGCGTTCGCCAAGAATCCCGCGAACAGCCGCGTCGAGTACACGGCAGGCCTCACCTACAAGCCGATCCCGCAGGTGGCGGACAAGGCCGACCATCAGTGGCTGCTCAACCAGTCCCGCACGGGCGTCAATCAGTGGAACCTCGGACTCGCGTATATCTTCTAGCCGCCGCCGTCCTGACCGGGGCCGCCCTTATGGCGGCCCCGGCGCGGGCGCGCGTCCTGCTTTCGCAGAAGGACGCTCTCGTCCTCGCATTCCCCGCGGCGAAGGCGGAACGCCGGACGGCGTACCTGACGGACGCGCAGTCCAAGGCCGTCGAGGAGGCGGCCCAATCGAAGCTCGAGTCTCGAGTGTGGACGTATTATGTCGCCGGCTCGACGACGGCCTACTTCGAATCGCACCTCGTGCGCACGATGAACGAGGTCGTGATGATCGTCGTCGGCGCAGACGCGAAGGTCGCGTTCGTCGAGATCCTGTCCTTCGCCGAGCCCGACGACTATATCGCCCCCAAGCGCTGGCTCGAGCAGTTCCCGGGACGGAAGCTCGACGACGACCTCGTCCTGCGGCGCGGGCTGCGCAACATCACGGGCGCCTCCTTGACCGCCGAGGCCGTCACCCGGTCCGTGCGACGCGTGCTGGCGGTCCATGCGACGCTGAACCCTTCGCCCGCGAAGTGATAGACTCTCGACCGTGAAATACATGCAGAGCGGCGGCTTCCAGAACCAGCCTCTGATGAAGCTGACTTTATCCTGGACCTTGCTCTTCGCGGCCGGCCTCTGGCTCACGAACGGGGCGATGTATTTCAAGCGCATGGACCTGGCCCCCAGCTCGGTGGCCGCCTACTATCTGGGCGATGCCGCGGAATATTCCCAACCGCGCAGCGCCGCCTCGATGCTCGAGGTCAGCCACGCGCATTTCGCGACGATGGGCGTCATGAT
>Ga0163144_10009030_pt1 | contig 21468 bp, 23 predicted proteins | sample OliLak19BULKMAT1_FD_123175 | JGI IMG/M metagenome (GOLD analysis project Ga0163144, IMG submission 123175) | Freshwater microbial mat bacterial communities from Lake Vanda, McMurdo Dry Valleys, Antarctica - Oligotrophic Lake LV.19.BULKMAT1 | ecosystem: Environmental > Aquatic > Freshwater >... | reverse complement strand
GTGATCGCCGGCGCCGTATTGCTCACCATCGGCGGCCTTGTTTATGGCAGCATGGTCATCCTTCCCAGCCGCCTCATCCTCAAGGAAAAACACCTCGTCGTGCGTTCCATCACGGGCAAGGTCCGCGCCCAAATTCCCTACGCCAACATCGCCGAGGTGCGTTTGCATTACGCGGGCGAAGGCGACCAGGAAATCCAACTCGTCGCCATCGACCTCGTAAAATCCAGAAATCGAGACACCTGGTGGCCCCGCTCCTTCAAGGGCAACACCTACGACATCGAAATCCACGACGACTGGGTCAAACCCCCAAACGTCATCGTCCGCCTGATCCAAGAAAAAATGAACCGCTATTACGAAAACGTCGGCAGAGGCGGAAGCGAATAAACCGTTCGTACTTCAACTTCCGTGGCACGCTCTCGGTACTCCGAGGGCGTGCGGCGGCATCCACGGCATTTCGCAGTCCATCCGCGAGAATGAGAATCTGACCGTCCACCATGCCCGTGCGTATAAGGTTCAAGCGGGTGCCGCACGCCCTTCGGATTACCGAAGAGCGTGCCACGGAGCTTGAGCGCCAAGCAATGGGCCGCTCCCCAACTTTGCTCGCCCCTCTTAGGAACGGTCAAGCGCCGCACTCACCGGCACTTGAATCGACACCCCCGCGGGCCACACCCAAAGCGACACATCCATGCCGAACTGAATGTCGAACTCGTCCTGCACCAGCATCAGCGTGGCGTCCGGAAGCGACCAGCCTGCGAATGAGTAAGGCCATTCCTTGCGGTGCGGATAGCGATAGTTACCCGATTGCTCCGCCGCTCCCAATATTGCCGAAAGTTGCTCGATGAGCGTGTGAAAAGCCTGGTCCAGCGGTTTGCGTTCCCTGTCGAATTCGTCGAAGTAGAACAACGGCAGGAATGCGAATGGAGCGGTTTCGCCTTCGGCATTTGCCACGAAAAGCAGTCGGCATTCCTTTGAATCAACTGCCAGCTGCATGTCGTAGCGAACGTATCCCAGTTCCGGCTCATCGTCGAGCATGCGCCAACCGGCAGCATCGCACAACATCTTAGTCGGCTCGTAGGCGAACCCCGCGCGCGATATTGCGAGGAGCACCGCGATTGCCGATTCGGATGGGGCGAGAGCGTCCATCGGTTCCTCTTTGCCGTTTGCCGTAGAAAATCTACGCCGGGCGGCGCATAATGATGCGAAAGGGGAGAACGCACCATGATAATCCAATTCACCATCGAAAACTTCAAGTCGTTTCTCGAAGCAACGACCGTCAACTTCGCGTCTGGCACGACTTCCCGACTTTCCGGCAACCTCCTACGCCATCGCAACGGCGAGCGTTTCGTCAAATCCATGGCTCTATACGGACCCAATGCGTCCGGCAAAACTTCGGTTTTGGATGGGCTTTACGCACTACGGAAGTTCGTACTCTTCAGCAGCCAAGATCAAAAGCCCACTTCTCGAATTCCGCGGTTTGAGCCTTTTTTGCTCGATCAGTCTTCAAGAGATCGACCGGCGCGAATCGCCCTAACCATCGATTTGGAAGGGGATCGTTACACGCTCGATGTGTCCGCTACGGCGGATCGGGTTTGGAACGAGACACTCCGCGTGCAACACACGTCAAAACAACCAAGCCGTAAGACCCCAGAAAAATTGTTGATTGAACGAATTTGGGATCCGGATACCAATGCCTATTCCACGGAACTACACGAGGATCTTGCAACCGAGTTGACGCGAAGCGCCGTCATCGAACAGACCACGCCCAATCGCCTGATGCTTGGCAAACTCGCCTCAATGAACAACGACATCGCGGGCCGTATCATCGAGTGGTTCGACGAGGACTTGGATTTCTATGACATGCATCGCAATCCAGACGCGCAGGATGTCGTGCTCGCGAAATCCGCGCGCCTGCTAAAGAAAAACGAGGCTTTTGCGGCGACGGTCGCGCGCTTCCTGAAAGACGCGGACACCGGCATTCAGGGGTTGCGCGTTGTCGACGAGAAAGCCATCGAACCCGTTTTCTCTGAATCAAACGGAAACTTTGAATTCAAGAAAAGCACAAAGCCCGGCCTCGCATTCCGACACGCCACGGAAGATGTCTCCGAGGTTTTCTTCCGTCGGCAGAGGGAATCATCCGGAACGCTTCGGTTTGTGGCTTTGCTCGCCGCCATCCTGCAACCCAGCGCGCGCCGACGACTCGTTTGCATCGACGAACTGAGCGCCAGCATGCACCCCGATTTGGTTCGTCGCCTGATTCGACTTGTTCACAGCGGCAGATACAACCCATTGGGCAATCAACTATTATTTACAACACACGATACGCACCTGATGGACCCGAGTGAATTACTCCGGCGCGATCAGGTCACGATTTGCGGCAAGGACCGCTTCGGCCGGAGCACGACCAAACGCCTGGACGAATTTCAGGACACGGCACGGTCTGACGCCAACCTTCAAAGGCAATACCTGCAGGGACGTTTCGGCGGCGTACCACTTTTTGGCCCCACTCTCGAAGATGTCCCCGTCGACGACGAACCGTTGGAGGTAGGCTCTTGAACAAGCGCGCACTCAATCGCCGCGTCTTGATCGTCGGGGAAGGGCGCGAGACCGAGTACAATTACTTTGCGGGGTTTCGCATCAAGTTTGAAAAAGAACTCGAAGTCATGGGAACGTCGGTGAGTCCCGTCCGCGGCAAGGGCGGAAACGCGCGCGGCATCGTTGAGCACGCGATCAAAGAAGCGAAGAAGTTCAAGCCCAACCGAAAGCTGGGCGATCGCGTGTTTCTTTTGTTGGACACCGAAGGCGCCGGCCGTGCACCGGAATTGCCTGAAGCCGAAAAGTTGGCCAAGAAAAACGGTATTGAGATCGTCTACTCCTGTCCCGCCTTCGAATACTGGCTGCTCTGTCATTTCCAAAACATTTCCCGAGGGCACTTCAAAGATTGCGCCGGGGTGATTTCCGCGCTGAACAAGAAATGGAACAGCGTCTGCAAGACGGAATACGACAAAGCGGACCTTGACGTCTTTGATCGACTATTGCATGTACTGGTTGTGGCTCGTGCCCAAGCATTGCAAATCGTCCTTCACCATCTGGCCTCCACGGGCATCGCACACTGCGCCAATCCGTCGACCCAGGTTTACGAACTCATTGCGATCTTAATCGGCGTTCGAACAGGCGAGAAGTGCCCGATCACGGGTGCCTGGAAACTCATCGGCGACGCCGGCGTCATGATTCAACTCACCAAAGGTGCTAATATGCCGGCTCACGAGGGACACGCGGTGCATTGGCGACTTTGATCGCCCTTGCTGCAAGTCTTTGCGATACTTTGAGCATGTTTCGTCCGTGGCCCGCGGCTGGAGCGAGCGTCGCATGTCGGCGTCGCGGTGAACCAGGGCGTGGTCGTAGGGATTGGGGCGGCGCGAACATGCTTTTCGCGAGGTTTCTTGCGTTTGCGTGGGATTCCGAAAAGCATGCCACACTTTTATTGCTTCTTCGTTTTGAACGCGGAATCCTTGGCAAGGGGATTTCGCGGATGAACGAGCGGTGCGAGCGCGAAACGGGGAAACGGCGCAAGGTGTCTTGCGTATGCTTGGGATCCCGAAAAGCATGCCACACATGCCACTTTAAATTTTTCTAACAATCACGGGCCCGCGACTCGCACGAACGGCATCCCTTCCAGCACTTCCACGAACGCTCGCGCCGCGGGGGGGACGATGCGGCGGCGATCGGTGATGAGGTACAAATCGCGGCTTGTGTCCAGGCCCTGCACTTCGAGTGATGCCAGGCGTTTCGTTTCCACGTCGTGACGCACGGCGAAGGCGGACAACAGCGCGACGCCGGCGCCGCGCAGCACGGCTTCCTTGATCGACTCGTTGCTGCCCATTTCCAGGCTGATGGAAAACGCCGACAGGTCGATGCCGATTTTCGCCAGTCCCTCCTCAAGACAGGCGCGCGTGCCGGAGCCGTTCTCGCGGACGATGAGCGGTTCCTTCATGAGTTGGGCCACGGTCACATGCGCCCGCTTTGCCCACGCATGGGTCGGAGGCACGACCAACACGAGCTTGTCGCGCGCGAACGCTCGGCTATCGCTCCAGGGCGTGGGTCCCGGCTTGCCGACCAGGGCGAGGCTCACCTTGCCGTCTTCCAAGTGATGCAGCACTGCGTCGCTGTCGCCCACGGTCGCGGCGACATGCACCTTGGGATAGCGTTTTTGGAAATCCTGCAAGATGGCAGGCAACAGATGCTCGGCCGGCACCGTCGAGGCGGCCAGGGCAAGGTCGCCGGCCACGTCTTCCGGCGGCTGTCCCAACGCATTGCGCGCGGCGCGATGCAGCGTGAGGATCTTTTGCGCGTAATCGTAGAGCCGACGCCCCGCTTCGCTCAAATAGACCCGGCCCGATTGCCGATCGAACAGCGACTGCCCGACATCGTGTTCCAGCACCTTGATGCGTTGGCTCACCGCCGCCTGCGTGAAGCCAAGCTCCTCCGCCGCAGCCGTGAAGTTGAGCAACTCGGCCGCCTTGCAGAAGGTTTCCAGATGGGGGATTTCGACGATGTCGGTCGGAATGGCGCTCTCCTAGCAAACCACCGGATATCGTTCGCGCAATCGCCGCTTGACTTCCGCCCAAGGCTTTCCAGCGGCGGGATTGGCGTCGAACTGGGCCTTTCTCCTTTGCAGTTCCCGCGTTTGCCAGGCAGGAACAGGAAGACGATCCACCTCGTCGGCGATGCTGTCCCACAGATTTTCCACGAGACGGATCTTTTGCTCAAAGCTCAGGGACTGGATTTCGCTCGATTGCGCATTCATGACCGGATCGCCTTTTAGCAAACTCGAATGACCACCACCGTGGAATTATCCGTCGCCCCACGCAGGTTGACAAGATTCACCAGACGCCGCGCCGCGATCTCCGCGCTGTCGTAGGCCTCGCGGGTCAGCATCTTTTCCAGTTCTTTGTTGTTGATGTGGTTGGTCACGCCGTCGGAGCAGACCAGCACCCAGTCGCCACGCTTCAGTTTGCCGCTGTAGACGCCCGGGTTTACGTCCGGTTGGCCGCCGATCGCCTGCTGAAGTTCGTTCTTGCGCGGATGATCTTCGGCCTCCTCGGCCGACAATTGGCCCAGCTCCACGAGCCGATTCACCAGCGTCTGATCGCGCGTGAGTTGCACCAGACGGCCCTGGTGGACGTGATACGTTCGGCTATCGCCGACGTGGCCGACGATGACGTTGCGGCTATCGACATAGACAGCCTCGGCCGTGCAACCCATGCCGCGTTTGCCCTTGCCGGGGGTGCGTGCCGCGGTGTAGACGGCCTTGTTGGCATGCTTGAGGGCAGCCAGGAGGATCGGCTTATACGCCTCGGGATTGACCGGACCTTCGGGCGGTTTGCCGCCGGTAAGTCCCGCGAACATCGGTTGCTGCAACAGGTAGGTACGCAGCTCGTTGAGCGCCATATCCGCCGCCAACTCGCCCGCGTCGTAGCCGCCCATGCCGTCCGCGAGAAGAACCATGGCATATTCGTCGATGTCGTCCTGCCGTTGGTCGGTCCCATGGAGCACGGTGAAGGCGTCTTCGTTGCCGGTGCGGATCATGCCCGTCGTGGTCCAGCAGGCGATGTCGAGCCGGCAATTGTCCATCGTCTTTTGGCAGATTTCCAAGGTCTTGATGAGTTCTTCGAAGCCGGTCGCGTCGGTCCGCATCGCTTCATCGGTGGGGAAGCGGATGTTGATGTCGCGCGTGAACGTCTTGGTCACCAAACGCAGGATGAGCGGGTGCACGTCGGGAAATTCGTCGGCGATGCTCTTGGGGGCGAACTGGTGCTCGAAGTTCTTTTCTTCCAGCGGGTGATGCAGATACTCCAGCGCATAGACCATGGCGCCGAAACTGTACATATCCGCGCGGGCATCGGCCTCGCCGGGCGAGAGCATCAATTCGGGAGCGGTGTACAACGTGCCGCGGATCGGCGCGCCCTGCGGCACCGCGATGGGCAACAGGTCGGTCAGGTCGGTGATGATCGCCTTGCCCTTGGACACCGTCACGAGATCGGGGCGCATGCCTTCGATCATGGCGCCGGCCTGATGCAGGGCGTGCATCCCCTCGGCCACTTCCTTAAGCCAAGCGTAGCGGACGCCGGCCTCTTGCGCCTCGGGTTCGTCCCAGGCTTCCCAGAGCGAGTGCCCGGCCGGTGTATCGAGGATGAGATACTCGAAATTGTTCTCGACGAAGTGATCCACGATGGCCGACAGAGAGGGATGCTTCGCTTTTTCCAGGACGGTTTTTTCCCAGGCCACGCTCGGCCACGCCACCGGTCGGCCGCTGGCATCGAGCATGGCGGGGGTCGCCACCGGCACCGGATCGTCGAACGAAGGCAGAATGTCCTCTTCCTCCGCGGCCACCGCGACGGGCATGTCGTCGAAGGGGTTGTCGCTGCCGCCGCCGGCGCTCAGCATGCCCCACACGATGGTGATGGGACGCGGCGGCGTCGAGCCATGGTCCGTGCCGCGATAACGGCAGACTTCCGGCCGTTCCTGTAACAGGCTGCCGACTTCGTAGCGATTCTTGATGCGGACTTTCGGTTGGGGCATGGCGGCAACTCTCGCGGCGTTTTGCTTTTGGTTTAGGTTGGTCGCAATCGGTTCGGCCGGCAGCATGTAGCCGCAGTCCGCACAGTAATTCGTTGCCGGCTGCCAGCCCTCACCGCAGGCTGGGCATTCGGTCGGCGCCGCGGCAACCTCGACGGGCGGGGGTTCCTCCACTTCCATTACCGCGGCGATCCCCTGGGCCGACTCGTCTTCCTCCTCCAGTTCCTCTAGTTCTGCCTCCTCGATTTCCGCGTCCGGCGGCGGAATCGTTTCGATGACCTCCGCGTCGATCTCCGCTTCGATGGGCGTCGCTTCCATGACATCGACTTCCTTGGCTTCTGCGACCGGCAGCGCCGTTTTCGCGACTGCCTCATCGAAAATCGGCACGGCGGTCAGCACGTCGTCGTCCATTTCGACGCGCATCGCTTCCACGGCCAGCGGCGGGAGTTCACCGGACGGAGGCGCTTCGGCGAGTTCCATGTTCGGCATGCCTGGAAACGGCGGCGCTTCGCCGTCCGTCTCCGCAGGTGTTTCCGCATCGGCTTGGGCCGCGGATTCCTCGGCCTTGTCCACAGGCGCGGCGTCGTCGTCCGAATCCATTGTTGGGGATTGCGTCGTTCCCTCTTCTTCGTCCTCGGTGTTCATCAACCGGGCCATCCAGCCGCTCATCTTCGGTTTGTTCGTATCTGCCATGGCGACGGATCTTTCTACCTTCTGGGTGTAAAAAAGTACATCCGTGCGAATTGTTCCAAGTTTAACGTTGAGCCACCGACACTTCTTGTCTTGGGCTGGATCAGTCCGACGGCCTTCCCGCGCGATCGCGTTTCGGGTTCATCGGCAACCTCGACCTCGCTATTTCAACCGGTTTCCGCAATAAATGCAAAAGCGGCTGCCCATGCCGTTGTTCTTGCCGCACGAACCGCAAAGAAGGTTCATATTCGTGAGGCACTCCGCGCATTTGGTGCAGAACGGCGTCCGCACTTTGTTCGGCGTCTGGCATTTGGGGCAGGGCGTCTCCGTGCTCACCCGTCCCCTCTCTAGATCCGCGCGAAACTCCTTCGCCGAAAAATACCGCTCGTTGATGTCGTCGGAAAGGTTGATCTTCAGCAATTCGTAAAACCAGCGGTACTGTTTCTGGTCCGGCGTCGTCGGATTGGCTATCGTATCTTCGATCTGCGTGAGCATCGGCGGATCGCAGTCGTCCGGATGTTTGCCCGTTGCAACGTGAAAGAGCGTGGCGGCCAAGGCGTACAAATCGCTGCGCGGCTCCACGTTGCCGATGCGCTGCTCCATCGGCGCATATCCCGCCGAGAAGACGAGCGTTTTCTTCGCGGCCCGCTCCTTCACGGTCTTGCCCAAGTCACGCGCCGTGCCGAAGTCGATCATCTTGATCGATTTCTTGTCCTCCAAGAGCATGATGTTCTCGGGCTTCAAATCGCGATGCACCAGCGGCGGATGCTGGCTGTGCATGTGGTCGAGAACGTCGCAGATGTTCTTGCCCCACTCCAAAACTTGCAGCATCGTGAACGGTTGGCTGCCGTTCGCCTCCATGATCTTCATCAAATCCTTGCCGCGAATGAATTCCATCACCAGATGCGCGGTTTGCCCCTGATGGATGAAGTCGTAAACCCGCGGCACGATCGGCACCACCTCCAGCGACTTCAGAATCTCGAACTCGCGGCGAAAGAAGTTGAGGCGGATGTTGAACTCTTTGGGATCTTCCCCCAAGATCATGTCCTTGACGGCGACGGGTCGATCGTTGCCCTTGGTGTCGATCCCCAGGTACACGGCGCCGAAACCGCCCTGGGCCAACAGTTTTTCCAGCTTGTAACGATTGTGCAAGACCGTGCCGCCCGCCATGGGCAGCGGTTGGCCGCAGCGGGCGCAATTGCGTTCCTTCGGCGAGTTGGCGACGCCGCAATCCGGGTTCGCGCAGATCAAGGGCGGCGCTTCGTCTTCTTGGTTGGCGTCCCCCGTCGTCAAAAGGAAGCCGCAATCCATGCACGACACCGCGCCGTCGTTGAGGGGGGACTGGCATGCCGGGCATTTGGTGGGCGTCGCCGCCGCCGCGGGCGCGGCGGCGGGCGCGGGACGGGGCGCCGCCGACGCCGGCTTTGCGGGCAGTTTCATGTCCGGACTGGACGGCGGACGCGCGCCGGCCGCCGCCGCCCCGGCAAGGTTCGGCACCTGAAATGGCTTGGTGCAAGACGGACATTTCACCGTCTTGCCCGAAACATTGTCCGGCACTTGCATCGGCTTGGTGCAATGCGGACAGCGGATGACTACGTTTGCCATGGTGACAGTTACCGTTTCTGCTTCTCGTAAAATCGCAGCACGCTATTGCCCACGCGAATCATGTCCCCGTTTTGCAACGGCGACCGACCACGCAGCGGTTGATCGTTGATGAACGTTCCCGTCGAAGAGTGCTTGTCCTCGATGTAATACTGGTTTCCCACCTTGAGAATCTCCGCGTGCGACTTCTCCACGCCGCTGTCGCCGAATAGGGCCACGTCGCTTCCCTCGCCGCGGCCGATGACGATATTTTCCTTGGCGAGAATCATCTCCCGTCCCGCCCGGAATCCTGATTCGACTTTCACCCACGCTTCTTTCAAGAATACTTGCGCCATACCCACCAGCAACCCGATGCAGGCGCCCAACGCGACGAAGCCCAATGCCGTCGGCGTCCACAGCCATTGTTGATTTTTGCCGCTCAGGATGGCCCCCAGCACCGCGCGGAAGGCCCACGCCAGCAATCCGCCCAAGAGCCCGCCGACCGTTCCGCCGATCATGCATTTGATGAATTTCTTACGCGCGCTGCGTGTTTCCTTCTTGGTGATGAAGCTCGCGAGCACTTCGAAGGAGCCGATCGAGGCGCCGACCAACATTCCCGTGAACATCCAGCCCAGCGCGAACAGGAAGCCCGCCAGATGAAACAGCCAATATCCCAGCAATCCCCCCAGCAGGCCTCCGACCGCGCCGACCAGCATGCCGACGAGCACGCGCACCGTCACCCGGCCGAACTGCCGCATGCCCAGGTTCCAGGCCGAATCGACCAATCCCAAGCCAAACGCCACCATCAGGCCCAGGGCGAAGCCCATGACGGCGTCGCGCGCCAGGGCGTCGCCCGGCGCGATCAGGCGTCCCAGTATCCAACCGACGAAGGCCGCCCAGCCGCCGCACAACGCACAATAGTAGATGAACAGTCGAAAGGACATACTTGGGTCGCTTTGGTCGCCGGCACTGGGCCGACGCGGTTTTTCGAAACTTCGTTACTTTAATGCCGGAATCCCGGCCCATCTGTCGCGCTTCCTTTTAGCGTCGTCTTCCTCGCCTTTTTCCACCATGTTGCGGCGGCGCGAACGCGCCGTCGTCCCAGGGCAACGGCGGCGGCAATGGGGGCGGACCCGGCGGCGGACCGTACCCCGTGTTGACCGCTGTATCCCGAGGCCGATCCATCGTCGTCGGTATGTGCGATCCAGGTTCCACTTTGATTGTCACCGGCACATCGAAGGTCTGCCCGCCGTTTGCCGTCACTTTTACCGTCGTTTGCAGTACCCCGCCCGGATGGCTGGGACAGGAAGGGATCTCCAAAGGCAGCACGGCTTTGTTTCCTTTCAGCTTCGCTTGGCCGACGATTAGCCAGGGTACGAAACTCGTGCCAAACGTGTAGATGGGCCGATTCTCGAGCCCGCGAATGGAAATCTGCGCCTCGATCCGTTGTCCGGGCGAACCCCGCAAGAGCAACGCCTTGTCCACGACTTCGCATTTGACGGGCTTGGTCAACCCCAGCGCCTCGAAGAATTGCTGGATCGCCCCCATGCCCGTCGACTGCGGCCCCTGCACCGGGTAGGTCCAGCCATTCACCGCATACCACCCCGCCACGCCGCCTTGCTCGAACCAGGGGGCGGATTCCTGCGGGCTCTTCCGCGCCAACCCGGCGACATCGCGCGGCGTAGACGCCCCCGCCAAACAACCGCCCCAAAACGGGATCACCGCGACTTCCACCAGCACTTTCACCGTCGCGGGGCCGCCGTTGGACTCGATGATCAGGTTGCCTTCCATCGGCTTCAGACCGGCGCGCAGAAACTGCCCGCGCACATGGAGGGTGACGCTCGTCTTTTTCTGGCACTGGATCAACTTTTGCGACGCCCCGGCTTGCTCGCCCGGAGTGAGCCATTTGCAATCCGAGACGATCGAACCATACAGCAAACGCAGACCATCGTTGAAAAGGTCGATCTCGATTTTTTCGTCCTGCCCCACCTGCAACGGGCCCAATCGTATCACATCCTGTTCCAGACGGATTTTCGGCACCGCCAGGATCTGCGACGGAAACCGCGCCAGCAGCTGGTCCAGCGCCCGGTCCGGATCGGGGTAGCGCGTCGCGTCGGCGGCATGTTGGGCGAGATCCAAGCGGCCGATGTTCGCCAGGAAGCGCTCGATGTGCCCCTTCTGCAACAAATCCACCGCGGTCGGCCAGTTTTGTTGGACTCCCAGGCAGAATTCATCGAAATTCCGACACATGGTGCCGGAGGGAAAGACAAAGGGCGTGGGAAACCCTAGCTTGCCCGGATCTTGCGGTCCTCCGCCGACCATGGAGAGAGGCTGGCCATCGAAATAGCAGAAACGGGCGCCTTCCGGGTTTGCGCGATCACATCGACCACATCGAGCGAGAACCATGAAGGTGTGCGAGCTTCTCCCGAGAAGCCGCCTCCTAGTCAGTGTGTCCGAAACCACGAAGAATTCGCGCCGCGCTTTCGCCTCGGCTTTTCGCCTCGCCTGTACGCTTCCTGCCGCTTTTCCGCCCGCTGCCGAACTGGCTCTCCTGCCGGACGATGTCCGTGAAACGTCATATTACAAGGCAGCGAAGCTCCCCTGTCGAGAGGATTTCTCTTTGCCCATGCCTTTTTTTTGATTTCCCTGTTTCTCACTATATCCCAACTTCCCATTCCTTGCACCTGCTCTTGTTCGAAATCCTGGCTTCCGGTAAGGGAGGAACATCTATTCGAATTGCACCATCGCCCGCCAGTCCTCCTCGGCTGGGCCGGAGGTCGTCCATGGCATTGCTGGAAGTCCAGGGGTTAGTCAAGAGTTACGGCCGACGCCGCGTCGTCGACGGCGTCGAGTTTCACGTCGACCCCGGCGAGGTCGTCGGACTCCTCGGCCCCAACGGCGCTGGAAAAACCACGAGCTTCCGCATCACCACCGGCCAAATCAGCCCCTACGCCGGCCGCGTCCTCTTCAACGGCCACGACGTTACCGCCTTGCCAATGTACAAACGTGCGCGTCTGGGCATGGGCTATCTCGCCCAAGAGACCAGCGTCTTTCGCAAGCTCACGGTCGAGCAGAATATCCTCGCCGTTTTGGAACTCATTCCCCAAGTTCGCTCCTTGGGCCGTGTTCTCACCCGGCATGAACGCTGGGAACGCACCGAGAAAGTCCTCGAGCAGTTCGGCCTTAACAAAGTTCGCAAGAACGTGGCCGCCCGCCTCTCCGGCGGCGAGAAACGCCGCCTCGAAATCGCCCGCTGCCTCGTCTGCGAACCGCTGCTGATCCTGTTGGATGAACCCTTCACGGGCATCGATCCGATCACCATCGCCGATATTCGGCAAATCGTCCGCGCTTTACGCGAACAGGGCATCGGCATCCTTCTTACCGATCACAACGTCCGCGAGGCCCTCAAGATCACCACCCGCAGTTATCTCATCAAAGACGGCAAGGTGCGCACCCACGGCACGCCGAATCAGATCATCCACGACCCCGTTGCCATCAAAGAATACCTTGGCGCCGGCTTCAACGACGACACCTACGAGGACGCCGTTCCCTGGCCTCAACGCCTCGTGCCGATCGTTTCGCAGGAATCCGTGCCGCAAACAACCGCGCCGGAACCCCAACCGGAGCCGATGCTCGATTCGAGCACACTCGATTTCACTCCCCCTCCCGCCCCCGCCAAGCACAATGTTCCCGCCATCCAAAGCGTCTTGGAGCAGGAAAAGATCCAACGCTGGATTGAGGGCCTGAAGACACCCGATCACTCACACGCCGCCACCGAACTGCTCAACCGCGGCGCCGCCGCCGTCCCCGGACTGCTGTCCGCCCTGGAACGCCGCGACGTCGAACTCCGCCGCCAGGCCCTGCAACTCTTGCAGACGATTCTCAAACGCCCGATCTCCTTCGACCCCTACGCCCCCGAGGCTCAACGCCGCCAGCAACTCACCCTGTTGCGCGATCAATTCGAACGCAAAGCGGGATAACAAACCGTGACACGCTCTTTGGCTTTCGGGAGTGGCGCAGCGATTTGGCGCGGCGCGGGGGCGAGCGCGAAACGGGGAAGGCGGCTTTAGCGGTAATCTTCGCGCACCGGGTAGAAGATATCCAATGCCTTGAGCGGTTGATCCAGCGTGACGACGCGGTGCTTCACGCCGCCGGGGATGCGGTACATGTCGCCCGGGCCCATCGTCTTTTCCTCGCCGCCGATGGTGAACACCGCGCGGCCTTCCAGCACCATCCCCACCTGCTCGTGCGGATGGCTGTGCTCGGCCACCTCCGCGTGCGGTTGCATATCGACATGCGACATCATCATCTTTTCCGCGGCGCAGGTGGCGATGTTGACTCCCGGAAAGATGCTGTGGCGGGAGAGTTCTTGCGAGGTGGGGAAATGTAGGCTCATGTGAGTTATTCCAGATAATGGTTTAGGGACAATGGGAACGGGGATTCGTTGCGAGCGCGAAACGAAGAGGGGGCGTTGGCTACAATAGCAGCATGCTCGCGCCGCCTTTTCACAATGCACTGGTGCTTACCGGGCCGACCGCTTCGGGCAAAACCCGGCTCGGCATCCAGCTGGCCACCGATTTGAGCGCCGAGATCATCTCCATGGACTCCATGGCTCTTTATCGCGGCATGGACATCGGCACCGCCAAGCCCACCCCGGAGGAACGCGCGCGGATTCCCCACCATCTTATCGACGTGCTCGACCCCTGGGAATCCTCCAACGTCGCCTGGTGGCTCGAACAAGCCCGCCGCCTCACCGAGAATATCGAGCGCCGCGGCAAACGCGTCTTCTTCGTCGGCGGCACCCCGCTCTATCTCAAAGCGCTGATCTTCGGCTTGTTCGAGGGGCCGCCCGTCGACCCGTCGTTGCGGCAACGGTTGGAAGAGGAGGCCCAGACTCAGGGAACTCTGTCGCTGTACGAACGCCTCCAGATCGCCGACCCGGCCAGTGCCCAGCGCGTGCATCCCAACGACGCGCGCCGGGTTATCCGCGCCCTGGAGGTTTTCGAGTCGACGGGAAAGCCGATCAGCGCCTGGCAAACGCAATGGAGCGAGAAGGAGGAAGAAAGCGGCGGCGAGAGCCAAGAAGTTCAAGAAGAAGGCGTTCCGCGCATTCTTTGGCTCGACATGCAGCGCGATGTTTTGTACGATCGAATCAATCGGCGCGTGGAAGCGATGTTCAAAGAAGGCCTCGTCGACGAGGTACGCCGATTACGCGATTCGGATTTGGGGATGAGCCGAGAGGCGCGCCAGGCCCTCGGCTATAAGGAAATTCTGATGCACCTCGCGGGCCAAGCGTCGCTGGCGGAAACGATCGTGCAGGTACAAACCCGAACGCGCAACTTCGCCAAACGGCAAATCACGTGGTTTCGGCACCTGCCCGGCTGCATCCCGACAATTAGCGAATTGACAGGAACGCATTGGCATCCCACAATGCATAGTGGACGGTTGTAAGCCCTTCTCCCCATCGGATCGGCCGGTCGTCCGGCAATGGAAACTTTTTCGTCCGCGGAGCAACGCATGGTGCCCAATACCGTGACCTTTCAAGTGCTGGAAGGGATAGACAAAGGGAGAGTGTTCCGCGAACTTTCCACCCCCGTCTCCATCGGTCGAGAGGAGGGTAACTCGCTCCGCCTCAACGACGAACGTGTCAGTCGTTTCCATGCCAAGGTCCAGATCGACAAGGGCGACTACATCCTCACCGACCTGGAAAGCACCAACGGCACCCGCGTCAACGGCACCATCGTGCAAATCCGTCGCTTGCGCTACGGCGACCGAGTGGCGGTGGGCCGATCGCTACTGTTATTCGGTTCCAACGAGCAAATCGCCGCCCGCATGACCGACCTGGAGGAAGCTGGCGTCAGTCCGTTCGCGGGGTCGATGGGGTCGATGTTCGGCCCGGACGGCCCGCAGACGATCCAGGCCACCGCCCCCGGCCAATTCGACAGCAACGTCGAGTTCGACCTCAATGTCAACGAACCAAGTTCCTCGACGCGCGACGCGTTTTTCATCGGCAAAAGGCCGCTGCCTCCCTTGCCCCTCAAATTGACGCCCAGCCAGGCCGCCCGCATCGCCGAGATTCTCGACTTCATGCACCACGGCCTTACCAACGCCACCGAAAACATCCAAGCCAAGGACGACAACTCCCAAGTCACCCTCGGCTTCGGCGATTGGCAACGCGTCCTCGCCATCCAAATGCTCCTCGCCCGCTACCTCCGCGCCGTCGCCGAGCCGGACGAATTCACGCGTGAATAACCCAGGTCGTTAGCACGACGCGCCAGCGAGTGAATTCACTCGCTCGCGCGTCGTGCTAACCGGATTCTTTGGCGCATTACCTCAAAACCGAACCTTTTCGCTCGCCAGCGTGTCAAATCCGTGAAGAAAGGGTCTTGAAAACCCCCCGTCCAGTTTCCATACTAAAACGGAAGCATACGCCGGAGTGGCGGAATTGGCAGACGCGCCAGGTTGAGGGCCTGGTTGGGCTAACGCTCAGTGCAGGTTCAAGTCCTGTCTCCGGCATTTGGAAGCGAAAGGACTTACGGCAATGCGTCGTAAGTCCTTTTTTGTTGCGCCGGGCCGATCTCGACTCGGCGCGGGCGTTGCCCAGGAGTACCTGATGAACGACGAGTCCGCCTACGTCTGCGAATCCTGCGGCGAAGAGATTGTGCTGCCCATTGACCTCTCGGCTGGGTCGGAGCAAAAGTACGTCGAAGATTGCCCCGTTTGCTGTTGTCCGAACGTGATTCATGTCGAAGTGGACGAGGACGGCGACGTGCGGGTGTGGGCGGAGAGGGAATAGGATGCTGCGATTCCCAAGAACCCCGCTTTGTGTCTCACTTTGTTGCAGGCGGGTGCCTTGCGAAGTACAGCGCTTTGACGTATGATGTCGGAATTGGAGTGCGAGGAAATCGGCGCGGAGTTCATCCCCTAACTGCCTGAACAGGGGGAGCGTCTCCGGCCGCGGATTTCCCCCCCCCAAAAACTTTTGAGTTCGCGGAATCAACCGCAACGTAACCAGACTTCAACTTTCTTCTTGCGACCATGCTTTGGATCACGTCCGATCAAGACTTTCTGGTACAGGGAGAATGCTGTATCTTGGCTTGCGATGCCACGCCTATATGCGAACCCGGCGGGCCGCCCTTACAAGCAGCGAAGTTCTACCTGATCAATCCAGTCGGCGTGGTGAAGCGGGCCTTCCTGGCGCCGTCAATGAGCAATGATGGCGATGAAGTATTCCTGGGAAACATCCATGTCATCGTCGGCGACGCCTTGCGACATTATTCCATGACCTCACGGGGTTATGGCCACGACTTTGAGTTAGAGTACGTGGCATTGATCACCGGTCTGCGCTCGATTCGTCCGGAGGAAATCTCGTTCAACGCGGAACAGGTCGTTGCCGGTTACGAGAGCAATTTGGCGCAAGAACGACAACAATGGTCGGCGGCCGCCCGAGCGGAGCGCGACGACGAGGCAGAAGAACTATTTCGGTTTCGCATGGAACTTAAGGGACTCGCCGGCCCCATCCAAGCAACCTGGGAATATGAGCCGGGTGGTTGGGTCGTGAAGCGATCCGATGGCCTTGTGATGGGTCGTGGAAGGGCTCGGGGTTACGGCATCCATGTATACCGCAAACTGCAGGCGATCCTTCACGACGTATTGGGTTCCGAATTCTCCCTCGAAACCAAATTGACCCCGCAAGACGCGATGAGCTTTTTTCCGGATTGAGGCGGTAAGCGCGACAGCGCCGCTCATCTCGGCGTTTTGATTGGCCCGGAATATGGAGGGAACTGGACATGACCGGCCGAGGCGAGATCTCTTCGTACCCGAATGGCAACCATGCTGTTCCGCCAACACATGTCCGCACTCGGAGGCGGCGGAGGCAGTGTTCTGAACAAGGCCACCGCCGATTCGCCCGAAGTCGTCGTGGCCTTTTATGAGGAACGACTGGGCGCTACCCAGCATGATGCCGCTACAGGATCGGCGAAATGGCACATTGAAGACGCGCCAAACGGAATGGGCGGCGGACAGCACCTTGAAATCTGGCCCGTCGCCGGCGCCTATCCCTTCAAAGGGGCGCAAGGATCTCACCCTCCGCCGCCCGACGCCCGGACGGTGATCCACCAAAGCTACCTCTACACCCCGTTGAAGGATCCGCCGGACGCGATGAGCCCCGCGCGTGAATGAACGGCCACCGCCAACACCTGGCTGTCATGATCTTCCGGGGTATGCACGGCCTTCCTCGCATCCACGTTCCACACCTTCACCATTGCGGTCCGCGCCGCAAAAAAAAACGACGCGCTTGTCGCCGGCTTCAAAGCAAAAATGGAGACGATGGGAGTCGAACAAATCCCAGTCTGTTTGCAAGACAGACTCGCCGCCTCGGTACATGCGTCCCCGAATTCTCTAGGCATTGACAAGCAGGAAGATTATCCTGCGAATACTCCCGGCAGGACTCGAACCTGCGATCGTCTCCTTGTAAGGGAGCTGCCGTTGCCGCTGGGCCACGGGAGTGGAAAAATCAATCGGGCCGGCAGGAGTCGAACCTGCCATGAACCGCGTATCAGACGGTCGCCTTGCCGCTTGGCTTCGGCCCGGGGGAAAAAGGGAAGGAAGCAAACGCCCTGTACGGGACTCGAACCCGTCTCGCCTGTTCGACAAACAGGTCGCCACACCCGCTGCGTCACAGGGCAGTTTTGAAATGCAGAAGGTAGAAGGAAGAATGCGGAAGACAGAAGACAGAAGACATGGAAGCAAGGACGGAAGGATTCGAACCCTCTGCGTCAAGGTTGGAGCTTGACTGCTCTCCCAGGAGCACGTCCCTATGGAGTGACCAGCGTTGGAAAAGTTCCGGCGGCTGGAGTCGAACCAGCGGCCTTCTCCGTTTCAAAGAGACGCTCTTACCGTCTGAGCTACACCGGAATGAAATCGCTTTGGGTTCGGCCACAGTATCCCCGTGAGGAATCGAACCTCACCTCCGACCTTCGCACGGTCGTGTGCCTCCGCCACACTCCAGGGATATTTTTTTGAATCGTCCTAGCATCAACCCCAACGGGGTTGCGTCGCAAAGCCCAGGGTCGCGCAGCGCACCTTGGGGTGAGGTCGCGTCACCGAGAATCTACCCCGAAGGGGGTTGTGTCGACAGTGAACCAACCCCTTCGGGGTAGCTGTTGGGGGATGCCCTCGTTACCCAGGGTGCGCTATCGCGACCCTGGGCTTTGCGACAAAACCCCTTCGGGGTAGGGAACTTGCCTTTCGACTACCGACTACTGTCTTCTGACTTCTTCCTTCTGACTTCTTAATTCTGCATCCCTAAAAAATTACCCCGGCCAGGAATCGAACCTGGACCTGCTCCTTCGGAGGGAGCCATGATGTCCGTTTCACCACCAGGGCGTGGATTCAAATGGCCGCGTCAAATAGCGGGTCAGGGAATTGAACCCTGCGTTGCGGGCTTCAAAGACCCGCTTGTGTCCCAGCACCCCCGCGGTAGCACCATCCAATAGCGGGTCAGGGAGTCGAACCCTGCGCGGCGGCCTTCAGAGGACCACCTGTGTTCCCAGCACCCCCGCAGTGATTCGGCGCTTCTTCGCGGGCCGTAAAGTTCCGGCTCCACGGGCCGGTAGAATACCGGCCCCACACGAGAGGGAAATGACCCGTAGGGGTTTCGATCCCCTCTGGCCGGTTTGAAGGACCGGCGACCTCGCCAGAAGTCGAACGGGTCAGGTAGTACCCTGGATGGGATTCGAACCCACGATCTTCACATTGAGAGTGTGACGACCACTCCGCTGGTCCGCCAGGGCGTAGAGTCAATAGCCCGAGGGGGATTCGAACCCCCAGCATCCCTCGTTCTAAGCGAGGGTGGTCTGCCGGTTGCCTACCGGGCTATGCGTTTCTCGCCGCGTTGTCAAAGAACGCCGATTCCAGCGGGGGAATCGGCAAGAGTGCCCGGCGGGAGTCGAACCCGCCTGTCCTGCTTGGAAGGCAGACGCCTGGGCCGCTCGGCCACGGGCACGACAATTTTCTGGCCGGTAGAATACCGGCCCCACAAACAAACTTGGGATCCGACGGACTCGAACCGTCACCGCGCTGGTTAAGAGCCAGGCATGCTGCCGCTAACACCTGGATCCCGTTTCGCACGCTCACTCGAACAAGATCGAATCGCCCGCCATCGCGCCGCTGTGACAACGAAAAAGGCCAGGGGTCGCGTGACACCTGGCCTTTGTGGAAATCGCTTCCAAAGCACGAGTGTCAAAGCCGCGGGGGACGGACGAATTGCGCGCGGGCCGGATAATCGGCCTGGATCGCTTCGTCCGTCCAAATGCGTTCGTGATTGAGATAAAAGCGCGTCATCGTACTCTCGGGTTCGTTGGCCGCGTTTGAGAAATTCCCCGCAATGGGAAGCGTTCTCGCGGCGGACATTGAGTAGACGAAGCGAGCGTGGAAAAGGTTCGCGGGCAAAAATCTTTTTTGTCGCGAGCGCCCAAAATTCAGCGCTGGGGACGCTCCCCATAATGCACCGCGAGCCAAATCGTCGGCTCGTCCGGCGTGGTCCATTCGACGCGGTGCTTCTGGTGGGCGGGGATGTGGAGATGATCGCCGGGTTTCATTTCGATGGGTTGCGGATTGCCCTCAATCGACAAACGCGCCGCCCCTTGCAACACCAGGACCCATTCGTGCTGCTCCTGATCGTACCAAAACCCCGGCGGCGAGACATGGCCTCGCGAGACGATCCGCTCGATGCGAACATCGGCGGCGTGGAGGAGGGTGGTGCAGAGTTCCTCGGGCAGATGCGCGGGGAGATTGGCAAAGAGGTTACTCTTCATAAGATGCGTCACTCTTTCCCAATCATTTGGAGTGTCTCCAAGGTCCGCCGGGAGGCCAGGATATATGGGAGTCCGTTTTCGTCGCTAGGGCTCGGACCGGCGGCATCAGAAAATCGTGGAGTAGGGCGCAGATTTCTTCAAGCGATTTCCCCCCGCGTCGAGTTTTCCCTTGCGAAGAAATGCTTGCCATTGCTTTTTCTTGTCAACATCTTCGCCAAAAATAGTCGTAAGCGCGATCGGGGGTTCTGAGGGGAGAGGGGTCTTCCTTCGGCGGAATGTCGCGCCGATGGCCCGAGTGAACTCTACTCCTTCAAATGAAAAATCGCGGGAGAGTATCCACAGATCGAAGAAGTCTTTCATCCGACTATTGCCGAGGCCAAGAGCCACCATGGCTTGGAATTTTTCGGCGACGACGGTTGTTTTCAGATATGCCGGGAGCACGGGAGCGGGGAATTCGAGTAACGTGGGATACTGGACCTTGGTCGGTCGCGGGGTGACGGCATCTCCGAAGCCGATGTCGACTTGAAGCGGAATCCGGGCTTGCCCAAGCCGGACTTGACAGGTGACGCGGACTCCTTGGTATTCCGCGTCTTCCTGGATGCGATCGACGGCCACCTTCTCCGGATCGAATGTAAGCCCATCGTCCGCGACCGGAGTTTTACAAATATCCTGGATGACGGCGGCAATTCGTTTGACGGAATTATCGCCCTTGCCGAGCAAATCGACATCCTGGGTCGCGCGATGGGGAACCTCGGTCCACAATTGGAATAGCATCGCGCCTTTTAAGATGAATTGATCGCCGTGTTCGGACATCGAGAGGCGGTAAAGAAATCGTTCGATCACGTACCGGGTAAGTACGAGTTGAAATTCCTCGTGGTGTTCTTTCGCGTAGTTCGTCAGTCGGGTACGAACGGAGGCGGAGACATTTTTCACACGATTGCCTCCAGATAGGGGCGCATGACGTTCAGCATGCGCCGCTCTTTGGCGGCGAGGCTGATGGCGTCCACAGTAGCCTTTTTCTTTCGAAGACAATCCCGAAGAGCTTCGATTCCGACATCGAGGCCAATCTTGTTGCGGTAAACGAAGCAGTCCGCAACCGTTCGGGAGGGAGTTGTCACCTGGGTCGTGACCCCCTCGACAGTGTATTTCTCGACTCCTTTGGTGAGATCGGCGCCCGAGAATCGTACGATCCGCAGCGGCGGATGATCCACCTTCGGCATCCGCGCTTTCCGATCAATGGCGAGCCACACCTCGAACGGCGCTTGCGTGGTCAGGTCGTGAAAGCGGAGCGCAGAGAGGAGGCAGACGATGCCGTGCGGCACGCGGCGGCATGCCTCCGCAAGGCTATGGTGTTCGGTGACGTCCGCGTCCGCAAGCACATAGACGCCGCGAGTAGGTCGCTCCAGCAACCCGTCGCGGTGGAGTCGGGAAAGGTAGACGCGCGGAATCCCTTGAGCCGCGAGATCTTTCGCGCGGAGCACGCCGCGGCGGCGGGCGAGGGCCAGAAGTTGAGTCGTGCGTGATTTGCCCATGTTTCCAATCGTAGGCTAGTGATCGCATCTGCCTACATTAAGGAACATTCGATGGGCGGCGTCAAGGCAAGATCTCCCGTGCGAGTCGGTTTCCGAGTTACAATCACTAAAGGAGACTGCAAACATGGCCAACCCTCGCAAGCGCGTCGCCGAAAACGTCCCAGGCGATTTCTTCGTCGATGCCACCTGCATCGATTGCGATGCCTGCCGCCAGATCGCGCCCACGGTTTTTGGCCAGGCGGCCGAGATGTCGTATGTTCATGCGCAACCCG
>Ga0163144_10009028_pt1 | contig 21470 bp, 19 predicted proteins | sample OliLak19BULKMAT1_FD_123175 | JGI IMG/M metagenome (GOLD analysis project Ga0163144, IMG submission 123175) | Freshwater microbial mat bacterial communities from Lake Vanda, McMurdo Dry Valleys, Antarctica - Oligotrophic Lake LV.19.BULKMAT1 | ecosystem: Environmental > Aquatic > Freshwater >... | reverse complement strand
TTGAAAAGGCTGCGGCTTCAATCATCGAACCGACGCGCGAAAGCCGTCGTATTTTGCGCGAGGCGTTGGTGCAATCGGGCACACGCCACATCATGGGCGATGGTTATTATGCCTTCATCGATTGCACACCTTACATCGAGGCAGCGGGCAAGAAAGACTCGGAAGATGTTTTGACGTACTTGGCAGGTGAGCATGGCATCGCCATCGTCGCTGGTGCGTATTTCTCTGAACATGGTGCAAACTGGATTCGCTTCTCGTATGCGCTCCCGCCGGAAAAAACAATAGGCGCTGTGCAACGGTTGTTTGAAGGCTTGAATGCTATGAAGTCCTCCGGCTGAAATGCGATAGTGCCATCACCCATGTTTTAGATTGATCAAAACCCTTTTATGTCTCCTGATTGACGTAAAGGGGTTTTTGTCTGTTGTTTGGTGGAGCAGGAAAAAGGGCGTTTGGGTCGCTAGGGGAGCATGATATTAAGATGCGTGTTGATCTAGGGAATGATCAAGTATTGAGTAAACGGCAACAAAAGACGCGACTTGCCTTTATGAATGCTTTTTTGGTGCTGGTCAGTGAATACGGATTTGATCGTATCACCGTCACCGATATTGCCAACGAAGCTGATTATGGACGCTGGACGTTTTATCAGTATTTTGAAAGCAAGGAGGCGCTCGCCTATACAACTTTTGTCCATTGGATGACACAATTGGATCAGCAGCTTGTTGAGGCGGTGAAAGACCTTGAGTCGCCCTACCGCGAATATGAGTCATGGTGTCTGATTTTTCGGGCGTTTCAACAACAAAAACATTTCCTGATGCGGCTCGATAGCATTTTCGTTTCGAAATGGTATCACCAAGCTAAATAATATCTCATTCAGCAATTTTTAGGGCATTTGCAAGCCGGACGCTTTGCCTTGATGGAAGGGGTTCGTCCAGAAATCGCGGCACGCCTGTATGTGATGGCGATGATGGAACTTTTAGAATATTGGGGACGTACTCCCGAACTTGGGGATGCTGATAGTTTGGTGGATGAATTTTTTACCTTTATATTTAATCAAGCTCCCCCTAAACCCGCAATAAAATAGACATTTGCCCAGTATCACACGGTTTGACAGTGAATCGTCCATTTCAATAGAATGATGAAAGTGTTCAATATTCTATGATGAGGGTGGTTTTCGATGAAACGATCAAGTGCTTTGGGTTCTAAAGTTTTTTTCCTTGTGTCTCTCTGTCTGATGGCTTTTGCCTTAAACGGAACACTCTTGGCTCAGGACGATCATTCTGCGATGGGGGATGGAACTTCTCGTCCTGAACTCGAACGGGAAAGCCCGATTGCTTTGAATCCCGCAGATGGGTTGGAAATTGGCGCCGTCTACGAGGCTTACCTAAGTCCCCAACAAGAAGGTGGCGAAGAAGAAGACACCCCCGCCCTAATCCCCCCCCAATTTAGATCGACGACTCCTTCGACTCCCCGTAATGACCGCACGTCGCGGGGGCATTCCGTTATTGAATTCACGCGCGATTTGAGCCGCGCCTATGTGTATTTGGCGATTGAAAATGTCAATGTTGCGGACATTGTGATGCTCCACTTGCATTGTGGTCGTCCCGGTCAGTTGGGACCGATCATTATTGATTTCTCGGTAGCGGGCAGTCTTCAGACCTATTTAGAAGACGGCGTGATGCGCATCGAAGTGACCAATGAAGATATTGAAGCTGTGACCAATTCCAGCTCTGGACCAGTTGATGGTTTCACCAAAGGGTGTGCCATCGTGGATTCTAACCCACTTGACAAGGTGAAGACGATTGCCGGTATGGAAATTTATGCGCGTCGGGACAAACTGTACTTTAACCTGCACACCAGTGGGCAAGTGTATTTCGGCGATATTCGCGGTCAATTCCACGCGGTCAATGGTGGCTAAGGCATAACTTTTGGATCGGTTTTCAGCGAATGTGCCACGTCGAACAACCGTTAGGGGTTCGACGTGGCATGAAATGGTCATAACACGGATTATTATGCTTTGTGACGCTCTTGATATGCTCCGATATCGACAATCGGGGAACGCTCATAATCACCAATTTCGAGGATGTCGAGCGCAAATCGTTCCTCATCTTGGATCACCAGCTTCATGCTCCGATTCGCATGATTGAGCAGCTCGGCACCATAACGACTGTCTAAGCGCGCCAAGAAGACCTGCAAAATAGCGAACGACATTTTGCTCAGATTGACGAGGGGTTGATTGTGATGGACACGCACTTCAAGATCACATTGGGCAATGCTTGCGAGTCCAGAGCGATTGAGGATATCGATCAGCATCCCTGTTTCTACCCCATAGCCGCTGAAGAATGGCAACTGTTCTAATGCTTGCCGTCGTCCGGCGTATTCCCCCGACAAGGGTTGCACAATGCCCGATAGTTCGGGATAAAATAGATTCAACAAGGGACGTGCCACCAATTCTGTCACGCGCCCGCCGCCATAAGCTTGCAACTTGCCACCGACTTCAATAGGGCGAGCATAGAAGCCTTTGACAAATTGGAGACGCGGGTACTTAAGCAGCGGTCCCAGCAATCCATAAATGAAACGCGGGTGAATATTGGTGATGTCAGTGTCGATCCAAGCGATAATGTCGCCGTGGGTGACATGCAAGCTCTTCCAAAGCGCTTCCCCTTTGCCGGCATGAGTTCCCACTTCGTCCACCAGAATTTGCTGATGAATATAGGTGGGGATGCCACAAGCCTGAGCGATTTCCACAGTCCGGTCGCTGGAATTGCTGTCGATCAGCACAATCTCATCCACGAGCGGGAGGTCATCCATCAATGCTTTTTTGATCGTTTTGATCACATGCTCGACTGTTTTCTCTTCGTTTAGGGCGGGGAGTGCAATGCTGATCGTCACCCCTTGTTTTTCTTTCAAGTCGAGCAAGACATGCAGATCATCAAATTCACTACTGTGGAAGGTATTTTCCGCAAACCAGCGATCAACCTGTGTGGATAGCGATTCTTGGGGTTTGAAAATCATACTGGGCGCGTGAAAATCAATCGCCTCTTGATGTGCCGCGCGCACCAGTACCAACGGTTTTTGTGTCCGTTCAAAGACTTGTTGGAATACGTGCGGTTGGGTAGCGCCGCCGCGTTTAAGCTGCCCCATGCCAGCGCCCATAACCACTAGGTCATGTGCAGTAGCTTCGCTCACAATCCCTTCAAGTACATTGGAGACACTCGTTACTGTGCGGCGAATTTCGGGGACAGAGCGCATCACTGTTTCTAAATCTGGAGCGGTGCGCCCTTTGTTTACGGCATGAAAAAGGGTAATGCTGCCTTCACCTGCGAGTGATTTTGCGATACGGGTGCCGATGGATAGATTGGGACCGCCGCGTAGTGATAACAGCACCTCGTGCGATGCCATCATCGCTTTAACACCAATAACGAGGGCAATATCGCAGGGCGATAACGCCAGCACTTGCTCAAAAGGCATCCCCCCGATGGTGTGGCTAAAGGCGTTCCATTCGATCAGCAGTAGCCCGACAGACCGTTCTTTGAGTTCTTCGAGAACACGTTGAAACGGCTGATAATCGACGTAAACCTGTATTTCATCATGGATAGCCGGATGCGCTGCGGTTATCGCGCGGAAGGTATTGCGCCACTCACGCGCGGGCAATGCCCCTTCGCTCAATGATTTTCCCTCGTTAATAATGACCATTCCGCGCAAGTGAAGCTCGGCGTTCGCGGGCAATAGTCGGGTTGCAAAGGCGATCCATTCGTTGGGATCGACGTTGCTACTTAAAACCAACATGACGTCGTTGGTCATTATTTTTCCTCCAAAAGCGGGACAAGTTGTTGGCGCACAATCACTTCCCAACGGTAATGATGACGCACGCGCGCTTTAAGGCGTTGTCGGGCATGATCTTTGAAATAGTTATGGATCATCGCCGCGATCTGTGCAGGGCTATCTTGATCAGGATCAAAGAATTGGACATCGTTTAGCCCTGTTTCTCGAAAAGGGGGGATGTCGGCACAGAAGATCGGCAAGCTGACGATACCTGCTTCGAGAATAGGGATGCCAAAGCCTTCCTGCATGCTGGGGAACAAAAGACCATCACCCAATTGATAGAGGTTGGAAAGGGTCGTGTCGTCTGGGATGAGCGGGGGATCGTTCAACTCATATAAAAAGTGGACGGCAGTTTCTAGTTGGAGTGTTTTTCGCAGTGCGAGTAGCTCCTCCAGATAGCCGGGGTTGGCGGGATTGTGCGGACCCGGAGGACCGGTCACGATGAGGCGATAATCCTGATCATCGATCTGCCGGAGATGGTGGAGGATGTGAAGCGCTAAAGCGATGTTTTTCCGCCGCGTCAACCGTGCGGGCAATAAAAACAGCAAATCAGAATCGAGCAGATGGAGTTTTTCTTCTAAAAATCGGGTGGTCTCTGTCCACTGCAAAAATTGGGCGACATCGATCCCGGGTGTGATCACTGGAATGGATTCGGGGGGGATGCCGAGCAATATCCCCAATTCAGCCCGCCTCGATTGCGAAATTGTCACATAACGAGTGTTTGACCACACCTGCCGCAGCAGATTCCAAGGATAGCCTTCATGCAATTCACCCAGATATTGAGGATTTGTCCATGCCAGATCATGACACCATGCGATCAGCCGAGGATGGGATAATCGGTAGAGCGCCGCCGTCAGCGCTAAATTTTTGTTCATATTGTGGATGTTGTGGACGATGCACACGTCGCAATCGTTTAGCACTTGGTGAAGAAGGGCTTCGATTTCGCTAACTAAGGATTCAAAGGCACTTGAGACAATGCCGATGTCAAGTTCTTGTTTAGTAGCGACGATTTGTGCATCACGAGAACCGAATAGGGGATGAATTACTGTTTCGATGCGGCGATCACAGGAGTCGCCCATGCCGCTGATCACACGAATTGCATAACCAAGCTCAACCAGCTTGCGGGCATGGTGCCCGATGGTGGATTCGACGCCACCAATGCCGGGTGGGCTGGCGTAATGTAGTATGGCAATGCGAGACTTCATCGAGATAGGATTACCTCCAAGCTTGTGTTGCATACAAATTTGTAGTTCAGGCTCCAAAAACCCTCAAAATTAGGTGCCGCCTATTTTTTGAGAAGCATTCTAGGATATAGTGAATATATCGTATAAATCGTAACGGAGCCAAAAATGTCGTTCGTAAATTTAATGCGCCAGAAAGACTTCACACCTGATGTCAGTTACGAGCAGGTGCGTCCGCTTATGAAGTACACCTACGCATGGATGTTCGTCGGGTTATTGGTCACCTCCGTTATCGCTTTCCTGACGGTCAGTATGCCGGCATTGATCGAACTGCGGAGCAATCGGGGTGTCGTTTTTGGTGCCATTATCGCTGAATTCGTCATCGTCATCGCATTGTCGTGGGCGTTGCCGCGCTTGACGACCGGCGTTGCCGCCTTGATGTTCGTTGCTTATTCCGCCTTAAATGGTTTCACGCTCTCGATTCTGTTGTTGGTTTATACCTCGACCTCAATCACCGCGACATTTATTGCGACGGCAGGTTTGTTTGGGACGTTGTCGGCATTCGCGTTTTTCACTAATCTTGATTTAACCCGTTGGCAAAATTTCTTGTTCATCGGCTTGATCGGCTTGGTGATCGCAATGGTCGTCAATACCTTCCTTGCCAGTACCGCGCTGAGCTTCCTCATCAATATCGCAGGGGTGTTGATTTTCATGGCATTAATCGCTGTCGATACCCAAAAGATCAAGCGTTTAGCTGCTTCGCCAGAATTTCAAGCGGATGGGTCGCTGGTCGCCAAATTCAGCATTTTTATGGCTCTGGAGTTGTATCTGGACTTCGTGAATCTGTTCATCTTCTTGCTGCGCTTGATGGGGAACCGCCGCTAACGAGGGCTTCTTGTCCGCATAAAATAAAAACGGAGTTGCATTTACAACTCCGTTTTTATTTTGGACTTTAACGTCTGATTACCGAATTACGGGGATCAACACGCGCTCGATCACATGAATGATTCCGTTCGAGGCACGGATGTCCGTAACCGTCACTTTGACGGTTTCGTTGATGACGAGATTGCCATCGACATCAAAGCTGAAGGTCAAGCTCGCGCCATCCAGCAAGGTGGGGACTTCCAGCACGCCGTCAGTTTCGGCAGCCAACAATGCCAACAAGTCTTCGGCGCTCACAGCACCAGCGACGACATGATTGAGCAAGATGCTGCTGAGGTTAGAATTCGCGAGCAGTTCTTCGGCGGTGAGATTGCGGGTATCCAACAGCCGCGCGAAGGCGTCATCAGTAGGGGCAAACACGGTGAGCGGACCGTCGCCTGTGAGTGCGACCGCCAGACCAGCGGCATCGACCGCCGCCAACAGCACGGTGAAATTGCCGGCTTCGGTAGCGATTTCGGCGATATTGCCGAGAGGCTCTTCGGTCATTTCGGCAGTGGCTTCCATCATCATTTCGACGGTGGCTTCTTCGGTGGGGGTCTCCATCATCATTTCGACGGTGGCTTCCTCGGTGGGGGTCTCCATCATCATTTCGACGGTGGCTTCTTCGGTGGGGGTTTCCATCATCATTTCGACGGTGGCTTCTTCGGTGGGGGTTTCCATCATCATTTCGACGGTGGCTTCTTCAGTAGCGGATTCGGTAACAGCGGGAACATCGGTGGCAGGAACGGTTGTGGGGCGCGCGGTTGGCGAGGGCGTTGCTGCAGGCGAACACGCAGCTAACACCAGCGACAATACGAGAACGAGCGCCAATGAGCGTCGCAAAGTGAATGACATACTGACAGTCCTCCAAACAGAAATGGTACAAATTAAACGCCGTCCACGCACAAATTTTAGTGAACGTACTGACAATAAAAGCTTATCCAATACCATGATTGCAGTCATGGCGCGTCTATAATTTTATATTTCTGTTCCCGTAGCGATGACGCTCTGTTGGGCGACGAAGTTTTGCAATGCTTCCAGACTGTTTAAGTTAATGACAGACGGATTGGCGTCAATGCGACTGACAAGACCCGTTAAGACATCCTTGGGTCCAATTTCGATAAATGTTTCCACACCATCACGGATCATCGCTTCGACTGATTCCCGCCAGCGGACGGAACTCATCAGTTGGGCATCCAACTCTTCTTGAATTTCCGCTGTAGTGTAAATCGGTCGTGCGGTCACGTTAGCATAAAGCGTGGCGCGCATGGGTCGTAGTTTTGCTGACCGCACTGCCAGCCCAAAGGCTTCGGCGGCGGGTGCCATAATCGGCGAATGCGCGGCGATACTGACTGCCAACTTCATCGCACGTTTGGCTCCTGCTTGTTTCATAAGCGCTAAACCGCGCTCTAGCGTTGCTTCATCCCCAGATATCACGATTTGCCCCGGAGAATTGTCGTTCGCTAAGACCAGCACGCCGTTTGTTTCCATCTCGGCTTGGGTACACAAATTGCTGACAGTTGTCGCATCGAGGTTAAAAACGGCTGCCATTGCCCCAGGATACAATTCGCCCGCCATTTTCATCAAACGCCCACGTTCAAGTGCTAGGCGCAACCCATCTTCAAACGATAGGGCGTCAATTGCTGCCAAAGCGGTCAACTCGCCAAAACTATGACCTGCGACAACAGCAGGAAGGGCAGTTGGAAGTTCAACCCGAAGCGCTGCCAAAATTGCTAAGCTACATACATAAATGGCTGGCTGCGTGTTGATGGTGTCATTTAAGACTTCTGCCGCCCCTTCAAAGCATAGCTTCGAAAGTTTGAAACCGACAATGGCATCGGCACGGTCAAAAAGTTCACGGGCTACTGGATAAGCATCCGCAATATCCTTCCCCATCCCCACCAGTTGTGACCCTTGACCGGGGAATAGAAAGGCGACTGTCGACCAATTCATCAAGCAGCATCTCCACACGGTGCAACAAACTATAATCATGGATACTTTTGCGAAGTATACACGAGATCAGTGCGCGAGAAAAACGCTCAACGACCACCCATGAAAAATAGTATCAGATTTTAATTAAGGGACAAGCCGCTCAGATGATGACAGGAGCGGCTTGCTATCGATGTCAACCGATCCCAATTTACGATTGATCAGCGATTTGTAGAACAGTGACACCCTTATACGTACCGCACTTGGGGCAGACGTGATGTGCGATGTGGTACTCACCGCAGTTTTCACAAATCACCAAGTGATTTAATGTGAGTGAATCATGGGCGCGTCGGCGATTGCGGCGGGCGCGGGAATGTTTACGCTTTGGCAGCGGACCCAAAGGCTTGCTCCTAACATAATAACGCCGGTCAAACAGGACCGGCGGCGATCTTCTATAAAGGATCGATTATAAAGGTTACACCTATGGCGTCAAGGGCTAGGCTGGATTTTAGATGAAGCCCGTGCTAGAACAAGTTTTTCAGAATAAGCGCATTTGCTGTTCGGGACGGTGTCCATCAAGGGTGATGAAATCTGCGGCGTTGCTCATGCCGGCAATGCCGATCTTGCGCAAATCCTCTAATGTGCGTAATGTCCCTTTGCGACGGGCGCGGAGAATGGCGTCAGCGGCTTTGCTGCCAATGTTAGGGACGCGCATCAGTTGTTCGCGGCTGGCACGATTGATCTCGATGGGGTTAAGGCGCAAATGCACTTCTGCCCATGCCCGTTTGGGGTCAAGATCGAGCGCGAGATTGCCGCTATCGGTGAAGTTCAAATCTTCCACTTCCCACTGGTAATCGCGCAGCAGGTAACTCGCTTGATAAAGGCGATGTTCTCGTAAGCCAGACACGGCGGTGACGTTTTCGAGCGGGGTTTGGGTCACGGGGTGAAATGCTGAATAATACACACGGCTGAGTTGCATCTGGCGGTAGAGTTGCGCGCTCAGGCTGAGCAATTCAAGATCGGTATCGCCGACCGCGCCGACTACAAATTGGGTGACAATACTGGCGCGTTTGCCTTGCATTTGTTGACGAAGGCGGTGTGCGTGTTGTAAGGTGGCGATCAACTCGCCCGTGAAGTCTTTTTTGGGTGCCAACGCTTCTAAACGGCTTTGGGTGGGCGCTTCTAGGTTGACGGAGACACGATCTGCCAGTATCAATGCCTGCTGAATCTGATCTGGCTCGGCACCCGGCATCAATTTGAGATGAACGTAACCCTGATAATGATTTTTGTTGCGGATGATATCGACGGTATCCAAAATTTTGTCTTGAGTCGTCACGCTCCCCTTGATGATCCCTGACGACAAGAATAGACCATCGACCATACCCGCTTGGTGAAGTTGATCAAATGCCGTCGCCATTTCTTCTGGGCGTAGCGTCATACGGTTGGTTTTGGCGCGCCCTGCACGGAAAGGGCAATAGTAGCAGTTGCGCTCGCACGCCGTCGTCATCATGGTCTTGAGGACCGCTTTTTTGCCGGTGGGGGTGCTTAAATGCGAGATGCACTCCTCCAAACTCGTCGATTGTGGACGATTGGCTTTGCGCTCTTGCGTCGGCGAATCACCTGCCGGTTCGTCGGTGGTGACATCGCCCATGCGCATGAGTTTTTCTAATGGGTCGAGGCTCGATTGGATTAACATAGCTCAATGATACGACCAAATGTTCTTATTGTCAATCATTTGGGGGCGATATGAGGGTGTTTTTCGATATGATGTTCTGTTTTCTAAGGACGCTAAGTAGATGATGATACAGATGTCTAGGTGGTTCAGATGTGTCCCTTGAAAAATGTGATGCCGCGTCATGACCGCTTTGGGTGGAGGAGCTATTTCCATGACAGCTTGCCTGCTGTGCCCTCGTGGTTTATGAGCAGCTTGATCGAGTCGTGCGGGGCGGGGGTATTTGAACACTTTCGTGATTGTGATCCCCGCTTGCCTCTCACGCGCCCGATGATCAAGGTGGTTTCGGGACGACCCATCGTCAATCTGTCCCTGCTTAACGAGGTGATGCGGACATGGGGGCTGCCTATACGACTGAGGGCTGACACTGTAGCGGACGACAAGGTTGGGCAAGCATTTGGAGCCAATAGCGGGCGGTTAATCCGTCATCTTGTGCCGATTTTTCGCTTTGGACGGGCACAATGGTTTGCGACTCGCGATGCTCGTCGGGCAACCAGTACCCTGCTCCAAACCGGGTGCCGCCCATTTGAGTCTTTTGGCGCAGCAGTAGCGGCAATGCAGCTTGTGTATGTTGAGAAGACATGGCGGATGTTCAATTTGACGGGGTGTATCAGCTTATTGCAGTCGCTGCGCCGAGCGATCACGCCCGAAGCCAATGGTACTCATCTGCGAATGCTGAACACATTTATGGAAAATGATTTCGATAGTGTGCGGGCATTTATCCGGTCTCACCCCTCTGTACAGCGCATTTTAGAAGTGGGCGAAATCCCCCAAGAGCTGGAATTTCAAGACTTGTGGATCGTGATTATGGATCGCTATGGGCACCGTGCCGTTTATGAAGATGATTTGGCGCAACCGCGTTATGCGGAAACGCCAAAAGCCCTTATTGCTGCTTTGATGACTCCCCCCCGTGACCGTTTGCGCCCTCGTCGAACTTTGCTCAATCGGGTGCTATTCCCGATTGAAGTTCAGACGCGACGCCTGTTGGCGGAACGTGAGTGGTTTCAACATAGAACGATGGTGGTTTTTACGCATATCCGCAATGAATTATTGCGCCTTGCCGACCATGCCGTTCTTCGGGGACAACTGCCGACGCGGGAGGCGCTATGGAATCTCGATATCGATGAACTGCGTCGGCTCGATCAAGGCTGGCAACCTGACGAGGCTTTTTGGAAGGCGCGGGCTGCTGAGATCGACCGACTCGCCCAGCAACAGCCATCTCAGTAGTTACGGCGGTTTGATCATGGAGACAGTGTGGCATCGCCCAAACCGGTGCATTAGCGCCGGAATGTCCAGTTTTCGTTGCCATAGACGTTTTTTTCCAGATAGCGCGCCTGTGTTGTCTCGGCTAGAGTGATCGTCCCGTGCACTAAGTGAATCGTGAAGGCTTCTTCAAAACCGGCTAGGAAAGCGTTGATGAGCGAATCGCGACTTGGCAACCTACCGTTGAAAGCTTGTGCCAGGGTCAAGGCGTGTTGGGCAAGTTTATCTCGTGCTAGGGCACGCTCGGTTTCATCATCATATTTCAATAGGTCGCAGATCTGGCTGAGGTCGCCGCTTAAGGGCAGGGAGCCATGTTGTAAAATCGCCCCTTGTCGGCGCATTTGGGCGCTGCCGATTAATTTGCGCCCGCTGACAGTGATCTCATAGTCGGATACGGCTTCAAAACAGATGGGGGCGATGGGCTGGGGAGTGGTGTCCTCTTTGGGAGTCTGTGGGCGGGCTTGAACAGCGATGCCGATGATATGCAGGGCGCGCAACAAGCCGGTGCTGATCCGGCGATAACTTTCAATGACATTGCCTTGTGCCAAGGGGTGTCCGGCAGGTAAAGCGATGCTGTAGGTCAATTCATCACCATGCAATACGGCGCGCCCGCCGGTGGGGCGGCGCACGAGATCGATGCTCTGTTGGGCGAGGGCGATAGGATCGGCTTCGCGCGCTCGTTGACCATAACCCAAGGATAAGCAATTAGGCTGCCAACCATAGCAGCGCACCGTCGGGGGTGCATCTCCGCGCGCGACCGACTCCAAGATCGCGACATCGACCGCCATGTTGCGCCCCCCGTGCATAGGGGAGTCGTTGATAAAGCGCCATTGATCCATCATTGATCCTGACCTGCTGCAACCCTATACTTCGACCATTCGCAAGTTGACGATAGCAAAAAAATGTCTAAATTCGAGTCTGATCCCATTCCCATGCCCCCGCCGATAGCCCCCGAACCCGCGTTGACGGAGGTCGCGTTGCCGCGCAACGCCGTGCGTGCCCGTTCCCAACGCCGCCGTTTATCCAGCACTTTCAAACCCAATGATTGGGGTTGGGTGGTGATCGCTGGGGTGCTGTTGGTGGTCGTGATAGTTGTGTTTCTCACAGTCATGGCATTGTTCGGTTTGGATTTCGTGAGTGCCGCCGATAGCTCTTCTGAAGCCGTAAGCGTGGCGCTACCGACCGCTGTCAATGCGCGCGTTGATTACGGGCGCGGTGGAGTGCGGGGCTTGCCCTCCCGATTGACCCTGCCCGATGGCGGCGAAATTTCCTTAACGCCATGGGATGGCTCCGAACGGTTGACGGTCTTGTTCTTGGGTATTGACCGCCGACCGGGGGAAAACGGGCTTGGCTATCGCACCGATACCATCATCATTGCCAGTATCGACCCCCGCAGCAACAGCATTGGTTTGTTGAGCATCCCGCGTGATTTGTATGTCGCGCTGCCCGGCTACAGCAACCGCCAGCGTATCAACACGGCGATGGCGTTGGGCGAATTGCAGCGAATTGGGTATGGTCCCACCTTTGCGACGGTCGCCTTCCAAAGTAATTTCAACATGCCGATTGATGATTATGTCGTCGCTGATTTCAGCGTGCTGATCGCGCTCATTGATGCCATGGGCGGGATTGATGTAAATGTGCCGACGCCGATTGCTGATTATGATTTCCCTGATATGAATTATGGCTATGATCCGTTGGTGTTGAACACTGGTTTGCAGCACATGGATGGCTATATCGCCCAAAAGTATGCCCGTACCCGTCATGGCGATAGCGATTTTGAGCGCGCCGGTCGCCAGCAGGAGGTGATCTTCGCTATCCGCGAACAGGCGGTCAACCTAGACACCTTGCCTAATTTGATACTCAGTGCGCCGCTGTTGTACAGCAATGTTCAAGAAAATATCACCACCAGCATGGGTTTGGAAGAATTGATACGCTTGGCATTGTATTTGAAGGATATCCCCCGCGAGAATATCCATACCGCAGTAATGGACGCGAATTATGTCGCTGACTTTATGACCGAAGACGGCGCGGATGTCTTGGTGCCCTATGAAGGATCACTTGCTGCATTGTTCGCCGCTACTTTTGGCGTAGATTATTGGCAATAATCGACGTCAGTCTATAGGCAGTTTAGGACGTAGCAACAAATAGTCAAAACCGTTCATCGGGATCACCTCATCTTGCTGATAATGGATGGCAATCGCGCGTAAAACTTCGGACGGGTAGAATTGCGCCCGCATGATGATCAAGCCGAATTCGCGCGCCTCAATCATCCCCACTAGTGCTGACGAGTCGAACATGCCGTTGTTCGCCAAGTTGAGCAGTTGCGTCGGGTTGGTGATGACCTCCTTGCCCGCCAGCAGGTTGAACGCCGCTTCTTCGCTCAATACCATGCCATCCACAGCGCGCACCCGTTCGACAATCTGCCAGCCCGCATCGATATCGGCTTGACTGGTCAAGTGACCAATATCGGCATAACCGCCAGCAATGCGACCCGCCGAGTCATAGAAGCCGTTGCGCGTGTTGGGAGTGATATTCAAGATCGACGCTACCGTCGAGAAACCCACACCCTCGGTGGGGAGGTGCAACACGGCACGCCCATATCCGAGATAGAGCAAGGGGACGACCACAAGGGCAGTGCGTGCCAGTAGCGGGCTGGTGCGTCGTAAGGGAAAAATAAACAAGCGACTTAGGTAGTTGCGCGGGAATGTCCAATCGGCATTGAGGCAGCGTGCTGCGAAGATTCCACTTAAGACGCACGTCGCTGCAATTGAGGTGGCGAAATAGCTATCGCCCGCCCCCCATTTACCACTTAGAATACCGACCGCCGTGGTTGCCATGAACCAAAGGCTGTAGATCGAAAGGCGCGCGAAATAGAGTTCGTAGAGTATGAACAGGAGCGCGGGGACGATCAAGAAACCGTGTAAGCTAAACCACAAGCGAAATAAGCCCACTGTTTGCGAGGGAATGAATTCGTTGACATTGGCGCTGATGGTTTGTATCCACCATTCCCCTGTGTGGCGATATTTATCCACAAGAATACCCCCCCACCCACCAAAGCGAACCCCACGCCCCATGTCAGGGCACGGCGAGGATTGCGGATGAATAGGAAAACAAAGATAGCGATTGCCGTCGCGACTGCCAATTGCTTGGTGTACCCCGCCGCCATCACCATTGCTAATCCGATGAACAATAGCCACCGACGACGGCGCTCCGAGTCGATCTCGTTAACATGGGCGAGCAAGACGACCGCGACCGTCTCGAACATGACCATCATGATATGTTGACGAAAGAGGGGCCCAATGTGATAAATCGTGTTCGACGCTAGGTATGCCAAACCGGATAAGGTGGCGATGGTGGGTCTGCGTCCTTCACGATAAACCGCCAAGCCAATTGCCGCCGCTGTGATCAAGGTGCTGAGGAATCCGAGTAAGCGCCCATACCAATAGGCATTGCCGAAAAGCCAAACGAAGGGCGCGGCGATAACGTGAAACAGCGGGGGGTAATTGCTGGAATAAAAAGGATAGATATTGGTATCACGATACGGGAACTGCCCTTGACTGAACAGGATGGTATCCACTAACTCGAACCCTTCACCCTGATCATAATCAAACGGAAAGTGCATCAGGTTGATGGCAAAGACGAGATAAACAAGAAAATAACCGATCATGACGATAAGCGCTGCGGTCAACAAGGCGCGGCTCAACCAGCGGAGTGCTGGATCGGACACGCGAACGGTGGTGTGCAGGGGCGGGGCGCTATGCTGATCGTTCATGCGGGTTGATCGCTGATGGGCAGCAATGTCAAACCGACGAGCGCGATCAGCACTGTGATTCCGAGCGCGATTTGTTGGGCAGGGCCGATGCCGCCGTCGCGCCCGACATCGATCACATCAATGCCGAGGATCGCGATAAATCCGCCGATGCCCGCGATCAGCATCAGCAAGCCGAGTTGTTGTTTGGTGAACGTGAAACGTTTCGAGAGAATCATACGTATATTGTATCATCGAGTGAAAGGTCGTGGGCAGAACGCAACGATCTTGCGTGTGTTTACGTATAGTTGTCAATGCAGAAATTGATGGTTTAAGGATACTGAAATGACTGACCAGCCCATTCCAGATGCGAAATCAGTGCCGACGCCTATCGGAGATAGTGATCGTGTATCACGTCTATCGTCGGCGGGCATGTCAGGGTCGAATGCCATGCCGCCGATAAACGATGCCGAATTCTACGAAGAGAGCGATGAGAATATCCGGCGTATAGAATCGGATCGCGTGCCTTATCGCGAACCCTATCGTCCTCGTTCTAGCCGCGTCGATATGCCTAGCGAGGCAAGCGAATTGCCTTTTGCGATGGGATCGAGTCGGCGTACTATGCCCCACTATCAGCGCCCACCGGTGAATATGAATGTCAGCGATGACGAACGTTTATGGGCGGCGGTCGCCCATGCCAGCGCGTGGATCACCTTGTTTGGCGGCATCATCAGCATTGGGGCGATTGTCCCCGTCAGTATTTTTATCCCGCTCGTCATCTACTTCTTGTTCCGCAAGAAGTCGGAATTTGTCGCCTACCATGCCCTTCAAGCTTTTGTGGTGCAATTGCTGGGTACGGTTGGGGTCGCACTGTTGCTCACTGCGGGGGGAGTTGTCTGGTTGGTCGGTTTGGTGGTCGCTTTCTTGTCGGTGTTGCTGCTGGTCGGCTTCGTTTTGGTACCCCTGTGGCTCTTGGTAGGGTTGATCGTGGCTGTCGGCGCGGCGTTAATGCCGCTCGTAATGGTGGTATTCGCCACGATTGGGGCGCTGGAAACATTGCGTGGGCGCGATTATCGCTATCCGGTGATCGGTCGCTGGATCGATACCCAATCATCGGGCAATCGGGACATGCGCTATTACATTTAGCCAATGTTGGGCGAATGCCTCAACTATCTTCAAAAATCCTCGTTTGGGGCGGTCGTCCGCACGTATCGACCGCCCTTTAGAAACATCCACGCTTGTGCTATGCTTTGCGTTCGCTTTATGAGAATATTATGCGCGCAGGAGCAGCAGGTTCATGTTAAAAACTCATCACTGCGGTGAGCTTCGGCTCGACCATGCGGGACAGCAGGTGACATTGGCGGGGTGGGTGAATCGCCGCCGCGATCAAGGCGGACTGATTTTCATCGACCTGCGCGACCGCTGGGGCATCACCCAAATCAATATTAATGCTGAAACGCACCCGGAAGCACATCAACTCGCGAGTGACCTGCGTAGTGAATATGTCATTCAGGTGCGCGGCACAGTGGTTGCCCGTCCCGAAGGGACTGCGAATCCCGAGTTAGAGACGGGCGAAATAGAGATTATTCCTATCGAGATCACTGTCTTGAACAGCTCAAAAGTGCCGCCTTTCTTGATCAATCGCGATGAATTTGTCGATGAAGAAACGCGGATGCGCTATCGTTATCTGTACCTTCGCCGTCCGTCGGTACAGGATAATTTAATCTTGCGCCATCGTGTGGTTAAGTTCATTCGCGATTATTTGGATGCTCAGGGTTTTCTCGAAATTGAGACGCCGATCCTCTTTAAGACAACCCCCGAAGGGGCGCGCGATTTCTTGGTGCCTAGCCGCTTGAACCCCGGCACTTTTTACGCATTGCCCCAAAGTCCCCAGCAATTAAAGCAATTGCTGATGGTGGCGGGCTATGAGCGTTACTTCCAGATTGCCCGCTGTTTCCGCGATGAAGATTTGCGCGGCAATCGCCAGCCGGAATTTACGCAGCTTGATCTGGAAATGAGCTTTGTACAGCGCGAAGACGTGATGAAACTGATCGAAGAGTTGATGATCGCGTTAGTCGAAAATGTCGCCAAAAAGCCGATGTTATTCACCCCCTTCAAGCAAATTACCTTCACCGAAGCGATGGAAAAATACGGCTCTGACAAACCCGACCTGCGGTATGATCTCGCCGCGATTGATATTGCCGACATCGCGGGCAAGAGCGGTTTCCCCGTATTCGTCCAGAACGTCCAAGACGGCAAACCCGTCAAGGCAATGCGTGTGCCCAAGATGGGCGCGTTAAGCGGGACGGCATTGCGCAAGGAAGCGGCGGATTTGGAAACGTTGGTCAAGACGGTAGGCGCGAAAGGCTTGGCATGGATGGCGATCCCTGAGAATGAAAACGAAGAGGTCAAGGGACCCATCGGCAAGTTCTTCACCGTTGAACAAAAATTAGAATTGTTTGAACGGGTCGGTATTCAACCCGGTGACTTAGTACTGTTCACCTCTGACGAACGCGATATCGTCTATAACACGGTGGATACCCTGCGTCGTCATTTGGCGGAGAAGCTCAACCTTGCCGACCCTGATGTCTTGGCATTTTTGTGGGTGATCGACTGGCCTATGTTCTTCTGGAATGCCGAAGAGAATCGTTGGGATCCGTCGCAACACATGTTCACTATGCCCATGCCCGAAGACCTGCACTTGTTGGCGACCGACCCCGGCAAGGCGCGCGGTTCGCAATACGATCTTGTGTGCAATGGTCAGGAAGTCGCGGGTGGCAGTATTCGTATTCATGACCGCGCCATTCAAGAGCAGATTTTTCCGCTCATCGGGCAGACGATGGAACATGCGCGTGAACAATTTGGGCACATGTTGGATGCCTTTGAGTATGGCACCCCGCCGCATGGTGGGTTGGCATCGGGCATTGATCGCTTGATCATGGTGTTTGCGGGCGAGACCAACATCCGTGAGGTGATTGCGTTCCCCAAGACGCAACAAGGTGCCGATATCATGGCACACGCGCCTTCAGTAGCCGAACCCAAACAACTACGCGAATTGCACATCCGCGTGGTGGAGCCGGGCAAGAAAGACGAGTCGGGCAAGAAAGAGTAATCCCAAAGTTTCGCCAATGATTGTTATAGAAAACAACGTGCGCCGTGAGGCGCGCGTTGTTTTTTTGTGGATTTTACTTCGAGGATGGGTCGGTATTCAAAACTAATGAGTGAACGAGACCAGCAATGATGCCACCACCGAAAATCCCGATTAGATAAGGCACCACATACGATAAGTCGCCCGCTACCAGCGCCGGACCTAATGTCCGCATGGGGTTGAGCGATGCGCCCGTATATGTGCCACCTGCAAGAATGGCGGCTGCCAGTGTCAAACCGATGGCGAGCGGGGCGAGATTACCTGCACGTCCGAATGCCGCTGCTTGATACACCGCACTGACCAGCAGGAACGTCATGAACGCCTCGAAGAGTGCGGCTTGCCCGACTGAATCTGCCGTCAAGCTGCCGATGGTTTGACCCAAACGCGCGCCGTCGGTGATCACGATATTGACGACGATTGCCCCCAAGACCCCGCCGATAAATTGGGCGGCGATGTAGAAGGCGGCGCGGTCAATCGTGACTTTGCCACCCACCAGCAAACCAACCGTGACGGCTGGGTTGACATGTGCCCCAGAGATATGCCCATAGACGAAGATAATGCTGACCAGCGCCAAGCCATGCGCTAGTGCCGCAGCGACCACGCCTTGACCGGATGCGACAGCGGCTCCGCCGACAAAGATAAGGGTGAAGGTGCCAAGAAGCTCTGCTAAACTAGCTTTGAGTAGACCGTTCATCTGGAAGAATACCCCTCTCGACTAAATAAGTTATTGCCCCCTCATTTTAGCGCAAGTCGATGCTCTTTAGACTTAAGAAGCGGAAATTTGCGATTTATTTTTGGGTGCCGCGCAAAATTAAGAATGGTCGAAAGCAACGCCAAACCCTTTACACGCGCTGGGTGGGCTGGTATAACAGAGCCATTCCTGCTGTGTTTGTGATGTCGCGACAATGTTTTGTGCCAGACATTTTTTTAGGGGAATTGCTCTGTAACGGTAAGGTGATAGGCGCAAGCCAAGACCCCAACGTTAATGCGAATCCCACCTGCGAAAGCAGGTTCAAAACACCGCGCACACGGCATGGCAGGAGTATTCTCGATGCTTTCAGCACCCTCGTCACGAGGGTGCTGTTTTTATGTGTCACTGTCGAAACCGCCATAACTCGCCCGCGCGGTTCCACCAACCAAAGATATGGGACGATGTTCATGCTAGAAATCGCGCTCACTGCGAAGCTGACGCAGGAGGCTTTGAACCGAGCGTTCCAGCATATCCAACGTGACCTCGGTACGATGTTCATGCGTAGCGATCATACGGGCATGAAGCGCAACCTCGCGCACAAAAGCACCCGGTTGTTTGATCAAGTCTCCGACGACTGCGTTGTGGCTGGCTTGCCAATGCCCGCCCATGTAATGGCGCAGCATCGCTTCCGCCTGTGCTTCGTTTTCGATGGTGGGAATGACGAAGATGCGATCCAATCGACCGGGGCGTTTAGCGATGCGCTCATCAATGGATTCGGGGTAGTTGGTGGTCGCCAGCAGGAGCGCCCCTTTGGGATTGTTGGGTGACTCGATGCCATCCAAGACATTTAAGACTCGTGCCTTATCATCCCCGCGCAAATAGGCGTCGAATTCCTCAACCATCAGCGAGACCGGAAAACGTGCCGCCACCATTGCTTGCAATGCCCGCTGAATTTTTTCGAACGAGGCACCGTCACGGTCGGAACCAGAGACATATACCACGACCCGCCCCCGTTGAATTGCCAAACGTGCCAATGCCGCACAAATCATCGTCTTGCCTGTGCCGGGGACGCCCGCCAACAACAGCTTGCGGAAGGGCGGCAGCCTGAGTTGGCGGTAGATGTTGACCCCACTGCTGAAAAACGCCTCCATATCCTTCAGAAGCTTGGTTTTCAGTTCAGGGGTTAAAATGACATCTTCCCAATCGACGGTGGGGTCAAAGAAGGCGTTCGTCCCGCCAACGATATAGACATCCCGCCGGCGACGAATACGGGGTCGCACTGCTCGCACACAGGCGAGTTCAAAAGCCGCCCAAATGCTGAGGTAGGCTTCGGGGACAATGGCGATAGCGGTCAATTCTTGGGCGTCCTCGCCCATATAGGCGCTGGCATAGATGACTTCAAACGCCGCTGCCCCTTCGAGCATGAACTTGAACACAAATGCCCCAGCCCTTGCCGTTAGCACCATATGATTGCCCACGAGTGCCATAATCGCTGATGGGCACGATGAAGGGGCATTCCAGCGGATCTAGACCGTCATAGCGGAACTTGGCGCGTAAGCGTCGCCCCGGTTTCACCTGTTTTTGGGCAATATGGTTGCTGCATTCGGATGATGCCCAAATAGTGACTGCTGATTTACCGGGATGACGGGATTGCCAAACTTCACGCGCCCAGCCGACTAGTTTTTCGTAATACATCGTTTCTGCTTTCATTTCCGGTCTTGGGTGCTGCCTTGGGTGCTGCCTTGGGTGCTATACCATGCGCGCTTTTGCGAGGCGGTGTTCTTTGATACTATATTTCGCTTGTTTGAGCGAATTTGTCGGCGGTAGGCACGCATTGTCGGCATTTTCACTTTATTATAGTAGGATTTAGCAGAGACTGCTTTTGCAGGATTGAGCGGGAAAGGATTTTTTTTGACCACCCTTTATATCACCCATCCTCGTTATGTTGATCATGATATGGCAATGCACCCAGAACATGCTGGACGCATTCGCGCTGTTTGGCAGACGATGGAAGATAGCGGCGTCGGTGCCACGATGAAGCAACAAATGGCGACGCTGGCAGATGAAGATGCTATTCTTGCGGTTCACACGCCCGAACTGGTGACGTTGCTTAAGTCGTTGATAGGCTTTGAGCGTACTGTGCGCATTGATGCTGACACTTACGCGACTCCTGATTCTTATGAAATTGCGCGCTTGGCGGCGGGTGGTGTCATGGATGCGGTGGCGGGCGTGATGCACGGTGAAGCGGATAACGCGCTGGCAGTAGTGCGACCGCCCGGTCATCATGCAGTGGCGGGGCGCGCAATGGGCTTTTGCTTGCTGAACAATATCGCTATCGCCGCGCGGCACGCCCAACGCACACATGGTATTGAGCGGGTCATGATCGTTGATTACGATGTGCATCACGGCAATGGCACGGAGGCGATTTTTTATGATGATCCGTCGGTGTTGTTCGTCTCGACCCATCAAGTGCCGTTGTATCCGGGCACAGGGGCGCTTGATGACACCGGCGTTAGGGCAGGGCTGGGGGCAACCGTCAATGTGCCGATGCCCGCAGGGTGTGGCGACGCGGCATATGGACGTGTTTTTGATGAGGTGATTGTGCCCGTAGCACGGCGCTTCCAACCTCAGTTGATCCTCGTCTCAGTTGGGCATGATGCCCATTGGACTGATCCCTTGGCGATGATGCGTCTCACGCTTGATGGGTATGCCCAAATCGCTGTTAAGCTCAAGGCTTTGGCAGCGGAACTATGTGACGGCAAGATAGTTTTCGTCATGGAGGGGGGCTATAACTTGGATGCGTTGGCGCATGGGATGACCAATATTGCGCGGGTATTGACCGGTGCCCCTGTGGAAGACGCGCTGGGTGTGCCCCCGCATCAACGCCGCGAACCAGATATCACGGTGTTGATCGCGGCGATCAAAGAACTTCATCACCTGAGTTAGTTAGGATCGGCTTAACGGGGTGGAGGCATGACGGATCATGCCCCACCTGTTTGATCTGAGAGACTCTACGACGCTTCGATATCGCGGCG
>Ga0163144_10009026_pt1 | contig 21472 bp, 22 predicted proteins | sample OliLak19BULKMAT1_FD_123175 | JGI IMG/M metagenome (GOLD analysis project Ga0163144, IMG submission 123175) | Freshwater microbial mat bacterial communities from Lake Vanda, McMurdo Dry Valleys, Antarctica - Oligotrophic Lake LV.19.BULKMAT1 | ecosystem: Environmental > Aquatic > Freshwater >... | reverse complement strand
GCGACCAGCGCGTCTCCCGTCGCCGCGCGCCGCGCCCGCTCGAGGCCCTCGAGGCGCGAGTGCAGGACGCCAGCCGCGATCCCGCCGCCGAGGCATACGGCGTGCGAGGCGCCCGCGCTCGTGAGGATGGCCGCGGTGCCGGCCGCGACGGAGGCCGACCAGGTGAGGCAGCCGCCGACGGGAAGGTCGCACAGGCTCAGCAGCTCGAAGGCCGCGCCGAAGAGCAGGCCGGCCTGCGGACTTCCGGTCAGCCAGCCGAGGACGGCACCAACGACGAGCGGCCGCGACACGAAAGTCTGCGCTATTAGAGTCGCGTCGAGCTCGAGGACGGCCAGGACGGCGCAGGCCGCGGCGGTGCTCATTTTCCCTCCAGGGCCGCGCTCAGGTCTTCTTCGGCGTCGCCGGGCAGGGCGCGCCCTTCGAGGCGCACGCCCTTGGCCGCGAGCGCGCGGAGTGCTAGCCGGTCCTTCTCGTCGAGGAAAAGCGCGCGGCCGAGTTGGACCTTGCCGACGGTGTGGTGCAGGCCGCCCACATTGACGCGCGTCACGCCGAGGCCCTTCTCGACGAGTGCCAGCGCCTCGGCGGGGCCGGGCACGAGCACGAGCGCCGCGCGCGAGGCTATTTGTGGGGAGGTCAGGGCCGCCGCGGCGCCCCCGAGGGGGATCACGAGCAGGCCGACGGTGGGCGGCAGCGCCATCTTCATCAGCGCGATCTGGAGGTCATCGCCCGCGGCCGCGTCAGAGACGACGACGACGAGGTTCACCTTGAGGAAGGGGACCCAACCCTCGACCACCTGGCCGTGGATGAGGCGGTCATCGATGCGTAGCAAAGTGACGCCCATCAGCGTGTCCCCGAGGCGGCGACGAACAAGGCGCGGATGTCGCGGATGGACTTCTGGCCGTCGGCGACGACCTTGGCGACGAGCTGCGGGAGCGGAAGCTGTTCGCGGCCGCTGAAGCCCGAGACGAGCATGTAGAGGTTCACGCCGCTGATCATCTCGACCTTCTTCTCGTCGCGGATCAGGGGGAAGGAGAGGTTGTTGGGCGTGCCGCCCGGCATGTCCGTGAACAGTATCACTCCGTCGGGGTTGGCCAGCTCGGCGAGCGCGCGCTCGATGCGGCGCTTGATTTCGGGGACGGACTGGCGCGAGGAGGTGGACACGACGCGCACGCCGCTCGCCTGCCGTCCGACGATTCCCTCCGCGGCCTCGACGAGGTAGGCGCCGAACTCTCCGTGCGTCACGACGATGAAATTGATCATTCTCGGCTCACAGCGTAACATCCCGGTGGAATTCCTGCACGGGATGGCCCGAGGCGCGAAGCTTCTGCGCGAGCCAGCGCGTGCAGAACACGCTGCGGTGGCGCCCACCGGTGCAGCCGATCGCGATCGTCAGGTAGGACTTGCCCTCGCGCACATAGTGCGGGAGCAGGTTGGCGATGAGCTTGTGCCAGTCGCTGAGGAACCGGCGCGCGACGGGCTGCTGGAGGATGTACTTCTGCACGGGCTCATCGAGGCCGGTCTTCTTTCTTAGGTTTGAGATGTAGTGCGGATTGGGCAGAAAGCGGACATCCATGACGATGTCCGCGTCGATGGGCATGCCGTGTTTGTAGCCGAAGCTCACGACCTGCAAAGTCATTTCTTTCGTGAGCGTCAGGCCGAGCGTCTCGGAGATCTTCTCCTTGAGCTCGCCCAAAGTCAGGCGCGTCGTGTCGATGACCTTGTCGGCGGCGCCCTTGATGGGTGCCAACAGCTTTCGCTCCTGCTTGACCGCGTCGGCGATCTTGCCGCCGAGCGGATGGCGATGGCGCGTCTCGGAAAAGCGATGGATGACCGTGGAGTCGGCGGCGTCGATGAACAGCACATGCACATCGAGGCCCTGGAGCTTGAGACGGCGCAGCAGCGGCGGAAGCGCCCCGAGCACCCGGCCCTCGCGCACATCCATGCCGAGTGCCACGCGCGTCATCGCGGGCGACTTCTGCACGAAGGCCGCGAATTCGTCGAGGAGCGCGATCGGTAGGTTGTCGACGCAAAACCAGCCGAAGTCCTCGAACACCTTAAGCGCCTGGCTCTTGCCGGCGCCGGAGACGCCGGTGATGACGAAGATCTTCTTCGCCGACGGCTTCTTCATCCGCGCTCCTTGGTCTTCATGCGCTCGATGAGGCGCGCGTTGAAGTTCTCCGCGGAAAAGTAGCCCTGCGAGCGCAGGCGCTGGTTGAGAGCGGCGACCTCGATGAGCACCGCGAGGTTGCGGCCCGGGCTGACGGGGATGCGAATGAGCGGGATCTCCACATCGAGTATGGTGAGCTTCTTGGCGTCGAGGCCGGTGCGGTCGTACTGCGTGCCCGCGGTCCAGGTCTCGAGCTTGATGGCGAGCTCGATGCGCGTGCGGTCAAGGATCGCGCCGATGCCGAAGAGGAGCTTGACATCGATGACGCCGAGACCTCGCACCTCCATGTGGTTCTTGAGGGGCTCAGGGCACGACCCGCGCAGGTAGCCGCCGCGCCGATGCTGTATTTGAACAGCGTCATCCGCGACAAGTATGTGCCCGCGCTTGAGAAGCTCGAGGGCGCACTCCGACTTGCCGATGCCCGACTCGCCCTGGATGATGACTCCCAGGCCGTACACATCGACGAGGACGCCGTGCACCGTCGAGGTTGGCGCCAGGCGGGCCTCGAGCGCCTCGGACAGCTCGCCCGTCAAGGTCGTGGTGTCGTAGGCGGAGCGCATGAGCGGTACGCCGTGCTTCTTACACGACTGCGCCAGCGCCGGGGGCACCGGCGTGTTGTGTGTGACGATCACGCACGGAAGGTCCGGCGCGGACAGCATCGCCGACAAGGCGTCGGCGAGCTTCTTTGGGTCGGACTTCTGGCAGTAGGCCTGCTCGCCGTTCCCGAAGATCTGCACGCGCTCCGCGCGGAAGCGGTCTAGAAAGCCCGAGAGGGCGAGGCCCGGACGGTTGAGATCTGCCACTGTGATCCTGCGGCCGAGAGACTTCTCCCCCGAGAGAAGCTCGAGGCGAAGCCGCTCACCCTGCTCCTTAAGGAGTTCGCCGACGGTCAGTTCCGTCGCCTGCACCGCGTTAGCGCTTGGCTTTGCGAACGGGCTGGATGATGCCGAAGCTCTCGTCCTCGCGGCGGTAGAGGACCTGGACCTGGTCGGTGTCCTTGTCAAGATAGACGAGGAACACGCGCTCGGATGAGTCGAACTCCTCGGCGGCCTGCTCGGGCGTCATCGGCGACACGGGCTGGCGCGAGACGGCAAAGGAGGTGACCGCCGGCGGGACGGCCTCGGCCATCGTGTCGGAGGTCTTGGGCTTATAGCGGCTCTTGATGCGCTCCTTGTGTTTCTTGAGCTGCGCCTCGATCTTGTCCGACGCGAGGTCGATGGCGGAGTAGAGGTCGGCGGCCGTCGCCAGCGCGCGGAAGGTCTGCCCCGGCGCGTGCACGATCATCTCGGCCTTGTGAGCGCGCTTCTCCACGAACAGGAATGCCTGGCCCCAAACGATGTGGTCAAAATATTTTTGGGTCTTCCCCATCTTCTGCTGAACATACTCGCGCAGAGCGGGCGTGATCTTGAGCTGCTTGGCCGTCAGTTGAATCTCCATAGGTGGGAGATTCTAGCGGTTGGTTCTCGCCCTGTCAACGAATCCCGCGCTTCCTTTATGCCTCGTTTATGCCTCATCCGGTTGACTCCTTCGTGATGAAACTGATACTATGGAAACTCGACCTGGAGGATGTTCCGGGGCGCTCGGCCGCGTCGATTTGGCGACTTCTTGGCGCTAAGCTTTGATTTAAAAACATATAAATTATAAACACTTATACTGTGAATAACCAAGTTATCCACATCTGTGAATAACCGGTGAATAAGCTCAACGAAGTTGAGCTCTGGGCGCGCACCGTGGAACGGCTGCGCACGGAGATCGGCGATGAGAACGCCGAGCTCTGGCTTAAGCCCGTCGAGGCCTCCTCCTTGGAGGACGGCGTGCTCATGCTTAAGGTCCCCAACAAGTTCTTCTCCGACGGGATCAAGGAGCGATACCAGAAGCGGTTGATCTCCTTGCTACGCGATCAGGCCGGCTACGAGATAGGGATAGACTTCCGCATCGAGCGCGACTTGACGCGCGTGCTTCCTCCGTCGGATCCCGTGCCCGAGGCCTCGCCTCAATCCGATTTTCCCCTCTCCGAGCTCAACCCGCGCTACACCTTCGACTCCTTCGTCATCGGTGAGTCCAACCGTCTCGCGCGCGCGACGGCGGAATCCATCGCGAAGAGCCCGGGCACGCAATACAACCCGTATGTGATTTACGGCGGCGTCGGCCTCGGCAAGACCCATTTGATGCATGCGATCGGTAACTCGATCCGCCGGCACCACCCCCGCTCGCGCGTTCTCTACACGACCAGCGAAGAGTTCGTCAATCAGTTCATCACGGCCGTGCAGAACAATCAGATTGATTCCTTCCGCTCGCGCTACCGCTCGCTCGACTGCCTGCTCATCGACGACATCCAGTTCCTCATAGCCAAGGACCGCTCCGAGCAGGAATTCTTCCACACCTTCAACGCCTTATTCGACTCGCGCAAACAGATCATCGTCAGCTCCGACCGCTCACCCAAGGAGATGTCCCCGCTCGAGCAGAGGCTCGTCTCCCGCCTGGAGTGGGGCTTCGTCGCTGACATCAAGCCGCCCGACCTCGAGACCCGGATCGCGATCCTACGCAAGAAGGCCGCCCTCGAGGGATTCACCGCCCCCGACGATGTGATCCTCTTCATCGCCTCCTCGGTCAAGACCAATGTCCGCGCCCTGGAGGGCTGTCTAATCCGCCTGAAGGCCTTCCAGGCCATGATGGGTACCCCTCTGACGGTCGACGACGCCCGCGAGATCCTTAAGGATACGATCATCGTGGACGACAACAGCCCGGTCCGGGTGGAGACCATCCAGCGGTTGGTCGCCCTCAAGTACTCGGTGGATGTGAAGGACCTCAAAGGGCACCAGCGCACGGTCTCCATCTCGATGCCTCGCCAGGTCGCCATGTACCTATCCTGTGTGATGACCGAGTTGTCCTCCACCGACATCGGCCGAGCGTTCGGCGGTAAGGATCACTCGACTGTGCTTCACGCGCGCAAGAAAATAGAGAAAAAGATCGAAGAAGACCCGTTTTTCATGGAACTGATCAATAAGCTTCAGGCGGACATCAAGGAGGCCGAACGATGATGTGGACTTGTGACGGCCGCATTGAGGCTTTGTGAATAACCTTTGCGAACCTGTGAACAACATGTGTATTTCTTACGACAACGGTGGACGGAGCGCCGCGCTGTGGACAGTGTGAACAACTCGCGGGAGTTATGCACAACACGCGGGCTTTCTTTCTCATGGGAAAGCCGCGTTATGCGCTGTGTCCCCCGCTTGATGATGAAGAGGATGATTTAAATGAAAATAAACATCAGCAAGGAAGAACTGTCTCGAGGAGTTCAGACCATCCAATCGGCCCTGTCCAGCCGAACCACTTTACCCATCCTCCTGAACTTCCTTCTCGAAACGGAGGACAAGAAAGTGAAGGTCATCTCGACCGACCTCGAGATGGGCGTGAAGCACTACATCAAAGCCGAGATCGAAACGGACGGTTCTATCACTATTCCCGCCAAGAAGTTCGCGGACATTCTTCACAGCCTGCCGGAATCCCAGGATGTGGAGCTGTCGGTGGACGCGGGCGGCAAAATTTCCCTCAAGTGCGGCCGGTCCCGCTTCGGGATCGTCGGTTCGCCTAAGTCCGAGTACCCCGTCCTACCCGAATTCAACAAGGCAGCCTCCTTCGAGCTTCCCGCAGGGGTCGTGGCCGGCATGATCAAGAAGACGATCTTCGCGGCCTCCTCCGACGAAACCCGCCATGTGCTCAACGGCGTATTTTGGGCGGCCAAGAAAGGAGTGCTCGAGATGGTCTCCACTGATGGACGCCGCCTCGCGGTGTGCGCCAAGAAGATAATCCCTAAGGATAAGGAATTCGCCGTTATCGTCCCAACCAAGGTGCTCTCCGAGCTCCTGAGGCTTGTGGCCTTGCTCGATATCGACGAGAAGGATGAGGATAAGATTCTTGTCGCCGTGACCGAGAACCAGATAACCTTCCAGCTTAAAGAGACGACCATTCTATCCCGCCTCGTGGGAGGGGCTTTTCCTAATTACGACCAGGTCATCCCGACGAAGCGAGAGGTCGTTTTTACGGCCGCGACGAAGGACCTGCTGGCCGTCACCAAGCGCGCGGCGTTGTGCGCGGTGGACCGAGGAGGCTCCGTTAAGTTCGCGCTCAAGAAAGGAGCGCTGCATGTGACCTCCTCCAGCCAGAACAACGAATATAACGAGGACCTCTCAGTGGAGTACGCCGGCGCCGACTTCTCCGTCGCGTTCAACCCGCAGTTTGTGGTGGACGCGCTGAAGCATATCGACACGGACCAGGTCTCGGTCGCGATGACGAGCCCCGTGAACCCGGCGCTGTTCGAGCCGGCCGGCGGCGAGGGCGAGTACAAATTCGTCGTCATGCCTATGAGGCTCTGATTTGACGGAAAAGCCGGGCCGGTGGTCGACCGCCGGCGACCTAATCAAGAGTTTTTCTTACCGCGCGGGGACGGTCAACGACAAGTTGGCCCTGCTCAACGCGGTGTGGGACAAGGAGTGCGGCGCCTACGCAAAGCACTGGGCGCTCGTGGCCGTCAAGAAAGGGACATTATTTGTTCGGCCGAAAAGCGCGGCCGCGGCGCAGGAGCTTCAAATGCGGTCGGGGGTTCTCTTAAAATCCCTGAATAAATATTTCAGCCGTCCGTGGATAACGGCGGTGAAGACGACTTATCGGTAGCGGAGGCATGATGTCCGAAGCTGCGATGGAGACGACCGACATGGCGAAGAAGGACGAGAAGTACGATTCATCTAACATCCAGGTGCTCGAGGGGCTCGAGGCCGTCCGCAAACGCCCCGCGATGTACATCGGCAGCACCGGTCCGTCCGGCCTGCACCACCTGGTCTATGAGGTCGTCGACAACTCAGTCGATGAAATTTTAGCCGGCCGCTGCACCACGGTGGATGTGTTCATCCACCAGGGCAACTCGATCACCGTCAAGGACGATGGCTCGGGCATTCCCATCGACCCTATGAAGGACCCGAAGTTCAAGGGCAAGTCCGCACTTGAGGTCATCCTGACCGTCCTGCACGCCGGCGGCAAGTTCGATAAGTCCGCGTACAAGGTCTCCGGAGGCCTGCACGGCGTCGGCGTCACCTGCGTCAACGCCCTCTCTGAGTGGCTCAAGGCTGAGATACACCGCGACGGCAAGATGTGGATCCAAAACTACAAACGAGGCAAGCCTGACGCCGATGTGAAGGCCGTCGGCAACTCCGACTCGCACGGCACCAAGATATCCTTTAAGCCCGATCCGGATATCTTCAACGGGCACATATACTCCTTCGAGACTCTCTCCAACCGCCTGCGCGAACTCGCCTTTCTCAACGCCGGCGCGAAGATATCAATCACCGACGAGCGCGAGGATAAGCGCCACGCCTTCCATTATGAGGGCGGCATCACGCAGTTTGTGCAGCACCTCAACCACAATAAGAAAGTTGTCCATCGTGAGCCTATCTCGATGAGCAAGGAGAAGGAAGAGGTCGTCGTTGATTTCGCCATCCAGTATAACGACGACTACTCCGAGACCGTGTTCTCCTTCGTCAATAATATTAAGACACCCGAGGGTGGAACTCACTTGGCCGGCTTCCGCTCCGCGCTCACCCGCGTCGTCAACGACTACCTCAAGAAGTACGACCTGCTCAAGGGCAAGAACTTCAGCGTGACCGGCGACGATGTGCGCGAAGGACTGTGCGCGGTGCTCTCCTGCAAGATACAGAACCCGCAGTTTGAAGGCCAGACGAAGTCCAAGCTCGGAAACGCTGAGATCGAGGGCATCGTCAAGTCTATAGTCGGCGACGCGTTGATCACCTTCTTTGAGGAGAACCCGTCGACAGCGAAGTCCATCTGCGCTAAGGCGATCGCCGGCGCCGAGGCCCGCGAGGCCGCGCGAAAGGCCAAGGACCTCACCCGCCGCAAGGGAGTGCTCGACGGCTCTAGCCTGCCCGGCAAGCTCGCCGACTGCCAGGAGCGGGACCCGGAGCGCTCCGAGTTGTTTATCGTCGAGGGAGATTCAGCCGGCGGCTCGGCCAAGCAAGGGAGAGATCGGGTCTATCAAGCCATTTTGCCCATTAAGGGTAAAATCCTCAATGTCGAGAGGGCGCGATTGGTGAAGATTCTGTCCAACGAAGAGATCCGGACCTTGATCTCCGCGATCGGCACCGGAATCGGTGAAGGAGAAGACGGACTTAAGATTGAGAAGCTTCGCTATCATAAACTCATCATCATGGCCGACGCCGATGTCGACGGCCAGCACATCCGCACCCTCATCCTGACCTTCTTCTACCGCCAGATGAAGGCCCTCGTTGACAACGGCCACATCTATATCGCCCAGCCGCCGCTGTTCAAGGTTAAAAAGGGTAAAACGGAGATGTATGTCGATACCGAGGAAAAGATGGAGCAGTGGCTGCTCAACGAGGGCCGCAACTCCCTCGAGGTCACCGCGGTCAATCCCGCCAACGGCAAGTCGAAGAAGCTCGATGCCGAGGACCTGCGCGATCTGCTTAAGCTGCTGGCCGAGCTCGAGAGCTTAATCCGCCACATCGGCCGTAAGAGCCTGCACCTCGAGGACTTCCTCGAGTACCAGAATGCCGGCAAGCTTCCTCTTTACCGCGTCGAGAAGGGCGCGGGCGAGTATGAGTTCTTCTACTCCGACAAGGAGTGGAAGACCTACCGCGAGGCCTTCGTCGCCGAGCAAAAGAAGAAGCTCGCCGAGGAGCGCGCCGAGAAGAAGAAGGCTCCGGTCGCGAAGTCCACCGAGGCCGAGCCCGCAGCCGAGGAGTCAGCGCTGTCCGAGGCCGATGAGGAGTCTCTCGAGCCCGATGTTCAGGAGCTTTGGGAGATGGCGAAGCTTGAGGCTTTGTCCAAGAAGTTCCGGGACATGGGCCTTGAGCTGAAGTGGTACGAGGTCACGCGTGACGAGAACACGAAGCCGTTGTTCCGGGCGAAGACTTCGCACAGCGAGATCGACGGCTACAGCCTCAAGGACCTGCTCGATCTGGTCCGCGACGCGGGCCGCCACGGCGCGCAGATCCAGCGCTACAAAGGTCTCGGTGAAATGAACCCCGACCAGCTTTGGGAGACCACGATGGACCCGAAGCGCCGCCGCCTGCTTCAGGTAAAGGTCGTGGACGCCGCCGACACGGAAGACGCCTTCGTCACCCTCATGGGCGACAAGGTCGAGCCGCGCCGGCTCTTCATCGAGAAGCACGCCAAAGAAGTGAAGAACCTGGACATCTGACCTCAGAATGGCCTTGTTCGAACCCGTCTTCGAGGCGTTGGAGAAATGCGGCGTGCGCTATGTCGTCGTCGGCGGCGTTGCTGTCGTCCTCCATGGCTACGCCCGGTTGACCGCGGATTTGGACCTGGTGGTGGATTGGAATTCACCGAACGCCGCCGCGGCCATTTCGGCGTTGGCGGCGCTGGGATTGAAGCCCCGCGCGCCCGTTGATCCCATGGGGCTCGTTGATTTTAAGACGCGAAGAACCTGGGTCGAGGAGAAGAGCATGATGGTTTTTTCCTTCGTCGACTCCAACAGCCCTCTTTTCGCGGTCGATCTCTTTCTTGAGCCGCCGCTTCCGTTTGAGGAGCTTTGGTCGCGGTCGCGTGTGACGAATATTGGCGATCTCAAGGTTCGCATCGCCGGCATACCCGATCTAATCTCACTCAAGACGCGAGCGGGGCGGCCGCAGGACTTGGCGGACATCAAGGCTTTGGAAGCGCTGCGTGATATGGCCGAGAATGGATAAACCTGAACCTGTCGGCAGCTTCAAGGAAGCCTGGCGAAGCCAGGTATTGGCGGGCCTATCCGTTAGCCCGGCGGAGAGGCTGCGATGGCTTGAGCAGGCCATCGAGTTTGCCTCCCGTGCGGGGGCCTTGACCTATGAGCAGATCGTAGAACGACGGGTGAAATCGTAAAGATCAAACGGAGAAAAATATGAGCAAACCCGAGCAGCCGGACCTCACTCCCGAACCCATCGGCAACATCATCCAACGCGACCTCGGCGCGGAGATGCGCGGTTCCTACCTCGACTACTCTATGTCCGTCATCGTTGGCCGCGCCTTGCCTGATGTGCGCGACGGGCTCAAGCCCGTTCATCGCCGCATCCTTTACGCGATGCACGACGAAGGCCTCGCCTCGAACAAGAAGTACTCGAAGTGCGCCGGCGTTGTCGGTGAAGTCCTCAAGAAATACCACCCGCACGGAGACTCCGCCGTGTACGATGCGATGGTGCGCATGGTCCAGGATTTCTCCCTCCTCCACCCGCTCATCGATGGCCAGGGCAACTTCGGATCGGTCGACGGTGACCCTGCGGCCGCTTACCGCTACACGGAGGCCCGCCTCGCTAAGATCGCCGAGGAAGTGATGGCCGACATCGACCAGGACACGGTCGACTTCTCCGCCAACTTCGACGGCACCACGACGGAGCCCACCGTCATGCCCGCGAAGGTCCCAAACCTGCTCGTCAATGGCTCGTCGGGCATCGCGGTCGGCATGGCGACCAACATCCCCCCGCACAATCTCTCCGAGGTCTGCGAAGCGGCGATCACCTTGATCAAGGACCCCAAGATTGAGAGCAAAGAGCTCATGAAGATCATCAAGGGCCCCGACTTCCCCACCGGCGGCATCGTGCGCGGCAAGGCCGGCATCAAGGACTACTTTGAGACCGGCCGCGGCTCCGTGCGCGTCCAGTCCAAGACCAATATCGAGGACATCAAGGGCAACCGCCAGGCGATCATCATCGACGAGCTTCCTTATCAGGTCAACAAGGCGACCTTGCTCGAGACGATCGCGGAGCTCGTGCGCGACAAGAAGATCCCCGACATCTCCGACATCCGCGACGAGTCCGACCGGACCGGAATGCGGGTCGTCATCGAAATCAAGCGCGACGGCAACGCGAATGTGGTGCTCAATCAACTGCTCAAGCACACGCAGATGGAGACGACCTTCGGCGTGATCCTGCTCTCCCTCGTCGACGGGCGCCCGCGCGTCCTCGGCGTGCGCGACATGCTCGGCTACTTCATCCAGCACCGCAAGGTCGTCGTCACGCGCCGTACCAAATTCCAGCTGCGCAAGTGCCTCGACCGGGCCCACATCCTGGAAGGCCTGATTACCGCGATTAAAAACATCGACCGCGTCATCAAGATCATTCGGGCCGCGAAGGACACCGACACCGCGCGCACGGAGCTGATGGCGGCCTTCGAGCTTTCGAAGGCCCAGACGAACGCGATCCTGGAGATGCGCCTCGCCGCGCTGACGAAGCTGTCGGTCGGTGACCTGCAGGAGGAGTACGACGGCCTGGTCAAGAAGATCGCGGAGTACAAGGCGATCCTGGCCGACATCAAGAAGGTCTACGCGATCGTGATCAAGGAGCTCGAGGGCGTCAAGGAAGCCTTCGGCAAGTCGCGCCAGACCCAGATCACGAGCGAGGCCGCCGAGATGTCGCTCGAGGACCTGATCCAGAAGGAGGATGTCGTTATCTCCCTCTCGAACACCGGCTATGTCAAGCGCATCCCTGTCGCCACCTACACGGCCCAGGGCCGGGGCGGCAAGGGCATCATGGGCGCCGATGTCAAAGAAGAAGACTTCATTGAGCACTTCTTTGTCACGGACACTCACGCGGCGCTGCTGTTCTTCACGAACCGGGGTCGGGTATTCGCGCTGCGCGCGTATGAGATCCCTGAAGGTAATCGTACTTCACGCGGCAAAGCCGTCGTTAATCTGTTGGCCTTGACCGGAGAAGAAAAGGTTACCTCCGCCATCGCCATCTCCTCGTTCGAGGAAAAGAAAGGTCAGGAAACCTTCCTCGCCATGGCAACCCGCAACGGCACCGTCAAGAAGACGCCGTTGTTCGACTTTGAGAACATCCGCCGCTCGGGCATCATCGCCATCACCTTGGACGAGGGCGATGTCTTGGTCGAGGTGCAGCATACCTCGGGTAAAGATGAATTGCTTGTCGCGACCAAGGACGGCATGGTCATCCGTTTCCCGGAGAGCGACATCCGCTCGATGGGCCGGGGTGCTGCCGGCGTGCGCGGCATCCGCGTCGACAAGGACGACAAGGTCGTCGGCATGGAGGCCTTCCCGCCCGCGAGCAAAAAAACCTTGCTGACGGTCTGCGAGCACGGACACGGCAAGCGCACCGAGCTCAACGAGTACCGCGGCCAGCATCGCGGCGGCGGCGGCATCATCACGATCAAGACGACAGATCGCAACGGCTCCGTCATCGGCGTGAAGCTCGTCACCGACGAGGACGATCTGATGGTGATGACCGAGCAGGGCAAGGCGATCCGCCTGCGCTGCAAGGACATCAAGACCATCTCACGCAACACGCAGGGCGTGCGGCTCGTGCGCCTCGATGAGGCGGATAAGGTGGCGCGCGTCGCTCCGATCGCGGCCGAGCCCCCCGTCAGCCCTAGCCCCGATCTTCCGATAGACGGCGGCAAGAAGTGAGGCGCGCGGGTTGAAGCGGGCGGTAACCCTGCTGCTGGCGTTCACGGCCTTCTCTGCCGCGAACGCCTGCGCGGAGCTTTTCCTGGAAAGCGTGACCTGGCAGCGCGGGAGCGCCGTCAAGGGGCGCGCCGTCGCCTGGGAGGACGCCGCCACGCTCGTCGACGGGCCTCCCAAGCTCGAGTCGCGCCTGCGCGCGCGTCTCACGCTCAAGAACCGCGGGCCTAAGCCGGCGGAGGGAGTGCTGTTGCGCTACAGCATGACAGGGCGCGTGGCACCCATCGACAGCGGAGCCGCGGAAGGGACCTGGGGCGTTCCGTTCTCGGTCGACGAGAAGCGCGTGCCGAAGGTCGGTCCGAACAAAACCTTGGATGTGTTCCTGACGACCTCGCCCGCGCTCGAGCTCTATCTCAACAAGCTCTCGCGCGCCGGCTGGTGGCCGGATCGCGTGAAGCTCCAGGTCATGATTGAGACCCACCGCGGCGCGACGGCCGTACAGGCCCTCGAAAGCGTTCTCGAGGTGGCGAAATGATCGATCTGGGCGCGGCGCGCAAGAATCCCGCCAAGGCCCGCGCCGCCTTGTCCTCGCGCAATCCAAAAAACGGCCTTCTGTTCGACGAGCTCCTGAAGCTTGACGAGGTGCACCGCGCCTTGCTCAACGAGGTCGAGGAGATGCGCGCCAAACGAAACGCCTCCTCGCAGGCGATCGGCAAGGCGATGGCGGCCAAGGACGCCGCCACGACCGATAAGCTCAAGGCCGAGGTCTCCGAGCTCAAGACCCGCATGACCGAGAAGGAATCCTTGCTATCCGAGTCCGAGAAGACCATCAAGTCCGCGGCGATGGTCATCCCCAATCTTCCCCATGAAAGCGTTCCCGTCGGCAAGGACGAGACGGAGAATCCCGTTGTGCGGACCGCCGGCGAGGCGCGTAAGTTTGAGTTCAAGCCGCTCGATCATCAGACCGTAGCCGAGAAGCTTGGGGCGCTCGACATGAAGACCGGCGTCAAGCTCGCGGGCTCGCGCTTCGCCCTGTGGCAGGGGCCCGGCGCCAAGCTCATCCGGGCGCTCGGGAACTTCCTGCTCGACCGCCATTCGATGAACGGCTACCTCGAGGTGCACCCCCCCTACTTAGCGCTGCCCGAGATCCTCGAGGGCACGAGCCAGCTTCCCAAGTTCGAAGCCGATATGTACAAGACGGTCAACATCGAGGGAGACAAGACCAGCACCTTGTACCTGATCTCCACCTCCGAGATCGTCCTGACGAACATGGTGCGCGAGGAAATTCTCGCGGCGGAAAGGCTGCCGATGAAGCTCACCGCGCTCACCGCCTGCTTTCGCCAGGAGGCCGGCACCTACGGCAAGGATGTGCGCGGCGTGATCCGAAATCATCAGTTCGACAAGGTCGAGCTCGTGTGGATCACCAAGCCCGAGGAATCGCTCGCGGCGCTCGAACAGCTCACCAAGGACGCCGCCGCGACGCTCGAGGCTCTCGAGCTGCCGCACCGCGTGATCCACTTGTGCACGGGCGACATGGGTTTCGCCTCGCAGAAGACCTACGACATCGAGGTGTGGATGCCCTCGGAGAACAAGTACCGAGAGATATCCTCGTGCTCCGACTGTTCCGATTTTCAGGCGCGCCGCATGGCGGCCCGCTTCCGGCGCGACGCGAAGGCCTCTGCCGAGCTTGTCCACACGCTCAACGGCTCAGGCGTCGCCGTCGGGCGCCTGGCTGCGGCCATTCTTGAGAACAACCAGCAGGCGGACGGCTCCGTCGTCATTCCCCGAGCCCTCGTGCCCTACTTCGGCGCCGAACGCATCGCGGTCCCCTGACCATGAACGGTATCAGGAAGCTCGACGCCGTCGTGGCCAAGCTGCTGGGCCCGAAGGGCTGCCCCTGGGACCGCGAACAGACTCATAGGACCTTGATCCCTTACCTCCGCGAAGAATCCGCAGAGCTGGCCGAGGCGCTGAAAGGCGGCCGCTGGCACGAGATCGAGGACGAGCTGGGCGACATCCTTTTCCATGTTCTCTTCCATGCCCGCCTCGGGCGCAAGCGCTTCAATTTCGATACCGTGGCCGAGAGCCAGGCGAACAAGCTCATGCGCCGCCATCCTCATGTGTTCGGCCGCACGCGCACCTTTAAGAACTCGAAGGAAGTGCTCGCCAATTGGAAGACGATCAAGGCAGGCGAGCGCTCGCTGCGTGCTAAGGAAGTTTCGGTCCGCAATAAGAGGGGAAAATAAATGTTCTTTGAAGGCCCGGAGAAGAAGGTCGAGCTCGCCATGGTCCCGGGCAGCGCGTCCTTGCGCGCGCGTGGCCACGAGTACTGGAAGGGGATCGTCGCCAAAGCCAATGCCCAAGTGCTCTCCACTATCTCGAACGAATCCATGGACGCCTACCTGCTCTCAGAATCAAGCCTGTTCGTCACCGACACCTGGCTGACCATGATCACCTGCGGGCGCACGGATCTCGTCGGGGCGGTGCTGCAACTCGTGGAGGATTTCGGCACGGACGCGTTCCAGTACCTCGTCTACGAGCGCAAGAACGCTCACCATCAGGAGTATCAGCCCTCGAACTTCTTCGACGACTGCCGGCGCCTGACGGACCGCATGCCGGCCAAGTCCTACCGCTTCGGCGACGGCGACGATCACCATGTCTTCCTCTTCCATCTCGACAAGGGATACTCCCCGGCGCCGGAAGACCTCACGCTCGAAATCCTCATGCACGGCATCGACCCACAGGCGTCCCGGGTATTTATGAGCGGCCCGTCGCGTAAGAAGGATTTCATCAAGGAGAAGTCCGGCGTGTGGTCGATCCTGCCCGGCTTCCAGGTTGACGACTACCTCTTCGAGCCCATGGGCTACTCCCTCAACGCGATCCGCGGCTCCAAGTACTACACGATCCATGTGACCCCGCAGAAGATAGGCTCCTATGTGAGCTTCGAGACCAACGCGGTCGAGGGTGACGCCAACGAGACCGTCTCGCGCGTGCTCGACCTGTTCAAGCCCCAGTCGTGTGATGTTATTTTGTTCCAACCGCAGAGTTCCAGACAGAAGATCCGCTGCTACTATCCGCTTAAGCGCGCCGTCCGCCAGAACCTCTCCTGCGGCTACCGCGTGACCTTCGACCATCACTTCAAGCCTGTCGAGGGCGCGGCACCCGCGGTCGAGATCGTCCTGTGAAAAAGACCCTCTGGGTCGACGAGGTCTACCAAGGCATCGTGCGCACGAGCTTCAAGCTCAAGAAGCGCCTGTTCAAGGGAAAGAGCCGCTTCCAAACCGTGGAAGTCGTCGAAACGGCGGGTCATGGACGATTGCTGCTGATCGACGGCATGACCATGGTCTCCGAGCGCGACGAGTTCGTCTACCACGAGATGATCGCGCATCCCGCCCTGTTCCTCCACCCGAAGCCGAAGCGCGTGCTCGTCATCGGCGGCGGCGACGGCGGCACCGTGCGCGAGGTGCTTAAGCACCGGTCCGTAGAAAACTGTACCTTGGTGGAGATCGACGGCCTCGTCGTGGAGGCCTCCCGCAAGTACATCCCGCAGACGGCGGCCGCGCTGTCCGACCGCCGCGCGCGCGTGCTGATCGCCGACGGCGTGAGGTTCGTCGCGGAGACGACCGAAAAATTTGATGTCGTCATCGTGGACTCGACGGAGCCGTTTGGCCCGGCGAAGGAGCTGTTTGGGACCGCCTTTTATAAGAACATAAAACGAATTCTGACCACGGATGGAGTGGTGGCGAGCCAGGCGGGATCGCCGTTTTACGAAATATCGACGATCAAAAATCTCTTCAAGATAACAAAGCCCATATTTCCTGTCGTGGAAGTGTGCTTGTTCAACAACCTGACCTACCCGGGCGGACTGTGGGCGTTCACCTTCGCCACCAAGGGGCTTCATCCGGTGAAGGACTTCAAGCCGGCCAAGGTAAAGTCGTCGAAGCTTAAGCTTCGCTGGTATAACGAGAACATCCATGTCGCTTGTTTTGCTTTGCCCAATTTTTTAAGAAAACAAATAGGGCGATGAAAGACCTTTTCGTGGACAAGGACATCTCCAAAGCCGAAGGCCTCCCTGCGCGCGCTTTTACCGACCCGAGGGTGCTCGCTCGCGAGCTCGAGACAATCTTCAAGACCAACTGGCTCCTGGTTCCGGAACCTTCCGGCGAAGCGGCGCGCACGGACCCGCGGCCGTGGGCGGAGCGCCTCAAGCAGCGCGGCGCGCGCTCTCCGGTAACCATGCTCGACATGCCCCTCTATCTCCAACGCGGCTGGAAGGACACGAAGCTGCGTCTGCTGCCCAATGTGTGCACGCACGCGTGGTATCCGCTGGCCGCCGGCGAGGGGCGCAGCGAGCGCCTCGTCTGCGCCCAGCACGGCCGGCAGTTCGACGCGTCCGGGAAATGCCTTTCGCAGCCGGGCTTCGCTCCTAAGACAGGCGTCTTCCCCCGCGCCTGCGACCACTTAAGCGAGTTCCCCACCCAGGAGTGGGGTCCGCTGCTGTTCACCTGCCTCGGCGAGCCGGCGCGCACGCTCGCGGCGGTGACCGAGCGCATCGACGGGTCCCTCGGCGGCCTGCCCCTCGATAAGCTCGCGCGTCGCCCGCAGACCGCGGACCTGCGCGAGCTCGACGGCAACTGGAAGCAGCACGCCTGGAACTACATGGACAAGTTTCATGTGCAGTTCCTGCATAAGGCCCCGGGCGGGCTGGCGGACGCGATCGATCTAGCCTCTTATAAAACGGAGCTGTTCGAGGGCGCGGCCCTTCAGTGGGCCTGGGCCAAGGACCCAGAGAGCGGTTTCGATCCGGAGTTCCTCCCGGCCCGTCTGCGCGACCCGGGCGGCAAGCGCGTGTTCGCTCTGTGGTGGTTTATTTTTCCGAACCTGACAGTGAACTTCTATCCGTGGGGGCTGTCGGTGAACGCCTACGAGCCGATCACCGGCAAACCGGACAAGACCTTGTTTCGCTGGTACGCGTGGTCCTGGAACGACCGCAAGCTCTCCGAACGCGAGGCCCGCTGGCTGTCGGACCAGGTGGACGCCGAGGATGTAGAGGCCATGACGCAAGTGCGCCGCGGGGTGCGCTCCAGCCTGGCGCCGCGCGGGCGCTTCTCCCCGACGGAAGAGACCGGGCCGCACTGGTTCCACCACGCCGTCAGCCGCGCGCTCGCGGCGAAGTAGCTTACTTGGCGGGAGACGCGGTGAAGTAGCCGCTCACGGTGGCGTACTGGTTGATCCAGACATGCTGCGAGGCGTACTGATTGACGAACACGGTTCCGTCCAGCGACACGGTGCCCGCGCGTTTGCCGTCGCGGCCGTACAAGGTCCCGTAGCCGTGCACGCTCGCCGAACCGTTGACGAAGCCCGAGCCGTTCTGGCAGGAGCCGCTCAGATGCACGAATCCGGAGACGGGGATGGTGCCGTGAACGCCGTCGGGGCCGTTGACCGTCATGTTTCCGGTGAGCGACACCGAGCCGTTCATCCAACCTGAGCCATTGTTCCCGCTGCAGCTCATGAAGCCGGAGCCGGACAGCATGCCCGTGGCCGAGATATAGCTCGACGCCGCGAGATCCTTTGGGACGACGCGGACTTCCTTGGCGGCCGCCTCCGGGACGGCGACGGCGGGCGTTCCGGCGGGAAGAGGGGCTCCGATCTGCGCTGCGAGCAAAGCGGCGGCGGCCAGAAGATTATTCATGTGCCGATTCTACCCCAACGGCCCCTAGCGAGTCCAGGCCCTTCGGGGCCCACTGTTATTTCAGGATAAAAGTGCGGCTACGCAAAAATAATCAGATGCGCTTCTAGGGCCAGTCGGTGGGCACGGCCGAGCGCGATGTATTGACAAAAGGCACACATCTGCTACACTGTTTATCGTGGCGCAGATGTTTGATTGGGACAAAGACAAGAATCAGAAGCTCCTCAAGGAACGAAATATTTCCTTTGAGGTCATCGTGTCCAATATCGCGGAAGGCAATGTGGTCGCGATGACACCGGGCAAGGGAAAGTTCAGCCACCAGAGGCAGTTCATCGTCGCGGTCAATCAGTACGCCTATATCGTCCCGTTTGTTGAGCAGGGAGATATCATTTTTCTAAAAACGATCATCCCAAGCAGAAAGATGACGATGCGGTATCTGTCGGGGGAGTGAGCATTATGAAAGAGCTGAAGCTGGACCAAGAGGAACGGGAAATCCTCGAAGCGATCGAAAGCGGCAAATGGGAGGCCGTGAAACCGAAGAGCGCCGAACTGCGGCGTTACGCCGAGATCGCGAAGAGCACTCTTAGGAAAGACCAACGAATGAATATCCGAATCTCCAAGAACGATCTGCAGGGCATCAAGGCGAAGGCGGCCGAGGCGGGAATCCCCTACCAAACCTTAGTGGCAAGCCTCATTCACAGGTATGTCGCCGGCCGTCTGCTTCTCTAGAACAGGCCGCTTTCAGGGCCAGTCGGTGGGCACGGACAGCTTCTCGCGCAGATCTTTTTCCATCGTCGTCATGCAGGTTTTCACGGAGGACGGTGCCAGCGCCGGGATCTTGAAGAATTCCCGCAGCCGCGACCAGCCTTGGCGCGCGCGCCCGAGCGCCTCGTAGTCGTAGTAGGTCGAGATGGCGAGCCCCAGGTATTCCCCCGCGGTTTTCTCGAGATCGGACTTAAGGCCGGCCATCGCCCTCTCCTTGCGCGTGATCTCCGCTTGGTAGAACTCGGGATGGCGAGAGGACGCCTCGCGAAATCCTCCGGCGCGGGGCTCGTGCAAGGTGGTCTTGAAGGCCGAGCGCGAGATCGTGCCGAAATCCTCGCAGCCCATGGCAAGGAAGCGTCCGAGAGGCATCTCCCGCGCGGCCACGACGAGGTCGCCCTCGAGGCGGACGAAGCGCCCCTCGGGGAACACCGCGACGCGCTCGATCTTAAAACGCTTCCAGCGCAGGACATTGAGCTCGGTGGCGCCGAGCGAGGCGCGTGTCGCCCGGTAGGCCACGGTCAGGGAGCCGTCGCCGAGCATGTCGGCGAAGCGGCCCGCGGGCGACGGGTCGAACTCGAGGCGCTCGACCGTCGATGGGTGCGTGAAGCCGAGGTAGGCCTTGTCCTTGGCCACGACATGCACCTCGAGCCGGTCGCCGCCGCCGCCCTCGGGTGTGTAGACGGCCGCCGACGCGGTCAAGCCGCCCTGCGCGCCGCTGACGCGCTGGCGCGCGTGGTAGCCCTTCGCAAGCCAGCCCGCGTCGATCGCGGCGAAGGGGCTGAGCTTCTCGGCGGCGGCGGAGGCCGCGGCCCAAAGGACCAAAGCCAGGATCATGGCGTGCGGCGCGTGAGCCAGCCGCGGCGGCGCAATTCCTCGGCGACCTGCACCGAGTTGAGCGCCGCGCCCTTGAGCAGGTTGTCGGAGACCACCCACAGCGCCAGTTCCCGAGGAGTCGCACCCTGGCGCAGACGGCCGGCGTACACCGGGCCTTTTCCGCCCGCCGAGCGGGGCGTGGGATAGTCAGCCGGTCCGGACAGGACGAGCCCAGGCGTCTTGGATAGGAGCGCCCGGGCGCGGGTGACGGTGAGCGGACGGGACATGGTGAGCCAGGCGGCCAAAGCGTGGCCGCGGATTGAGGGCACGCGCACGGCCGTGACGGACACCTTGAGGCGAGGGGCCGACCAAATCTTGCGCAGCTCGGCGGCGACCTTGGTCTCCTCGCTCGAGTAGCCGTCGGCGCCAAAGCGTCCGACCTGCGGGATCGCGTTGTAGGCGATGGCGCGCGGAAGCACCGAGGACTTTCCCGCCCCCAGGACGGGCGCGCGGCCATCGGCTTGCGTTCTGGTCTCAGACAGCGCGCCGTATTGCGCGAAGAGTTCGGCCAGCGCGGCCTTGCCGGCGCCGGAGACGGCCTGATAGGAGGCGAGCCTCACCTCACGGATGCCGATCTGGCGATGCAGTCGGGCGCCTGCGACCGCGAGGCCGGTCATAGTGCAGTTGGGGCCGGCGATCAAGCGGCGGTCGATCCGCAAAGCCGAGCTGTTTACCTCGGGGATGACTAACGGCACGGCTTTGTTCAGCCGGAACGCGGCGCTGTCGTCGATGGTCCACACCCCGCGCGCGGCGAGCGTCGGCGCTAAATTAAGCGCCACCTCGTCGGAGCTGACGAGGAAGACGAGGTCGCAGGAGGCCAAGGCCGCGGCCGAGACTCCCGGTGCTAACACCGCGCGGCCGCGGAAGCGCACGGAGGAGGCGGCGCGTCCAGAGGAGAAGGGACGAAGCTCGCCGACGGGAAAGCGTCGGCGCTCGAGCAGTGCGACGAGCTCGCGCCCGACCATGCCGGTGGCGCCGACGACGCCGACGACGAGGCCGCTACCGCGGCGCATAGGGGATCATGTAGCCGTCGGAAAAGCCGACCGCTCCCGAGATGTCGCGCGCGGCGCCGCGGAGGAAAGAGCCGGGAGCCGGACTTTTATCGGGAGCCAAGGCGAACGCGAACGGCGGCTTGCGCTGGATGCGGGAGACGCGCGCCCATTCGAGCTGGTCGCGCGACGCCTCGACCCAGGCCTCGGCCACATCCTCGCCGGCGGCGGAAAAGCGGACGACCACGCGCTTGCCGGAGCGCGAGACGGACAGGTCCGCGATCGACACCGCAGGCTCATCGGGACCGGGCGGCACGAGCTTGATGGCGATGGCCGGAGCCAAGGTGTTGAGCGGCGTCTCAAGCGAGGTGCCGCGCGAGCGCGGCGGGACTCCGGAGATCGAGCGGTTGAGCCAGGCGCGGGTCTCCGTGCCGGGTTCTTCGAGATCCGCGGCGGCCAGGATCGGAGCGCTCGAGGACTTCGTGAAATAATTCGTCGGCGACCACACAATCAGGTAATTCGGCGCGGTGAAGCTGATCTGCGCCAGCGGC
>Ga0163144_10009022_pt1 | contig 21480 bp, 13 predicted proteins | sample OliLak19BULKMAT1_FD_123175 | JGI IMG/M metagenome (GOLD analysis project Ga0163144, IMG submission 123175) | Freshwater microbial mat bacterial communities from Lake Vanda, McMurdo Dry Valleys, Antarctica - Oligotrophic Lake LV.19.BULKMAT1 | ecosystem: Environmental > Aquatic > Freshwater >... | reverse complement strand
GTCCTATAAGCACCCACGCACAAGTTTTCGCATACAACTTGTTTAACCGCGTGCCCAGCGGGCCGCGTTTTACTCGCGAAAGCGCGGGGCGATGCCCACGCGGTTAAACGAAGAAACTTATGCGAGGGTGCTTATCAAGCAGCAGCAGCAGCAGCGCACCACGGGATTGAAAGATGCGTTGGCAAAATGTCGGCTATTTTCCAGCCGCTGCCTTTTCAAAACCGGATTCCACCAGTTTATCAAAACCGGCCTTCAGCGGTCGAATATCGTAACCTTTGTCAGCCAGAGCCTGTGCGCACTGAACAGCTCGTCCGCCGGCGCGGCAGTGGATATAAACGGCCTTGTCTTTGGGGATTTTCGCGAGCGCGGTTTCCATCGTCGCGGCGTCTTTCAGTGTACTCAGTGGCACCAGCGTTGCATCATTCAGGTGTCCTTCGTTCCATTCAGATTCTTCTCGCACATCGATCAGGACGGCAGAACCGTCCGCGATTTTCTGCTTTACAAGATCCAGCGAATCAACAGTATGGCCCGCGTCGGTGAACATCAGTTTCTCTTTCGGTTTCGGGGTACTCACAGTCTTTTTGGCTCCGGTGAAGACGGGGGAATCCGGATCGCCACCGGACTGCAGATACGCAACAAGGTCCAGTAACTCGTCCTTGTTGAGTGTATTGATGAGACCGCTCGGCATCATGGATGCCTTTGATACCAGCGTCTCTTCAATTTCAGCGCGGGACACGTTCGTGAGGTTTCCCGGTTCCAGCATGTTTTCGCACACCATGATCTTGTCGTTGTTCAGATTGACCACTCGCCCCACAACCTGCTTACCGGTGTTCAGCACAAAGATATTGGATTCGTACTGATCGGAAATTACCTTACTGGGTTCGATGATGCCTTCCAGCAGCGTACGAGCGTTATATCGGCGGGCGACCGCAGTCAGTTCCGGGCCGACGAATCCACCGTCCCCCGCGAACCGATGGCACTTGAAACAAGCGGTGACCTGGAACATTTTGCGACCGTTGTCAAAGCTGCGTCCCGTAAGTCCCGCTTCAACATCGGCGAGCAGGTCATCAACCTTCCATTCCTGCACTACAGGTCGCGAAGCCGCTTCGACCAGATTTAACGTACCGGTTGGTTGTGCTTCCAGCACATCTTTGAGTTCCGCCTTTTCTGCATCGGTCAGGTGATCGATTGCTTCCTGACGAATATTTTTGATAAACCCGGAGAACGAATTTCCGCCGCGGAGCGTTGTCGATGTCACAAACCACTGGAAGAATTCCTTCCGCTGCTGCATTGTCCATTTGTCCTTGAGGGTTCGCAGACAGTAAACATAGTGAATCTGTTCTTCCTGACTTGGATCTTTTGCCATCAATTCCAGCGTCTTTGCCGCCACTTCGCTGTCGTTCAGATAGACGAGCAGACGACAAAGTTCACGATTGACCATTGAGCTTTTTGCCGGATAGTAGCGATTCAGAATGGCTGAAATATCCCGGGCCATCTGTGGGTCGGGCTCACCCATGCGAATGAAGCAGAGTCCCATCACACGCAACGCCGAAAGCATCTGAGATTCTGACAGTTTTTCCGCATTGAGCTGGCTCATCGACTGAATCAGAGGCAGTTGCAGTTCTTTTCCGCCGCAGCGTGCAACGGCCAGCAGCGCCGTCAACTTTGCATCTGCGTTCGAGTTTTCCATCAGGGCTTTTTCCTGCCACGATGCCACTGGCTGATGTTCCAGCGCAATGCGTGCAGCGAAGCGAATTGTGCGATCCGCGTGTCCAAGATACGGCCATGCCTGAACGACCGCGTCCGGGGCCTCCGCATGGTGCAGTGATTCCAGTCTGTGCCGCACATCCCGCAATTCACTTCCCGCATCTTTTTCCACGACAACCGGTGCAGTGGATTCTGCCCCTTTGTATGTGACGCGATACAGTCCGGACTGAGTCTTGCGACCACCGATGGTGAAGTACATCGCCTGATCAATGGGATTGATCACCATGTCGGTGACCGGCAATGGTGCAGCAGAAATGAATCGCTCTGCTTCGCCTGTGTAAGTCGATCCGTCGGCAGTCAGATGGACGGCGTAGATCACACCGTAACTCCAGTCGCTGATGAAAAGTGAACTCTGATACTTTGCAGAGAATTTTGCACCAGTCCCGAATGTGATGCCCGTTGGAGAACCTTGCCCGATATCAACGACAGAGCCCAGACTATCCGGATAGTACGCTGGCCATTTGCCGGTCCCGGAACGCCAACCGAATTCAGCGCCGCTGGTCACATGATTCACGCGCGTCGGTCGATACCAGGGAGAACCGACATCCCATTCCATATCTGCGTCGTAAGTGAAGAGTTCACCGTTTGGATCGAACGCGATGTCATACTCGTTGCGAAATCCGCTGGCGACCAATTGCCAGTCCTGACCATCGGGGCTCACCTGAGCAATCCAGCCACCCGGTGCGAGGACACCGACCGCATGACCACCGGCATCCCACATGCGTGGCAGCAACTGGTCTTCATCCCAGTTGCGCGGGACGCGCGAACTCGAAAAATCTGTCGGTGGCGTGTGATTTCCGCAGCACACGTAGAGTGACTTACCGTCCGGAGCCAACACAATCGCGTGCGGCCCGTGTTCATTTCCGCCCTTGAGTATTCGTAAATGTTCAGCCGTGTCGTACTGATCATCGCCGTCCGTATCGCGAACCCGATGCAGTCCGACGCGCGATTCTTCGTTGATGTTTGTCATCACATAGAGACTGTCAAAGGCACACAGCAGACCCTGAGCCATCCCCACATCCACATTAATTGGTTCAATTTGCGGCTCTGCACCTGATCCCTTGGCCTGCGGAGTCACGCGATAAAGCTTTCCGTACTGGTCGGACACGATCAGGCGGCCCTTTGGATCCGTCGTCATGCACACCCATGACCCCATCTGTTCACCTGGAACCGAGTACAAGAGTTCGACTTCGAAGCCCTCGGCAATCTTCATACTTTCGACCGGTGTCGCCAGCGCGACAGGCGCGGGGTCATCGCTCTCCTGGGCAATTGTGATTCCGGGTGCAAACACGGTCACCGCCACAGCACTCAGCATTGGCAGAAATGAGCAACGCAAATTCATGGGACATACCTGGATAACAAGCCAAACAACGAACCGGGAACTGAATCATTTCGGTCATTGCAAGGGGGAGGGATGAAAACAGGAAGGAAACGACTTTGCAACGGGCTCGCATTTTGACGAGGCTTCGCACCGGATTCAAGCCAGTCGCACGACTCTGTAGAGTCGTGGCGCAGTTTCGATCATACGTAGGATGGACATTCATGTCCGTCGTATGGCCATGAATCACTGTCGAAGCGCTGGTTACTGTGCCTTGACAGCCGTTCGACAATGCGACGGTGGCTGGCCAATATCTCGGACATGAATGTCCAAGCTACAGGAATCGCAACTTTGGACTGAGTGGCAGGAACTGTGCTGCCCTGGTCGTTGCTGAATCCATTTCTGCCGCCCTCTGTTACCGTCAATTCATTCCCGATCGATTTGGTCACGCTGTTTTCACCAGATTCGCAGTCTTTCCTGAATCCCGAATCCGGAATTATCGCGACCGAATCCCCCCGCGACACGCAGCGAAAAGCTCCCGTTTGTGGGTTGTACAGGTGGTTCGGAACATACGGATCAGACCTGCATCCCGGTCTCTGCTGAACGCGCGACGCAGGGCTGTCGATAATATCGATATGATTGAGCCCGCACCACAATCCAACGAGTTTGAAAAAAACTGTCTGACAGTTCTGAACTGCTACGCGGTCCGCGACGCAGCAGCCAAAGCCACAACCAGCGAATATGCGGGATGGCTCGATCGAATTCAGGACGTGCCGGGAATTGAAAAGTTGTCGCTCACGTCCATTCACGGATTCCTGATCGCCCAGGGCCTGATTCGCTTTGAATTCACAGGCAGGAGTGTCGGACTGCAATATCAGGTCAGTACTCAGGGGCGGGAATCGCTCGCTCGTGAATCCGTGTACCTCAGCGACGACCCTCGCGGTGAATCCAACACGCCGGAATCTGAATCTGTCAGCCAGGCTGCCTAAACATCCTGTAACCAACCGGCGGCATCGAGCGGAAAATCATACGGATCTCCATCCAGACGCAGGTGTTTCGACTTCTGAACGTCGGTAAAATACGCTTCAGAAACACGGACCCGCGTCAGATGCAGCGTGTCGGAGATCTGGATCACGCGTGCGTTTTCCGGTTCAATCATGCCAATGGTCTGCAGCGCCGAATCCACTGCAGCAGCGTCTGTCGGCAATGTGATCGGAATCATGGCCGCTTCCGGATGCATGCCGGTGATACAGTTGATGCGGGTGGATTCCGAATCGATCTGATCGACGCAACGCTGTGTCGTGAATTCCGCCATACCAATCCCTGTGGCGTTACCGTAAGTTTCCTTCGTCAGTGACCGCACAAGAATGCGACGGCAGCGCGTCTGATCCTGTGACGTCGCAGTGTGGTCGTTGAACTTGCGACCGACGACATTCGCGTCCATTCCCACTCCGCTGATGTTCTTGCCGATACGGTCAACGATCAGCAGATCAATGTCGTCAAATGGCAGTCGCGGAAGCCATTGATTCGCGAGGACCAGCAATTCCGGTTCACGGCGGGAAAAGTCTTCGGGCATTACGGCTTCGATCAATGCCGTTTCATCTTCTGCGTTTTCCAGAATAGCCATGCCTCCGCACACGCGACAGACCTGTAGAACCCGTTCAGCCACCGCTGCCACGATCTCCGTAAAACTCATCGAAAGAATGCCACGGTGATAAATCTTCGCACCTTCATGTTTGCCCAGACCGATCAGCATCATCTTATGCAGACCGGATTCGACGGGCCCCACGAATCGCGTGTGCGGCTTGACGCGACCGACGACAAAGACATGATCCGCTTCGCTCGCGAATTTATCAAAATGCACGGGCAGACCATGGGATGTCTGCGCCACAATCACGGTTTCCATCGTGGCCCGGATCGGGACGCCGATGGATTGTTCCGTGATGCCCAGACTGCTCAGCATCCGCACCTGGCCTTCCACCGTTCCACCGCCGTGACTACCCATGGCAGGGACAACAAACGGCAACGCGCCCAGCGAAGAAAAGTACGCAGCGATCTCGCGCAGAATGAGTCCGATATTGGCAATGCCGCGACTGCCCGCCGGAATGGCAACGGTTTGTCCCGAACGGATCTTATTTTCAAGCTGCAGCGACTGCATCTGTTGCCGGACCGTCGCCGCGATATCCGCAACGCGCGGAGTGTCGAAAGTCTGGATCAAGTCACACATTTTCGGAAATCGAGCCACTCACGAGACCTTTCACTTTGAGTTCAATCGGCAATTCATCAATTTGCGCCGCCAGGATGAAGTCATTCAACGACAGACCACCAATCGCATGTGTCCAGATTTCAATCGACACATTTCGATATCCGACCAGATGCAGATCGGGATGATGGCCTTGCGTTTCAGCAACCTCCGTCACTTTTTGAAAGAACGTCATGCCGGCCTGAAAATTCCGGACGATCCACGACCTGCGAATACGGTCGGGACCGGAAAGTAGCTCCCAGCCCGGCAATTCCTTCAGTTGGGCCGTAGCTTCCTCCACGGACATTTTCGGAACGCCGCCCTCGCAGGGTACGCAGCGCGTTGAGCAAAGTTCCGTGCGAGACCTGGATGGAGATTCTGTCATGTTGGCGGGCCTGTATTCTGTCTTTCTGAGCCTGGAATTATCCACATCTTCCCTTCGTTAGCACTCACGCACAAGTAATTGGGCAAAATTCGTTTAACCGTGAGCCGATAGGCGTACGTTGCTGACTCCCCCGCGTACGCCTATCGGCTAACGGTTAAACGCCGAAACTTTTGCACGCTTGGTCAAAAAAGGGGTCAGGAACCAATAATACGCAGCACCCTTCGGTCCATTTGGCTATTGGTTCCTGCCCCCTTTTTTAAAGTCTGACAAAGTACTAGAATGCGGCCCTTCGACCAGGAAAAAATTCTCCTTCGACCGTCCGCTGACGGTCATCCGCAGGAGCGCGGTGTTCCATCTTGTCTATCAACGCACCCACAATCACCGCCAGTCTCACGGATGCCCAGCATCAGGCAGTCGAGCATTTTGAAGGACCGTTGCTGGTTCTGGCCGGGCCGGGTTCCGGGAAAACGCGTGTCATTACGCATCGCATCGTGCGCCTGCTGCAACGCGGCGTTCAGCCCGATCAGATTCTGGCTCTGACGTTTACCAACAAAGCCGCACGCGAAATGGGATCGAGGATCGAACGCCTCCTCGGCGGCATGCGCGTTCGTGTGAGTACGTTTCACCGCTTTTGTTCACGGATCCTTCGACGCTGGCCGGAACACGTCGGCCTGAAGGACAATTTCACGATCCTGGATCATTCAGACCAGGTGACGCTCATTCGGCACATCATGAAGGAAGAAAAACTCGACACGATGTTCCATGATCCCGGTCGAGTGCTCAGCCGCATCAGCCGTGCCCGGAATGACATGATCACATCGGAGATTTTCCGTCAACAGTTTGAGCAACGCATCGGCAATCCGCTGGATGCGATTGTGTATCAGGTGTTTCCGTTGTATGAAGCCCGTGTTCGCCAGCAGAATGCAGTGGATTTCGACGACCTGCTGATGCACGTTGTCAGGCTTCTGGAAGACGACGAACTCATTCGCGAGCAGTTGGATCACCACTTCCGTTTTATCCTGGTGGATGAATACCAGGACACCAATTTCGCTCAGTATCGCATCGTACAGGCGATGTCTCAGTTGTATCCCAATCTTTGCGCAACGGGCGATCCTGATCAATCGATCTACGGCTGGCGTGGTGCGCGGCCTGGCAATATCTCAACCTTCGAACGCGATTTTCCTGAAGTCGAAATCGTATCGCTCGATCGGAATTTCCGCAGCACAAGGAAGATCGTGCAGTGCGCGGATCAACTCATATCGAATAATCGCCGGCCACATCGGGGCAGGTTAACAACCGAAAATCCCGAAGGTACGGCCGTGCGGCTGTTGCTGTTTGAAGACGCTGATTCCGAAGCGGATGGGATCGCGCGAGAGATTGCCGCGCGAAGCAAGGCTGGCGAACGGACGTATGCGGATTTTGCAATCTTCTATCGCGTCAACGCGCTTTCCCGGTTATTCGAGACAGCTCTGTCGCGACACCATATTCCATTCCAGGTCGCTGCCGGCTACTCGTTTTATGAACGTGCGGAAGTGCGGGATCTGGTGGCTTATCTGCGGCTGATCGAAAACCATGCTGACGATTCAGCGATGGAGCGAATTATCAATCGCCCGGCGCGTGGCATCGGCAATACGTCGCTGCTGAAACTTCACAACCATGCGAAAAAATTCAACGTAAGTCTGTTCGAAGCGGCGTGCGAAGCGAGCACCGTAAATGGCCTGAATGGTCGCAGTCGCAAGGCAGTGGAAGGCTTTGTGGATCTGATCCGGAAACTGCATGCACAATCAGCCGATGGTCGTGTCGCACCACTCATCGAACGCCTCATTGCAGACATCGATTATCTATCTCTCTGGCGCGAAGAATCGGATGAAGTCGATATTGATCGAGCGGCGAATGTGTTTGAACTGATCTCCGCCGCTCGTCAGTACGATGTCGCTGGTGAGTTTGAAAAAGACGAAGACAACGCTGGTTCCGACAACGCTCTGGTCAACTCGCTCCCCGGCGGTGCATACGATTCGCCATCGCTTCAGGGATTTCTCGAAATGGCGACGCTGAGTAACGAAGCGGACAGCGTTGATCCCGGTCGCGGGGCCGTGACCTTGATGACGCTGCATGCGTCAAAGGGGCTGGAGTTTCCGGCAGTGTACGTCATCGGGATCGAGAGCGGCTTGATTCCTCACGAACGTGCCGTCCGCGAAGGAGATCCTGCCAGCTTTGAAGAAGAGCGACGTCTGCTGTTCGTCGGGATTACCAGGGCAATGCAGGAATTGACGCTGACTCAGACGTCCGAACGCACATTTCGAGGAATGCGGCGTACGACGATTTCCAGTCCATTTATTCCCGAGCTGCACGGTGCCATTTCGCGTGAGTCATCAGTCGCCACACTGCCGCCGATGACTGAGGCATCGCTCGATCAACATCTGGAGAAGGCTCGAAGTCGGTTTGCTGCAGCTCAGTCTGTCAGCGACAGAAAACTGATTATGACCGCATCAGAATTGGCGGCAAAGAAAGAACATCTGGCGCTGTCTGAAGCGACAGGAACAGATGATGCCCGCAGCGTGCTGGCGTTTCGCGAAGGTATGCAGGTCCGCCATCCTCGTTATGGTCGGGGTGTCGTTACGGAAATTTCCGGCGGTTCCCATCGCGCTACCGTCACGGTCCATTTTGAAAACGATGACGAAACGCATACCTTCGTCGCCAGCCGCTGCCCGTTGCAACCCATTGGTCTGGGGTAAGGATCGCTCACTTCATATCGTCCAGGAATGAGTTGTCGCCGGATTCGCAGGAATTCGGAGTGCTGCGACATCGCTGGAAAACGTTGCGAGATCACATCTGAATCAATGCTACACGACAACCGGATCAGTCCAGACCCGGAATGTCTGAAGTTGATTTCTGCCGAAGGTCGTCGTGAGAGCCACGTCAGCGGCATCGCGGCCTCGAGCCATCAGGATGCGTCCGATGCGAGGCATGTTGTTTCGCGCATCAAACGCATACCATGCTCCACCCAGATACACTTCGAACCAAGCGCTGAAATCCATCGGGCTCGCAGCGGCTGGCACCCCGATATCGCCCAGATATCCGGTGCAATAGCGTGCGGGAATGTTCAGGCTCCGGCAGAATGTGATCGCCAGATGCATGAAGTCCCGGCACACACCGGCGCGTTCCCGATAAACGTCGCAAGCCGTGCGATTGGCTCTGGCCTGTTGGTAATCGAACCGGATATGCTGGTGGACGAAGTCACAAACGGCCTGCACCAACGGCCAGCCTGCTGGTAAACTACCAAACTGATTCCAGGCAATGTCCTTCAGCTCACTGTCAACTTCGCAGTAGCGGCTCGCCAGCAGAAACAGCAGGACATTGTCCGGCAACTCTTCCACGGGATGTTGCAGGGCATTCACGGCCTGCACATCCGGCATGCCCGTGTCGTCTACAATCGCATCGTTCCGGAATACGACACGACCTGTCGGCACAACCATGCGCGAGCATCGATTTCCATATCCATCCCGATATTCAGTGACGGGAACTCGCGGTTCAACCCGCAGATTCTCTGGCTGTCGGATTCGGGCGGCAACGTCCGGGTGGATCATTCCCAGTGCGAGCACAGGCGTCGATTTCTCGAACGAAAACACAACTTCATATCCAACGCTGATCAGCATGGACTTTGTTTCCAGTGGGGCGGCGAATATATAAGTGGTCGTTTTTGCCTGCGAGCAGGATTGTGTGCATAAGCACCCATTCATAAGTTTCTTCGTTTAACCGCGTGGGCATCGCCCCGCGCTTTCGCGAATGAAACGAGGCCCGATGGGCACGCGGTTAAACAAGTTGTGTGCGAAAATTTGTGCATGAGTGCATGGGTGCATAGCGAGTTTCCAACTTACCGATTGATCTGTGAATGGTTAAGGTCTCAGGTCGGCACTTCAGTGATGTCTTTCAGACATCGGCATCGGAACCGGGGCGATTTTTTTTTCGCAGGAGAGCTCCGCGGCGGAAGTCCCCGAACACATGCGACGCCAGCAGTGAGGCTTCCATCGAAAGTTCTTCAACTCGACTTCGAAAGAAGGCGAGAGCTGCTGTAGCGGGAATGGCCACGGCCAGTCCCTGCAATGTAGTGACGAGCGCCTTGTAAACACCAGGTGCCAATTCGGAAATCTGCGGATTGGCTTTCATTTCAAATTCCATAAACGCCTGAATCATGCCCCACACGGTGCCCATCAGGCCCAGCATCGGAGCGAGTGTACTGATCACGGCGAGATGTTCGATGCGGCGATAGCAACGTGCCGATTGTTCGGCTGCTGTATCTTCCATAGCTTTCTCGATGGCGGTGTAGCCCAGCTGACTTTCGTGGAGTCCCGCCGCGAGAACTCGACCCATGTATCCTGGCTGTTTTTCACACACCTTCATCGCTTCCGGCAACTTGCGCTCGGCCAGGAGCTTGTGGACTTCTTCGGCCAGCCCTGGAGTGATGAATGTGGAGCGGCGGATGGTGAGCAGATAATCGACAATCAGAGCGACCATCAGGAAACTGAGAAACATGATGACGTAGCCGATCATGCCGCCCGCCGCCAGTAGCTCTCGGGGACCGAACGCCTTCATACTTTCTGCGGACTTCGATATTGATTCGTCGGCCCAGACGGAAGTCGGCACGCTGACGCACAGCCAAATTGACAGGCAAACAAATCCTGCTTTCGCCAGTCTTCCGTGACGGGGCCGCTCGTTCCGTGAGAATTGCATCAGGACAATCCAGGGCCGCAGAGATCCATGAAACTGTACGTCGGTGCATTGCCGAACCGGGAGTGTAGTTGGATTTCAGTTCCCTGCACAGTACGGTTCATTTCTGAAAGGACGCTTGATGCCCCTGTTCGATTCCGGAGAAGGCGCCAATGTGCGTATCGATCAGCAGCCGGATCTGACGGTAGAAATTGTCTCCCGACAGCGTGGATATCTTGCGACGATGCTTTCATGTGGCTACAGTTCCGTCGTGAACGGTCGGGACACCGTCTGTCATCGCCGCCGTAGCTCAGTTGGCAGAGCGACGCTTTCGTAAAGCGTAGGTCGAAGGTTCAAGTCCTTTCGGCGGCTATTTCTCAAAGCCTTTTTCTCGCATAGGGTTCCGAGTTTCTTCGATTTTCCCTCCGTGGCCGTTGCTGAAGTTTTGTAGCCAATTTCACTCGATTCCGGAAGCAGGTTCAAAGGCGAAGAATCGGATTATGACACTGGCCGTTTGACTTTGTAAATCAAATTCAACGGATCAACAGCTGTGGCATGAATCTTCGGCAGAAGTTGAAAGTAGGCGTAAAGAACTCACTTTCGAAGGAACTGCTGGATTCTATGGAAACGCTGACTCTCATCATTCAAACGCAACTGGCGACGCGCGCCAGACAAGTCGCCGAGCAACGGCACACGACAGTGGATTCGCTCGCCACCGAGTTTCTTTCAGGACTGACATGCGGAGACGAGACGCAAAGGCAAGAGGCGGCGCAGCGTCTGGTCACGACGATTGACGAACTTCAGTCGACCGATGGGCGGCAAATCGTGGAGCAATCGGGACGAACTCCATGACCGCTAGCTTCGATACTGGGACTCGTTGATCGTCGCAACCGCGAATCGCTGCGTCTGCGCTGTGATCGTAAGCGAAGATCTCAGCCACGGCCAAAGCCACAATGGCTCCGTCGTGCGAAATCCATTTCACGCGGTGAGCGGCGGACTTGTCGGTCCCGGTAGCTGAACCCCTGAGAATGTAGTGGAGTTCTGAATTCTGGGGAATTCAGCTACGGTAGAATCTTTTCTGCCGATCAACTGACGCAGTGTGCAGCGGCAACTCGCCCAAATTCTTCGAAAGCCGATTGACGGTTTTGATTCGTTGGTTAACCTTACATGCCGTCATCCCGATGGCGCTCCTGAGGCTGGGGTTGTCATATCGACGGCTTCAGTGGCAAGGTGATGGAAATCGGGGTGACCGGAACGCCACGGATGTATGCTGGAATTGAATACAGATCGCCTGGCGGACGACCGAAAGGTTCCTGAAGGATCATGATGTGGCTGCAATTGAATGGAAGACGTTGTCGCAGGTATCAATGTTATCGCCGGGTTCGGCCAGCGGAACGCTGATGCAGTTAAGCGGTAAATTGCTGTCGGATGCACTCAAAGTTCAGACTTTTGACGCATTTATTCGCACGGCATTGTCTGAAATCGCTTCAGAATTGTCTGTCCAGTGGATTGGTCTGGCTCTGCGTGTGCCCGGGCCCGGTTGGGATGTGATCGCCGAACATGGCCAGCAGGCGATGTCTGTCCGTCCTGTTTCGCTCTGGGATGAATCGCTCGATCGAGATGCGGCTGGCGTGAGCCGCACAGAACAAGGCAAAATCCTTGCTGCATTTCCGCTCACAGCCAATTCGCCTTTTGCCCATCTTCTGGTCACGGCCGGACGCCATGCTGACGATGACCTCGCCGAATCCGGCCTGATGATGGCTCGATCGCTGTCGATGGCGCTGAAACTGGTGGATCACGATCTGCGAACTCGGAAGCAGGTCGAACGATTGCGTTCAACGCTCAGTATTGCCTCGCGTCTGTCGATGGCGGACGACACCGCCCCGTTACTGGAACTCATTGCGTTAGAAGCCACGCGACTGCTCAACTGTGATCGCAGCAGTATTTTCCTGTGGGATCGCGACCGGAACGAAGTGGAAGCTCGTCCTGCCCTGGGTGTGAAGAATTCATCACTGCGGCTGCCGGCGGGCGAAGGCATTGTGGGCGAAACGCTGCGGACTGGAAAAACAATCAACGTCGATGATGCCTACGACGATCCTCGCTTCAATCAGGAGGTTGATCGCAAGCACGGTTATCGAACTCGGAATCTGATCTGTGTACCGCTGCGAGATGCACAGAACAACACGGTCGGCGCCTTCGAAGCGATCAACCAGAACGACAATCGTCCGTTTACCCAGGACGACATCGAATGCCTGTCGCAGCTGGGAACTCAGGCGGCTGTCGCGCTCAGGAATCTTCAGGAACGCAACCTGCTGCATCGCAGTCACAGCCAACTGGCCGAACAGGTGACGAAAGGCGTGTCGATCGTGGGCGACAGCATGGCGATTTCCGCACTGCGCGACACCGTCCGACGGCTGGCATCAACAGATCTGCCGGTTCTGGTGCTGGGAGAAAGCGGGACGGGCAAGGAAGTCGTCGCGCAATCGCTGCATTACGAAGGTAATCGGGCAAACTGTCCTTTCGTCGCGGTGAACTGCGCCGCGCTGACAGAATCGTTGTTGGAAAGTGAACTCTTCGGCCACGAACGCGGTGCCTTCACGGACGCGCGGGACATGCGTCAGGGCAAGTTTGAACTGGCGGACGGCGGCACGTTGTTTCTGGATGAGATCGGCGACATGAGTGTCGGTGGCCAGGCGAAGTTGTTGCGTGTGCTGGAACAGAAAGTGATCACGCGCGTCGGTGGTTCGCAGACGATTCCGATCAACGTGCGCATCATCGCGGCGACGAATTCCAATCTGAGCGAAGCGGTCCGGGCAAAAAAATTTCGCGAAGACCTGTATTATCGCCTGGGAGTCGTTACGCTCGATCTGCCGGCACTGCGTGAACGACCGGAAGACATCCTGCCCCTGGCGGAGTTTTTTCTGCGTCGCTTTGCAGTGCAGGCGAAACGGCCACAGTTGCAGTTGTCGTCCGAAGCTCGGCGGCGATTGCAGTCGCATGCCTGGCCGGGCAACGTTCGCGAACTGCGCAATCTGATGGAACGCATCGCGTTTCTGTGCCCCGCAGATCGCGTAGAACCTGAGGATCTGGCGTTCATTCTGAGTCCTGAATCCGATCATTCAAAACTGCCTGCGCTGGATCTGGGCATGGACGCGGCGACGCGCGAATTTCAACGGGACTTTATCCGACGCAGTATTCATCATGTCGCGGACAATATGACCGACGCCGCGAAGCTTCTTGGCCTGCATCGATCCAATCTGTATCGTAAGATGAAACAGTTGGAGATGAAAGAAGTCGGCGGGATGGAATGATTTAGATATGTTTCGCGTGCTGGCATTTCACAACGGTCGTCGGCTTGATCGCGAGTTTCTGCTCGTGGGCGGCGATACGTACGTTCTCGGACGCGCCGATGATGCGAATCTGCATGCGGATTGGGATGAACGCATTTCGCGTCGCCATGTGGAACTGCATGCCACAGCGGATGGCGTGACGCTCCGTAAGCTGGCCGACACATCCAATCCGGTTTTTGTCGATGGCCTGATGGTGTGCGAGGCAAATCTTGCCTCCGGCGACGCCTTCGTGATTGGTTCAACCCGCTTTGAAGTTCAGCAGGTGAGTCAAAGCGATTCGTCAGGACGACAGCCAATCCAGCAACTGGCGATTGATCGCCAACAACTCCAGCGCGTGCGCTATGACGATGCGGCCAAGCGGATTGAGGTGCTCACAAGTCTGCCAGCGGTGATCCGTGAGTCCGGGGTTGAACGCGATCTGCACATTCGCCTGGCCAGCCTCCTGCTTGCCGGAGTCCAGAACGCCGACGGTGTGGCCATCGTGGGACTTTCTGACACGTTGCGACCGCGCGTATTTCATCAGGACCAGCGTTTCGAAACAGGAATGCTCATGCAGCCCAGCGTGCGTTTGATTTCCAACGCCATGGAACAGCAGACCACGATTCTGCACATCTGGGATAACACCGAAACCATCACTGATCAGTACACTCAGGTGGCAGGCTACGGCTGGGCCTTCTGCACTCCGTTCCTCGACATGACGGGCGACCGCGCTTTCTATGTCACTGGCCGAAGTCTGCCGGAAGCCGCGAGTGCCAATGAACGACGGCTGCATGCCGACATCAAGTTTACGGAGTTTATTGCGGATATCGTCGGATCGCTGCAGAGACAACGTCGGCTGGAACGTCAGCAGTCCGGCCTGCGTCAGTTCTTTTCGCCGCCCATTCTGGAAGCACTGGGCCGGGATCTTGACACATCCATGCTGGAACCGCGTGAGTGCGATGTGACCGTGCTGTTCTGTGATCTGCGTGGCTTCAGTCATCGGGCTGAAGAAGAATCCGATAATCTGACCGCACTGCTGGAACGCGTCAGTCTGGCGCTGGAAGTGATGACCAGTCAGATTCTGCGTTTCGGCGGTGTCACAGGCGACTTTCAGGGCGATGCGGCACTTGGATTCTGGGGCTGGCCGATCGCGTCGGAAGAATCGCCGCTGAACGCCTGCCGCGCGGCGTTGGCAATTCGGGACGAATTCAGCAAAGCTCAGGCTGACCCCGATCATCCACTGAGAGATTTTGAAACAAGCATCGGCATCGCTCATGGACGTGCGGTCGCCGGGAAGATCGGAACGCGGGAACAGGTCAAAGTGACTGTGTTCGGGCCGGTCGTGAACCTTGCAAGTCGACTGGAAAGTATGACACGCGAACTGCATGTTTCAGTGTTGATCGATGAATTCCTGGACAAGCAGATTCGTGAGAAACTTCCGAAGGATGAAGGACGCGTGAGGCGTTTGTTGCAGGTGCTGCCGTATGGTATGGAACGTACGTTGCTGGTGAGTGAACTTGTGCCACCCGAATCCCGCAGTCCGTCGCTCACGGATCAGCACCTGGCAGATTTTGAAAAAGGTGTCGCACTGTTTATTTCGGGACAGTGGTCAGAAGCGTGGAAGTTCCTGCATCGGATGCCCGCCGAAGACCGTGCTCAGGATTACCTCTCCATGTTAATTACGCAGCACGATCGCAAATCGCCCGCCGACTGGGACGGAATCGTTCGCATGAAAAAGAAATCCGGTTGATGATGGATCAGACTTATTTTGATGCGGACGAAGAGTCTTTTCTGTTACGGCGGCTCAAGGGCTGTCCGGAGATTTTTGCAGCGATTTCAGCCAGTACACCGGCAGAACTCAGTAGCCAGCGTAAGCTGAGGGAAACATACGACGACGAACTCGTTCGAGCGGCGTTGTCTGTGCATGAAGCCCGACAGCGTGCGGCAGACTTGCTGCCTGATGCAGATCAGCTGTGGTTGACGCGCGTGGGACTGGAGCAATCCACTTCGCTTGAAGTGGCGGCCCACAAAGCCAAACGGTTCTCGCAATTCGCCAATGTGTCCGACTTATGCTGCGGAATCGGTGTGGATGCCGCGGCCATTGCGGAACATTCGCAGGTCACTGCGATCGATTCCGCCGCAGCGATGTGCCTGCGAACCGAATGGAATGCCGCGCTCTGGAGTCGATCAGAACACATCCGGACGCAATGTGCTGATGTGACGAGTCTTGACTGGTCTGACCAAATTGTGCATGTCGATCCTGATCGTCGATCAGGGCGCGATCGTCCCACGAAACGGCTGGAACTTTATCAGCCGAGTCTGGAATGGATGCAGCAGTTGACACGCACGGCGGCAGGCGGCGGGATCAAGATCAGTCCGGCCAGCAATTTTCTGCAGAAGTTTCCGGGTTGTGAAATTGAACTCATCAGTTTGAAAGGCGAATGTCGCGAAGCCACCGTCTGGTTCGGAAGTCTGGCGGGTGAACACGCTTTTCGGGCCACCGCGCTGCCCACGGGAGAATCGATCATTGCAGATCCGCTTTCGGCATGGACAAATGTTGTGCCAGCCGCCGCTGAATTCATTTTCGATCCCGATCCCGCGATCGTGAGATCCGGACTGATTGATGTGATGGCAGAACAGTATTCGTTGCAGCGTCTCGACGCGGAAGAGGAGTATCTCACGGGCGCTGAATGTGTGACGTCCGGTTTCGTCACGGCATTCCGGATCGAAGCGGTGCTTTCAGGAAATCTGAAAGATCTTAAGCAGCATCTGCGAGGTGCGCCATCGACGCATTACGAAGTCAAGTGCCGCCGCATTCCCACAAATGCGGACGCTGTACGACGACAACTTCCCACCGGCAGAGCGGCCCCTCGCGTAATATTTTTCGCCAGAATCGCCGGTAGAGCGTCAATCGTCGTTGCGCAACGCGTGTAGCGGCGATTCGTTGGATTGACGAGTACTCTGTCAGAACTATGATGTGTGCTTGGTTCCATCAGCCGGAACGCGCTAGCATCCGGCTTAGACCGTGCGCTCGCGCCCCGATGGCACTCGATTTACATAGTAGACCTCACTCTCCGAGTGAGGCAGGCCGCAAAACGCGGCCTTTGGCATTCGTCACTCAGAGAGTGACGGCTACTTTAATCGCAAATCGAGTACCATTTGGCTAGCGCCCAATGGCTCTTGATCACCTGTCCGCGACAATCACCATCCATCAGTTGCAGAGACAGGCACCTCATACTTCTTGAGCCAAGTTGCTTTCCAAGCGAGAATGCTACAATGTCTGCATCGAACGGATTTTCACACGGTCGCCACTTTCCAGTCTCGACGTCCGATCTACGAGTTTGCATATGTTTTTTTTAAGATCCTGCTGCTTCATTTTGTTGTTGGTCGGTGTACAGAATGCCAGCTTGGCAGATGAAGCTGTTATAGTGCCGACACGGGATCATGCGCTTGCGTTTGAACTAAAAACGCTCGACGGAGAAACTATCCAGGTCACGCCAGCCGACAGCGGTGTGACGGTCGTTTGTTTCCTTGGCACTGAATGCCCGCTCGTGCAGTTGTATAGCGTGCGACTTTCCCAAATGGCCGACGAGTTGCGGGATCGTGGCGTGCGTTTTGTCGGCGTCAACAGTAATTTTCACGACACAAGCGTCGACATCCGGCAGTATCTGCAGCGTCAGTCGCTGTCGTTCCCATTGGTACGCGACGAGGGTAATGAGGTGGCCGATCGGTTCGGAGCGACGCGCACGCCGGAAGTTTTTGTGCTGGATCATCGATTGTCTGTCAGCTATCAAGGTCGGATTGATGATCAGTACGAACCGGGTGTGACTCGCACCGCAGCGACGCGCGACGATTTGCTGATCGCAATTGAGGAAACGCTGGCCGGGAAGGCGGTGTCGGTCGCAAAGACAGATGCCGTCGGTTGCCTGATTGGCAAGGTAAGACACCCGAAGACCGCTCCGGCAGAAGGTGCGGCAAGCTCATCCCTGACGTATTGCAAAGACGTCAGCCGAATCATGCAGACGCATTGTCTCGAATGTCATCGCACGGGCGATATCGGTCCGTTTTCGCTCGAAGCCTACGAAGATGTTGTGGGCTGGGCCGATACATCTCTCGAAGTGATCGACAACGGACGCATGCCACCGTGGCATGCCGATCCGAAGTACGGCAGTTTCGCGAATGCGCGTGAGATGCCAGATGCAGACAAGCAGGTGCTGCGGGATTGGGTTGCGGCGGGAACTCCGAAAGGCGATGTCGTTGATCTGCCGGAACCTGTCGCATACACGCAGGGATGGCAGATGGGCGGTGAGCCGGATCTTGTCGCCACCATGCGAAACCGTCCGTATGTCGTGCCGGCGGAAGGGATGATTGACTACCAGTATTTTGTTGTCGATCCGAAAATTACTGAGGATGCATGGGTCACGGCGGCGCAGATCATTCCTGGCAACCGAGCTGTTGTCCATCACGCAATCGTCTTCATCCGGCCACCGGACGGATCGGAATTTCGCGGGATCGGCTGGCTGACGGCCTACGTTCCTGGCCAGCGATTGGTGAAAATGCCTCCCGGACATGCTCGAAAGATTCCGGCCGGATCACGGTTGGTGTTTCAGATGCACTACACGGCCAACGGCTCGGTCCATGAAGACACGACAAAAGTTGGCATCGTGTTCGGCAAGCGTGAAGATGTGACACATGAAGTCGTGACACTGATTGGTATTGATCAGGAGTTCGAAATTCCGCCGTACGCGGCGAATCACGAAGTCAACGGAAGAGTGCGCTCGCTGCCCAAGGATGGCCACCTGCTTGGCGTGGCTCCGCACATGCATGTGCGCGGCAAGACGTTTCAGTTGTTTGCGGATCGCGATGGTCACACGGAGACCCTGCTGCATGTCCCGAACTACGACTTCAACTGGCAGCATTCCTATGTGTTTGCTGAATCTTTGAATCTGGGCACGATCGACAGTCTGCGATTCAAAGTGACGTTCGACAATTCAGCCGCTAACCCGTTCAATCCTGATCCATCGCAATGGGTGAATTGGGGAGATCAGACATGGGAGGAAATGGCCGTCGCATTTCTGGAAGTCGCGGAACCCCTGGAGCCTGCTCCGACCACAGACACGTCGGTCGTTGCCGGGATTTCGGTGAGCTCCGAAAGTATCGCAGCACGAGAGGCGCAGATTCAGAAGTTCGTCGATGACTACTTTTCCCGGCTGGATGTTAACAGGGATGGGGTCGTGTCGCGGGGTGAACTACCAATTGCCGTGCGGGGTACATTCCGCCGCTTTGATCAAGACGGTGACGACCTGGCGACGCTGGATGAAGTTCGCGCCGTTGCAGAAAACAAAATCCCGTAGGATGGACATTCCTGTCCGTCGTCATCAATCCCGCCGAGCAGAAACGCAAACCGTCGTAAAACGGTCGAAGGTATTCCTTTAAATACCCATGCACAAGTCTTCGCACTCAACTTGTTTAACCGCGTGCCCACCGGGCCGCGTTTTACCCGCGAAAGCGCGGGGCGATGCCCACGCGGTTAAACGAAGAAACTTATGAATGGGTGCTTATGAAATCAGCCTTTGATCGTTGCATGGCCTGGATCGTGGATCATCGCCTGGCCACGCTGCTGGCAGTGCTGCTGATCACATTGCTTTCCGTGATTGGCCATTTTCGACCTGAATGGGTGCGGCAGTTCTTCGTAACTCCGCAGACTCAGGATGCTTCTGCGAACAACACGAACGGCAGGAGCAACACGAGCGAAACTCCGCGACGCAGGAGACCGAACGTTGATCCCGTGAGTCTGTCGGCTTCAGACGCTGTCATCGTTGTTCAATCGACCCGATTCTTCACGCCCGCCGGTGCGAAGGCCATGCGGCATGTGGTCGATGAACTGGAAAAACTTGACTACGTTCGCTCGATCCTGTGGATGGATCGAGTTCCGATCCTGAACATCTTCGGTCTTCCGGAACCTCTCTTTCCTCGATCTGAAGCGTCACCCGAACGATTTGCGGCGGCGCAGGCCAAAGCCATGAAGCATCCGCTCGTCGGAGGTCAACTGCTGGCCGAGGATGGCCAGACGATGCTGTTGCTGGTCACCTTTGATTTCGATTACATCCGTTCAAATGAACAATGCACGACTCAATTACGCGAAGCTGCCGAAAAAGCCGCGACGGATTTTCCGGATGTGCCGCTGAGTTTCCAGGTCACGGGCAGCATGCCAGCGTACATCACGGCCATGCAGTCACATGAAGCAAATCAATTGAAGTACCAGTTGATCGGTTATGGTGCAATATTCGTGATGGCCATTATCCTGTTTCGAGGCATTCGCGCGGTCCTGATCGTGTCCCTGGCTCCGATTGTCGGTGTCTTCTGGACACTCGGATTCCTGAAGTTCTTCAATCTGCAGGACAATCCCTTCAATGATGTAATTCTGCCGGTGCTCGTCAGTCTTGTGGGGCTGACGGACGGGGTACATCTGGTCGTGCAGATTCGCAAACTCAGAGCGAATGGGATGCCGCAGCACGAAGCCGCTCGCAGCGGTTTGCAGCAGGTGGGCTTCGCGTGCATGCTGACATCGCTCACAACGGCGATCGGTCTGGGATCACTCGGGCTGGCTCACAACGTGTGGGTGCAGGACTTTGGCTGGTGCAGTGTGATCGGCGTGACGCTGATGTTCGTTGCCGTTGTGACCATCATTCCCTTAGTGTGTTCCACTTGGCTGGGAAGCAAAATTCATGTGGGGCACGACAAGAGCCTGATCGATCGCAATCTGACCCGGATCAGTGAGCTGGTTGAATTCGTGTTGCGGTATCCTCGCACAATGAGTCTCATCGGGATCACCAGCACGTTTGTCTGCACGGCCATTTCATTGACATTGCGCCCGGATGAACGGCGAGCCAACTCGTTGCCGGAACACAGCGAAGCGTATCAGGCGTTGAATCACATGGACCAAGTGCTGGGTGGGCTGGAGTTTGCCCAAGTGGATGTCCGGTGGAAGGAGGAAATCGGCGACGTATCACCCGAGATCCTGCAGGTCATTTCAGAAGTGGACGATCTGTTGCACACGGAACCGCTGATTGGTTATCCGCTGTCGATCCGGAATCTTGTGGAATCGTTGCCGGGCGACGGTGACAACGGCGATCGCATGATGATGCTGGAACTTCTTCCGCCGCAGTTGAAGCGTGCTTTTTTTACGCCGGAATCACGTTATGCCGTTGTCAATTTCCGGGTTCAGGATCTCGGAATCGCAAAGTTCGGACCCGTTTTCACGCGACTGGAGACCGGGCTTGTCGCCATTGCCGCGAAGCATCCGGATTTTGCGTTGAATCTGGAAGGAGACGCAATCTGGCGCTGGAAAAATCTGTATCAGATCGTCGTCGATCTGGCGGCGAGTCTGGGATCTGCCGCGTTCGTGATCCTGATCGTGCTGGCACTGGCGTATCGGTCATGGCGGATCGGGCTGATTTCATTCTTTCCGAATGCGTTTCCACTGGCTGTGACCGGTACCTGGCTGGTGTTCGCCGGATACAATCTGGAACTTGTGAGTGTCTGCGCCTTTACGGTGTGTCTGGGAATCGCGGTGGATGACACGATCCATTTCCTGTCACGTTACGAAGTAGAACGGCAGAAAACGGACGACCGTGAGACAGCCATCCGGCGTGCTTTTACGGGTGTGGGTGTGTCACTGGTAATGACGACTGTGGTGCTTGTGGCCGGATTCTCGACCGTCGCCTTCAGC
>Ga0163144_10009021_pt1 | contig 21481 bp, 18 predicted proteins | sample OliLak19BULKMAT1_FD_123175 | JGI IMG/M metagenome (GOLD analysis project Ga0163144, IMG submission 123175) | Freshwater microbial mat bacterial communities from Lake Vanda, McMurdo Dry Valleys, Antarctica - Oligotrophic Lake LV.19.BULKMAT1 | ecosystem: Environmental > Aquatic > Freshwater >... | reverse complement strand
TGTGCAAAAATTGACAAATTGTCGTTCAAGATCCGCTCTTCCATGCTTCGGGACAGTCCCTGTGCGATCCCTGTGCGATATTAGCAGACATAAAGCCGGAACGAACTGACTGAACGTCATTTCCGTTGCGGAGGTTCGGCCTGCGGATTCTCGCGAAGCCGGGTGAACCATTTCAAGGCCTCCCGATAATGTTCCTGGTTCATGCCGTGGCCACCGTTATGGAGTTCGAAACGAACCTCTCCCATGAGCGCGCGCTCGAAGGCCTCAGCCACGATTTTTCCCTGCGCAGGGGTGGCGACCGTGTCGGCGTTTCCGCTGGAAACAAAAACCGCGGCTTTGCGGAAGGCCTGTTTGTCGGATTTATAAGCCTCGATGGCATCCAGCATCTTCATTTCATTGCAAGCGCTGATGAAGAACCCACTCCCCGGTTTTTTGAACCTCTCGTAGAGATAAACCGCCAGATAGCAGCAGTTCTTAGACCCTCCGGAGGAACCGCCGAAATACCACTCCGACTCGGTGATCGCGAGCCAATTGGCCCCGAGTTCATTGATCGCGCGCGCGGTCACCACCCCGCGGACGTCCCAGTAGCTCAACGTGCTTTTGTGTGAGGTGCCGACCGCCTGGGCACCAAGAACGACATAACCCAACTCAGTCCCGCCGCCCACATAGCTGCCGGAGATCTTGGCGTTTGCCCCCGGTGTGGTGTCATTGACGAAAAATACGGGAGATGGTTTGTCGGGATCGAAATCATTGGGAAAGGCAACGGAGATCAAAATCTCCTTCAACTGGTCGTTTTTTGCCCATTGCCGATCCTCCTCCGTCGCTTGCAGAGTGAAGGAAAGCAGTTGGCCAGGGACGATGTCCTGACCGTCGGGAAGCTTCATCCGTGCCGCCTTCTTCTCGGCGGCTTCACCTTCGCGGGCGGCGAGCACCCGCTTGACCTCGGCCTGGGATTCCTGGGTGAGCTGATCCATCGGATAGCTCATCCGCTTTGCCCCGATCAAGATTTCGGCCTTTCCCTCCTTCAGCGCGATGACCTCGGCCTCGATGAGGCGGCCCTCAAGGTTGGTAAGTTTGGTCAGCTCCGCGCCGTGGATCGTCCCGAGGAGGATGGGCAATGCGAGAAACCACACCAGCATGCGAAGGCTGCCGGAAATCCGGCGGTGGAGGAAGGTTCCGTGACTGCCCAACGTTGACGGATCAACAGGGTGGCCGCCGCCGCGGGTGATCTGATTGCGGCCTTCCAAGCAACTCGTGTGATCCGGAATCATCATTTCGGGATCTACCTCCTACCCCGGCTCCTGTCCATCTGAAACGGCGGGGAAAGAAAAAAGTTACGGCAAGAGTAACACTTGGCGCTAGCACTGTAAAATGGTTCAGTTGAGGTATGAGCAGATGTCTGTTTGTCTTCATTAGCCTCTTGATGCAGCTTTCCGGAAGCGATTCACAAAATCTCACCGTCTCGGAACTGCGTAACCGGATGTCGAAGGACGATCTGCCCGCAATGGTGGAAATGGCGCACCGGCAGCTGATAGGGGAGGTAATGCCTTTCGAACAGGAATTCGTCCTCAAGGCATTCACAAAGGGATCCGAAGCGGGGATCGCCCGAGCCCGATCGGGTCTGGCCGACTGTCATATGTGGGGAGTGGGGATGCGAAGGGACACCAGCCAAGTAATGGAGCTTTTGGAAATGGCGGCGGAGCAAGGTGATCCCCTCGGGACATACAGGCTCGGCTGGTATTGTTGCCATGGGGTGCTTTTGAAACAGGATTTTGAGAGGGGATTGAAACTGATCCGGAAAGCCAGCGGGCTTGGCTCGCTAGATGCGGATGCCGGCCTCGCCCGACTCACCCTCACCGGCTACGGAGTTCCGAAGGATGAAAGTGCCGGGTTATCCCAACTCCGGAGCCTGGCCGAGGAAAGAGGCAGTTCACAGGCGGCGATGATCCTCGCCGATTTCTATCGGGGGAAATTCGCTGAGGGTGCCAAACAAGACCCCGTCCTCGCCACAAAGTATCTACTGATGGCTGGGGAAAAGAACCACGCCGGAGCGCTGGTCGCGCTTGGCGACCTGGCCATGGAAAAATCCGATAGGCAGGGCGCTGCGAACTGCTACCGGAAGGCCATCGCCCGGAACTCTGGCGAGGGCATGTACAAGCTCGGGAGCATGCAAATGCGCGACGCCTCCGTTAGAATGGAGGGCGAGGACTGGTATCAACTGCTCTTGGCCGCCGATGCCGTGGGGCACGGTCCTGCCACCCTCAAGCTGGCACAGGTCAACTACCATGCGCCCGGATACACTTTCCGCGACTTGGACTGGAAAAAAAGCGCGGGGTTTTATGAGAGATGGATCGCCGAGAATCCGGGGGAATGGAGGGACCAATACATGGCGGTGGAAAAGCTCCTGGAGATGTATTTCGAAGGAGGACTTGGCCTCGATCGGGACTTCAACAGGTGCATCGTCATCGCACAACCCCAACTCGATTATAACGTGTGGGCGGCGGCCTATGCCGGGCGGGTGCTACTCCATCAGGATGCGCCGCTGGGCAACACCCGCGAGCATTTCATACGGGGCTATGCATGTCTCCTGAAGAGCCGCGTCTTGTGGAAGATGCAGCAGCAAAAGATTTACTGGCTGAGCGATGAGGCGCTCTTCGTGCTCCGCAGTCGCCACGGCATGACCAGGGAAGAAGTCGCCCGCGCTGAGGAATTGGTCCAACAAGGTTTCCCCAACCCCCGTACCCCGCTTTTGCCATGAAAAACCCTGTAATGATGATAGCCGTCGGCTTGTGTGTCTGCCTCGGGCAACTGGCCGGGGCACCGCTTTTCGGCAACGCGCCAAAGGACGAGGCGGCGATCGCCCTCAAGGAGCGGATTGTGGCGGCTTACCGCTCGCAGGGCATCGAACGGGGAATCCAGATGTTGGACGCCGACGGTCGTGCGTTCATCAAAGGCTCCGGAGCTACCGGAAAATTTGATTTTTTCAGCGCCGTAGTCACCGATGCGGCGAATGGCAGCGGAAGGGAGGATCTGGAGTGGCGGCTTGCCGTGACCGAATGGTGTTACAATTTCTCGTGGGCTGAGGGAGAAGGTTATTGGTACCGATTTTTGACGCCCGTCATGCATGAGCGCTACTTCGAAGCTGGCAGGTATGGAGCGGCCCGGGCGGTGCTGGATCGTGAACGGACACGGAAACTCGAGGGCGGAAGGGAGCTGGATATTGCTCAGCTCGCAACGGATGGTCGGGTGAATGCAGAGTTTCCCGCAATCGCAAGGAAGACTCTTGGCGGTTTGGAGCGCATTGAAACCAAAGACTTCCCATTCTTCATTTCACAGGCGCAGCAGGATTTGGTGGAGGGGAAATGGCGCAGCGGGATGGAAGCCGCGGCCCTCGCGAGCGAACACGCGATGAGTACCATCAAGTCGTTTGAAGCGCGACCAAACCTCGTTGACTCGAAGGCGATGGCAAGTGAAATGACAGCCAACTGGCGGAGGGCCAAGATGCTCAGCGCCGATGGCTTCAGGTTCCTCGATCTGCCGGAACTTGAGGTCCAGGAGCTTGAGGAGCTTTCAGGTTTTGAACACGACGAGTGGAAAGGCTGGAGTGACGTCATGATGGGTCGCAGCCGCGCCTCCCAGCTAACATATATCCTTGGCAGGGAAAATCGTATTGAGACGATCAAATCGATGGAGGAGATCCGGCAGGAGTTCAAAAAGGAACGATATACTTCCAAGGAAGATTCGGATCGGGTTTACCTAATGATCGCCGACATCCATTTCCGCGATGGAAATGCCGGACGGGGGTGGGCGGTAATCGATGAGATCCGGAACAAGGCTGGCCAATCCCGTGACATGAAGTTCGAGGTGGACCGCGAATGGGCACGGCATCGGGTGAATACCGGAAATCCGGAATGGGTGGAGCCGGTTCTCATCAGCCTCTTGACCATTGCCCGGGAAGGCGGACTGAAGCAGCGCGAAATCGAGCTTTACGAAATTTACGCCCGGCTGCTGGTGGCCCTCGGGCGCTACGGGGATGCGCTGGTAATTCAAAAGGAGCTTGTTCGCTTGTTGAAGTCTTTCGACCTTTTCCCACGTCTCCCCGGCGCACTCTATCAGCTTGCGGCGATTCATGCGCTCCTGGGTGAGGGCGATCGCGCGGATTCGGCATTGAAGGATGCGCGCCGGACTTTGGAGATCGCCGAGCTGCCCGACGCTTCCAGAAAGCGCTTCGGTGCGGCCCTAAATCACCCTCTTCCTGAGCCTTCAAACGAAAATAAGGCGGCGGATCCGATCACCGACCTGCAGCCGATGAAGTCGATGACGATCCCGCTGGAAGGCCTGCTCGCGCGGGGATTGTTTACCCTTACCAACCTGTCGGGACGCAAGGTGGCTGGAGAACTTCAATTCCAAGGGGATGGATTGGTTTTCAGGGATCCTCAGGAAGGCATAATCAGCCTGAATGTTTCTGCTCCTGATGGCCTGAAGCAACTCCGCCGCAAGGTGGCCATTGCGGCAGGGGATTTCCTCGCGATCGACCTCTCCCGGAATTCACCATTGGATGCAGGAGTCTCCCAAGTCTCGATCCGCTGGCAGCCGGACGAAGGGAACCCGCAAAGCGCCGAATGGACGGCGGAAGATGCCGAAGTGGGAATTTCCTTCGCGATCACGGATGCGGGGGAGTATTTGGATAATCCGTTCTATCTGATTCCCGTATATCACCTACTGCAATACAAGGATGCCTTCGCGGAAGTCGCCGATATTCGCGTGGTCGCATCGGCTCCCGCCCGGGTTGAGCTTTATGATCAGGACGACGAGCTGGTATTCGTAGATGTGGACGGCGATGGCTCCTTCGTTTCCGAGGGGGACATGATCAGCAAGGACCTCAACCGGAACTCGCTGGGAGATCTGACCTTGGACGCGGCGAAGCAGGAGATGCGGTTCCGGCTTTTCGTCCGCCCGGTGACGGTGGATCACCAGAAGCCATTGTCACTTGACCTCCAATTGCTCCAACAGGGCGAGTGGGTTACTCACTCAACGGACCGCATCGTTTTCCCGGAAAAAGGAGAATGATGCCTGGTTCCGCCGAGCTTGGTGACCGACCATTGTGATAGGGGGTATCCTTTATTCGCCTTCCAGATCCAAACGTAAGAAAGAGCCTCTCATTCGGCCTGTCGGCGATCGGTAAGGTCTTTGCACCGGTCGCCTTCTGTCGGTAAATCGGCTGCGATTCGATGTATTCCCTAGCGTATTCCGCCGCGAACTCAGTGACTTTTCCCAGATGAGCCTCAGGGATTCCTTGGATTCCAAGCCGGTCGAAATCCGCATCGCTCAGGTAAAACGCCTGCTCTTCGGCGTTGTAAAGAACCCCGGAGCTGATTGTGCATCCCCCTCCAAGCTTCTCGACTTCCCCCGTCGATCCTGATGTCGATGACTACATCCATGCCGACCTGAACCCTATCGCTTTCCTCAAGGAGAGTGATCTGCGGCTCCGTCCACAAGTTCCCCCACAAGTTGCCAGACAAATAGTGGAGCTTTTAAGGGGGATCAGCCGCACTGGTTTACCTGGCGGCGGTTTTTAGGCGGAATATCGGGCATTTTGGAGATTTACCCGTTCAATGCCAGATTCCCCTAAATACTTGCAGCGGGGGAGAATGAAGTGGGCAATGAATTCAGAATCTTTGGCGGAGATTGCCGCCTCAACCGCTGCTTAAAACTGTGCCGTTTTTCCTATTTCCCTAAACAACCTTGATATTTTCGCCAAACGATGGAATCTTGCTTTCGCTGATCGGATGTTTGCGGTGGAGAATGAACCGGATCACACGATTCACATTCGTACACCCGGCATCCATTTCTCCAACATTTCGTACACCTTCTCTAAAAAAGCTCCTAAAAGCGCATAAAAATCCCCATGATTTTTAGAAATTCCACCCAATCCCAGCAGATTTTCCTTAAAATTTCACCGAATCGAGGATTCCAAGTAATTGAAAATGAGGGAGTTGGAAAGTAACTTAAAAAATCTTCACTTTCATCTTGTATCTTAGTGTACTGAAGTGCATTCTCTGGGTGTTGACGCGATAGTCATCCCCGAAATGAACCACGAATTCCTCCACTACAACGGCACCCAGTCCTACAAGACTGACGCGAAGAATCGCGTGACCGTCGTGGCGGGCTGGCGTCCTCCACAGGGAGAGCCCATCTATCTGATGGCCTCTGTCGAAGAAGGGGTGAACATCATCAAGGTTCTCACCTCGGGGGCGGTTCAGCACCGCATCGAGACGTTTGAGAAAAACGTCACGGATGCCAAGAAGCTCGGAAAACTGAAAACCCAGCTCAAGCGCGTGCTCCGCGATTCCTCGATCAATGAGCAGGGCAAGCTCCTCATTCCGCGTGATCTTGCCGCCCACACCGGCATCGCCCCTGAGACCGAGGTCGTCCTTTCGCCCGGCCACAGCCATTTCGAGATCTGGCCGAAAGCCAAGCACGAAGAACTCTTCGGAACTGCCGCTGTGCCGGAAGAAGAGGACGAATTCGGCATGTTCTAAAATTTTCCCACTCACCTATCCCACACCCAGACTGGCAACCATGCTGTTCAACCCACCAACCCTTGCGAGCGAGACGGTCCACCTCACGGCGGCTTCCGGCGTGTTCGTCCGCTCGCAGGGGTTGGGAACATTTTCCAAACACTCACAAGGCCGTGCGCTCGGGACAGCACACGGTTTTGAAATTACGGACGCCTCCACCGCTCCTGGCTGGTTGTCGGCGGAGCGTCCGTTTCCCTTTTCCATCGGCTTTCTGGCTGGGCGGATGAAGTCTCTCGGGACAGAGCTTCATTCGCTTTTTGAACCCGTGCGCCGCGCCGCTCCTGGCTGGTTGTCGGCGCGCGCACGGGTTTCCCTTTCTGAAAAATCACAAGGCCGCGAGCTCGGGACAGCACGCGGTTTTGAAAATACGGACGCCCCCGCCGCTCCTGGCTGGTTGTCGGCGGGGCGTCCGTTTCACTTTCGATACGGCTTTCTGGCTGGGCGGATGAAGTCTCTCGGGACAGAGCTTCAACCGCTATTTGAACCGGTGCGTCGCGCTGCTCCTGGCTGGTTGTCAGCGCGGCCGCCGGTTTCCCTTTCCCTGCAAGACCCTGCTCCCGTAACGGTGCGGGGTTTCGCCTTTTCCGCCCCGGAGTCCGATTCCTTTTCCACGGAAGGCTACCATCGTCCCGTCCTTGCCGAAGAGGTTGTCGAAATGATGCAGGCCGGCCCCGGCAAGTACATCATCGATGGCACCCTCGGCGGGGGAGGCCATTCCGAACTTTTATTGCAATCTGGAGCCAGTGTCCTTGGTGTGGACCGCGATCCCGAGGCGCTCGCGCATGCAGGCGAGCGTCTTTCGGGATTCGCTTCCAGATTCGCGACATACCAGGCAAATTTTTCCGAAATCCCGGCTCATCCCGGCATCCTCGCCGGCGAACTCGCCGATGGGCTGCTGCTCGATCTCGGGGTTTCCTCCCGCCAGCTCGATTCCGCACCGCGCGGTTTCTCCTTCATGCGCGAGGGCCCGCTCGACATGCGGATGGGGCCGAATGCGGCGATGACCGCCGCCGATCTGGTCAACACCTGGGAGGAAAACGAGATCGCACGGATATTATACACCTTCGGCGAGGAGCCGCGCTCCCGCAGGATCGCGGCGGCCATTGTTGACAAACGTTCTGTGAAACCTTTCTCAACCACCACCGAGCTAGCCGCCTGCATTGAGAAAGCCATCGGCCGCAGCGGCAAAACCCATCCCGCCACCCGCAGCTTCCAGGCGATCCGCATGGCGATCAACGAGGAACTCGAATCCCTTTCCTCCATCCTTTCATCCGCAGCGGGTATCCTCAAACCGGGCGGCAGGCTGCTCATCATCACCTTCCACAGCCTTGAGGACAGGATGGTGAAAAGGTTTCTCCGCCACCATTCGCAACCATGCATCGACGATCCCACATGGCCGGAAGCCCGGCCCAATCCCGACTGCCGGTTCCGGCTGCTTAGCAAAAAAGCGATTGCGCCCACCGCCGTGGAAACATCCGCAAACCCCAGAGCCCGCAGCGCCAAACTGCGGGTTGCCGAGTTTTTGGGTTAGGAAGTTTTTTTCGCCTGAAATCCAAACGAAACCAAGCACCACCATGAACCGCCACCGCCAGGAAACGCATACCAGGATATCACCGGTCCTGATCCTCTCGCTGATCCTCGCCGGGGCGATCGGAGCCATTGGAGGCATCACCTTCGTGTATTTCCGGAATAGCCAGATCAAGGTGACCCGCGAGATTGATGCCGTCGAAAGGCGCATCGAGCAGCACCAGCTCGACATCAGGACCGTGCAGATGAGGAGCGACCAGATCCTCAACCTCTTTGCCATCCGCAAAACCCTTGAAGATGTCGGTACTGATCTTGTGCCGATCCCCGTTGGCGTATCCGAGGATATCCTTCCATCGGAACCACCCGCCGTTGCCTCCGCCAGCCTGTGAACCGCGCATTTCAGAACCGCTGCATCGTCCTCTGCCTGGTCCTCGTGTCCTTGCTGAGCGCCTTGTCTGCGCGCCTGGTCCAGATCCAGCTCGTTGACCGCCAGCGCTACGCGTCCTCATCCGCAAAAGCTTTCCACCGCACCGAGCGCATCCCTGCGATCCGGGGCATGATTGTGGATCGCAACGAGGAGCCGATCGCCAAAAGTATCCCCGTGTCGTCCATCTACGTGGACAAGAACCACCTCCTGGATCCGAAGCTGGCATCCTTCGGGCTGGCCTACATGGAGGCTTCGCAAGAGCCGGCATGGGCCGCCGCTTCCGCCGAAGACCGGGTGCGCCGCATCCATTCGCTGCGCGGGGAAATCCTTGAAAGGGAAAGCCCTGACGTGATCGTCAGCAAGCATCTCGCCCATGCGGTATCGCTCCTTGCGCGCCCGCTGGGCATGCGCCGTGATCAGCTCAGCGCGGAGATCAAGGACAGCAAGGCAAAGTGGTTCCCGATCGCGGAGGACATCCCGGATGACATCGCGGAGCGGCTCCGTGAGATCGTGGATGAGAACTATCTCCAGGGATTCGCGTTCGAGAACTCGATCAAGCGCTGGTATGCGAATCCGCATCTCGCCACCCACCTGACCGGCTTCACGGGGGAGGTCGAGAGGAAAGGGGAGGACGGGAAAACCGAATATCACATGGCCGGGCGCTTCGGGATCGAATCCGCAATCGAGGAATACCTCGCGGGGCGCGATGGGCGTCGTGAGCATCGCAGGGACTCGCGCGGACTCGTTGTTCCGGGCAAGGCGAGCAGCCTGCTGCCGCCGCGCGCAGGCCTCAACGCAAAGCTCACCATCGACATCGGCATCCAGGCGATTGCCGAAGAGGAACTCGATGCGGGGCTGAAGCTATACAAATCCAAGCGCGGCGCGGTGGTCGTGATGGATCCGAAAACCGGCGAGATCCTAGCACTTGTCTCACGCCCCCACTTCGACCTCAACAACAAGCAGGATCTTGAGGAGAACTCGTTCAACTACGCGATCCAGGCGAAATACGAACCCGGCTCCACGATCAAGATCGTTGCCACGGCCGGGGCGATCGACGCGGGCCTGGTGACCCTTGATACCGTGATCCATTGCCCGAATTTTCTCCAGGAAAACAAGTTCACCGTCACGGACTCCCACTCGGGCGGGATGCTTCCTGTATGGAAAATTCTCCAGAAGTCAAACAACGTGGGTTGTTGGAAACTCGCCAAGCAGCTCGGGGTGAAACGCTTTTACGAATACGCCCACGGCTTCGGATTCGGCGAGCGCAGCGGCATCCAGCTCAGCGGGGAGAACGCAGGCAGCGCGGCGGTTCCAAAGCTTCCCATCGACTTTTCGCGGGCCGCTTATGGATACTACGTAGGTGTGACGCCGATCCAGATGGCCGCCGCCTATTCGGTCATCGCCGGTGACGGGCGGCTGCTGCGCCCCAAGATCGTCAAGGAACTCATCGCCAACGACGGCACCGTGATCGATGATTTCCCGACGGAGGTTCGCAGCCAGGTCATTTCCCCGGAAACGGCGAAGAAAATGCGCACCGCCCTGCATAAGGTAACGCTTCTCGGTGGGACGGCACTGAACGCCTGTGTGGAGGGTCACAAGGTGGCTGGAAAAACCGGAACCGCAATCAAGCACGATCCGGAACGCGGCGGCTATGTGAATGGCGCATATGTGGTCTCCTTCGCCGGATTCATGCCTGCGGAAGATCCGGCTTTCGTTTGCTACGTGGTTATCGACGAACCGAAGACCACCGAAGTCCCGCTCTACGGAGGCACCATCGCCGCGCCGATCTTCTCGAAGATCGCAACCCGGATCGCAGCCCACATGAATCTCAAGCCGACCGAGCCGCTCAAGGAACCGATCGCCAGCCGCTAAGCACCCGAGACCACTTTGAAATGCTTCTCCGCACCCTCATATCATCCCTCGACAAAGTCACCGCCTGCGGGCCGCAAGACCTTGAAATCGATGCGCTCACGGCAGACTCACGGGAAGCCGGCGCGGGGAAACTATTTGCGGCCATACGTGGCACGAGCATGGACGGTCACAAGTTCATCGGGGAGGTTCTTAAGAAAGGTGTGTCAGCGATCCTTGCGGAAACCGCTCCTCCGCCGGATCTTGCGCAAACCACCGCCTGGTTGCATGTTCCCGATAGCCGCGCCGCCCTCGCCGCCCTCGCCGCGACATTCCATGGCGAACCCGCCGCCGATCTCAAGCTGGCAGGAATCACCGGGACAAACGGGAAGACAACCACCGCGTTTCTCCTTCACCATATCATGCAGGCGGAATGGCACCGCGCAGGATTGCTTGGGACGATCATCGTGGATGACGGGGAAACCCGCACCCCGGCGAAACACACAACCCCCGGCTCCATCGAGCTGAATTCCATTCTCGCCGGTTTCCGCGACAACGCTTGCCGGGGCGCGGTGATGGAGGTTTCCTCCCACGGCATCCATCAGAAACGCGTCCACCGCATCGCTTTCGATGCCGCCGTTTTCACAAACCTCACCCAGGATCACCTCGACTACCACGGCACCATCGAGAGATACATGGAGGCGAAGGCTTCATGGTTCCATGACCTTGCCGCAGATCCAAGCGGCAAGAAGCCCACCGCCGTCATCAATACCGACGACGCACGCGGCAACGAGCTCGCAAAAGCCCTCGATGGGAAAATGCCTGTCATCCGCTACGGCTTCAATGTGAACTGCGACTTCCGCGCGAACACCTTCCAGCAGAAGCGCGACGGCATGTCCTTCGAACTCTCTGCAAAGGGGAAGACATTCCTCGTCCGCGCACCGCTCATCGGCCGTTTCAACGCCTACAACATCCTCGCCGCAATCGCCGCCGCCGCCGCTTGCGGTATCAAGCCGCGCCAGGCCATCGCCGCGCTAGCCGATTCGCCGCAGGTTCCCGGCCGCATGGAAAATGTCGGAAACGCCGGCGGTGCGACGGTCTTCGTAGATTACGCCCACACTCCGGACGCGATCGAGAACGCCTGCCGAACGCTCAAAGAGCTCGATCCGCGCCGCCTTATCACCGTGTTCGGCTGCGGTGGAGACCGCGATAAGGCCAAGCGCCCGCTGATGGCCGCCGCCGCCGCGCGCTACAGCGATGCGATTGTCATCACCTCCGACAACCCGCGCTCCGAGGATCCGGAAACCATCATCCGCGAGATCGAGAGAGGTCTGCCCAAGAAATGCACCCACGTCTCCATCCCGGATCGTGCCGAGGCGATCGAGACCGCCGTCGCGAATTCCCTTTCCGGGGACATCGTCCTGATCGCCGGCAAAGGCCACGAGACCTACCAGCAGTTCGCCGACCGCACCATCGACTTTGACGACCGCAAGAAGGCGGATTTCGCCCTCCGGAAACGGTCCCAGGAAATCGCCGAGATGCGCGCCAATCCTCCGCCCCGTTTCTGAAACTCCGAATCGAACCCCTTTCTCTTCCGTCCAAAAGCAAGCAACCCGCCAACACCATGAAATCCGACGCCAGACAGATCTGTGAAATCCTCGACGCTCAGCTCGTCGCGGGATCCGGTTCCGCGCAGGTGGATTCGGTTTTCACGGATACGAGGAAGCCGGTGCGGAACGGCCTTTTCATCGCGCTCAAAGGGGAGAATTTCAATGGCGACATGTTCGCGGAAAATGCGCTCGTGGCCGGAGCTTCGGTGGCCATCGTCCACCAATGGATGGGCGGAGAGGTGCCTGCGGGCAAAGCCGTAATTACCGTGCCCGACACACTTTTCGCACTCCAGCGTCTTGCCCATTGGTGGCGCAGCAAACTCGATATCCCCGTCGTCTGCATCACCGGATCAAACGGCAAGACCTCGACGAAGGATTTCACCGCCGCCGTCCTTTCCCAAGCTTTCAATGTCAATGCCACCAAAGGCAACCTCAACAACCACATCGGCCTGCCGCTGACCGTTCTCTCGACCGAAGAGAGCCACACCGCCGCGATCTACGAGATCGGCATGAACCATGGCGGCGAACTTTCGCCCCTTTGCGAGATCGCCCGCCCGAAATACGGGATCATCACGAATATCGGCACCGCACACATCGAGTTCCTCGGCTCGCGCGAAGCCATTGCTGAGGAGAAAGGGACCTTGGCGCGTTACCTTCCGGAGGACGGGTTGCTGTTCACCCCCGCTGGCTGCGATTTCAACGAATACTTCCGCGCGCGCACCAAGGCGCGGCTTGTTCCTGTCGGAAACGGACGCGGCCTGGTCCGTGCCGAGAACCACCGCCCTCAGGCTGATGGGACACGTTTCACGCTGGTAATCGACGGAGAGGAGTCCGCCGAGGTTTTCATCCCCGTGCTAGGCAAGCACATGATCACCAACGCGCTCCTCGCCGCCGCGCTGGGCTGGAAGATGGGGATTTCCACCGAGAAAATCGCAATCGGATTATCGTCGGCCAACCTCACTTCAGGCCGCATGCGCCGAATCAAATGGGATGGCATCACCCTGCTCGACGACACCTACAACGCGAACCCCGAATCCATGGAAGCCGCGATCGACACCCTCGCCGAAATGGAAATCCCCGAAGGCGCACAGCGTATCGCCGTGCTCGGGAAAATGGGTGAACTCGGAGTTCATTCCGAAGAGGCGCACCTGAGGATAGGCAAGTTCGCCACCGCGAAAGGCCTGCGTCTCATCGCAGTCGGCGAAGGTGCGGAAGGGATCGCGGAAGGTGGTGATGCACCCCATTTCCCCGACATCCACAAGGCCGCCGATTGGCTGCTCGAAAATTCACGCCCGGGCGACGTCATCCTCTTCAAGGGGAGCCGCACCGCCGCCATCGAAAAAGTCCTCCAAACCGCTTTCCCGACCGCATGCTAACCGCCATCTACGATTTCTGGTACGCCGCATTCCAAGCTGAAAAAATCAACGGCGAAGGCTGGGCGCACACCTTCTCATTCCTAAACCTTTTCGGATACGTCACCTTCCGCGCCGCAACCGCCGGGCTGCTTTCCTTCGGGGTCTCCATCCTTATCGGCCCTCGCATCATCCGGAAACTGATATCCCTGAAAGTCGGCCAGCCGATCCGCACGGCGGAGGAAGTCCACAAGCTCGCCGAACTCCATGGCGGGAAACTCGGCACCCCGACGATGGGCGGCGTCCTCATCATTGCGAGCGTGCTGATCTCAACCTTGGTCTGCGCACGCGTGTTCAATCCCTTTGTCGCCGTTTGCGCATGCACGATGTGCGCCTGCGGTCTTCTCGGTTTCGTCGATGACTACACCAAGGTGAAGAAGAAAAACTCCGATGGCGTATCTAGCCGCACCAAGCTCTTCTGGCAGTTCGTCATCGCGCTGATCGCCGCGTGCTTCATCTATTTCAAAACGGAAATCTCCGGCTTCCACGCCACCGCCGAGCAGATCCGCGACAACGCCGCAGGCTTCCGCCTCGGCGACCTGCGCATCGGCATCGGGGAAATCTGCTTCCCGCTCTTCAAAGTGCCGATAGTCGATCTCGGCATCCTCGTCATTCCGTTCTTCGTGCTGATCATCATCGGCTGCTCGAATGCGGTGAACCTGACCGATGGCCTCGACGGCCTCGCCACCGGTTGCACGATCTCTGTCGCGCTAAGTTACGCAGTCCTGGCATACCTCGCCGGGCATTTTTTCATGGCCACCGAGTATCTGGTCATCCCGCACAACCGCTTCATCGCGGAACTCGCCGTCTTCCTGATGGCGCTCGCCGGGGCATCATTCGGCTTCCTGTGGTTCAACTGCCATCCGGCCAAAGTCTTCATGGGAGACACCGGCTCGCTCGCCATCGGCGGAGCGCTCGGAACCGCGGCAATCTGCACGAAACAGGAACTATTGCTCGTCATCATCGGCGGCGTCTTCGTCGCCGAGGCGCTCTCGGTCATGCTTCAGGTCGGCTCCTTCAAGCTCCGCAAAAAACGCATCTTCAAGATGGCCCCGATCCACCACCATTTCGAGCTGCTCGGATGGCATGAGTCGCAGGTGATCATCCGTTTCTGGATCCTTTCCATCATGCTCGCCCTTTTCGGGCTGGCGCTTTTGAAAATCGCATGACCGAGCATCCCGACATCAAAGGCAAGCACGTTGCCGTTCTCGGCGCCGGGCGTTCCGGTGCGGCGGCCGCAGCGCTCGCATTACGCGAGGGAGCCACCGTCTCGGTCTGGGACAAAGGCGGGCCGGAGGTTTTCGGAAAGGTGCCGGCAGCGGCCGTTATCCATCCGCGGATGGGCGAGTGCGATGCCGGGGATTTCACCGCCGACCTCATCGTCATCAGCCCCGGGATCGACACCTACTCACCGCTTGTCCAGGCATTCGCCGCAAAAGCTCCGCTGATCGGAGAAACCGAGTTCGCATCCCGTTACTACGATGGCGGGATCATCGGCATCACCGGAACGAACGGCAAGACCACCACCACGGAACTCGTTTCACGCATCCTCAAGCAGGCCGGTCTGGGCGGAACGCCGTGCGGGAACTACGGTGCGCCGCTTTCCGAGATCCTGCTTGCGGCGCACATCCCGGCGGTGATCGCCCTTGAGCTTTCCTCGTTCCAGCTTGAGACGATTGAGAACCTTCGTCCGAGGGTTTCCATCTGGCTCAATTTCGCCCCGGATCACATGGATCGTTATCCGAGCGTGGAAGCCTACAAAAGCGCCAAGCTACGTATTTTCGAAAACCAGACGCACGAGGATGCGGTGGTTGTGCGCCATGGCGAGGATCTTGGGAAACTTGAGCCAAGGGTAATCACTTTCTCCACCGAATCCCGCGATGCGGATTTTTTCTCGGACGGAGTCACCGTTACCCAAGGTGGGCGCATCCTGCTCGATCTCGAGGCCGAGACTTCGCTCCGGGGGCTGCACAATGCGGAAAACGCGATGGCTGCGATGGCCGCCTGCATGGCCTATGGCATCGATCCGTCCCTCATTCCCGCCGCGCTCCGTGGTTACGCCCCGCCGCCGCACCGTTGCGAGCTCATCCGCACGCTCGATGGCGTCGAGTATCTCAACGATTCCAAAGCCACAAACCTACACGCGCTTGAGTGCGCACTCCGCTCCCAGACCCGCCCCGTAGTGCTGATTGCGGGTGGAAAAGACAAAGGGCTTGATTATTCACCTATCTTAACTATTCTCGGAAAACAGGCGGTCGCCACTGTAACATTCGGCCAGATCGCCCGCCCCTTGGCCGTCCTTTTCAACGGGGTCGTCCAGACTACCGCCGTCGGAACATTGGAGGAAGCGATTCATGTCGCCCGCTCCCTTGCCCCGCGCGGCTCAACCATACTGCTTTCTCCCGGAACATCGTCCTTCGACCAGTTCACTGGCTACGAACAGAGGGGCGATACCTTCCGGGATCTCGTCCACCAGCTTCACTGAAACACCCACCCGACCCCCAAACATGAAATACGACCGCATCCCGACCCGCCGCACACCTGTCCGCAATACCCTCTACGCCAGACTCTTCAACAAGACGAAACCGAAGCAGCAGCGGGCCACTGCCGCGACTGCAAGCGCCGGGGAAATGGAGGAGGGCGGGATCAACATCTCCCGTTCGCTCACGATCATCTTCGCGATCCACATCCTTGCGATCGGCATGATTTTCATCCACAAGCATTATCTTTCCGGCCGCACGGAAGCCCCGGCAAGCACGGTGCAAACCGCTCCTGCAGTTGCTGCAAAACCGGCTGCTGCCACCCCCGCCCGTAATAATGACCTCCCCATCCTCAGCAGCGGAGACAAGCCTTATCTGGTGGAAAAGGGCGACAACTATGCGATCATCGCGCGCAAGCACAGCGTTGATGAAAGCGAACTGCGGAACCTGAACCGCGGCTCGGACATCCGTGCCGGCGTTGTCCTAAGCATCCCTCAGGGCAAACGCATCGTCGCCGAGGATCCGCCGGAAGTCGCGGCCCTCCGCAACCATTCCGCCTTGCCGGATTCGGAGCAGGGGCTTGTGGAAATCCTGCCACAGGTCGGGACCGAACAAGCACTGCTGTTCCGTGCCACCACCCGGAACCAGGATGACGTCCCGAGCGCGAATCCCGCCGCATCCGGCCGCACCCATACCGTGAAATCCGGCGAGAACATCTGGCGGATTTCAAACAAATACAAGATCAGCCAAAAGGATCTCCTGGGTCTCAATGGCATCACCGATCCGGGAAAACTCCAGATCGGGCAAGTCCTTAGGCTTCCCTAAATCCCAGATATCCCCAAGTGCTACGCCACAGCTCCACCCTGCTCATCACCGCCGTCGCCCTCCTTTGCGGACTCGGGCTGGTGATGCTGGCGAGCACCGGTGTCTGGGTCCGCGGCCTGGAGCAGCCTTATCACTTCGTCATCCGCCAGGCGATGATGGTGGCTATCGGCCTTGTGGCTGCGCTGGCGATGGCAAAGCTGCCGCTCGATATCATCCGCAAGGGCACTCCGTTCGCCTACCTCGTCATCTGCGTGGCGCTCGGGCTTTGTTTCGTGCCAGCCGTTAACGTCGAGATCTACGGATCGAAACGCTGGATCGACATCCCGCTTGTCGGCCAGTTCCAGCCTTCCGAGGCGGCGAAAATGGTTCTCGTCATCGCATTGGCCTCCTGGTTCACCCGCTGGCAGACGGAAGTTCACACCTTCTGGCGCGGCTTCGTCATCCCGGGTGCGATCGTCGCCCTGCCGCTCGGCCTCATCGCTGCGGAAACGGATGTCGGCACCGCGCTCGCTCTGAGCGTCACCGCCGGTGCGCTGATGTTTTGTGTAGGCACGCGCCTGATCTACATGATCCCGACCGCACTTGCAGCGATGGCAGGTGCGGGATGGTACATCTACAACGACGCAAACCGCTGGGGTCGCATCCAGGCATGGATGGATCTCGAAAACCCCATCCACCAGCTCGACCGCGGGATGCAGCAATGGCGCGCCCTGCTCGCCCTCGGCAACGGCGGGCCGTGGGGCGTCGGCCTTGGCAACGGTGTCGAGAAATTCGGAACCCTCACCTTCGCCCATATCGACTTCATCTTTCCCGTGATCGGCGAGGAACTCGGCTTGCCTGCAACCCTCGGCGTGGTGATCTGCTACGTAGCCATCGCCGTCGGCGGCGTGGGCATCGCGCTCCAGGCGAAAAACATCTTCGAGCGCTGCATCTCCCTCGGCCTTACCTGCGTAATTGTGGTCCCGGCCATGGTGAACATCGGGGTTACCACTGCGGTCTTACCGAACGACGGCCTGCCGCTTCCCTTCGTCAGCTACGGCGGCACCAGCCTCATCTTCAGCCTCGCGGCGGTCGGCCTGCTCGTTGGCATCCACCGCCGGTCCCAGACGGCAGTGACCCAAGCGTTCCCGCTTGGCAAAGAGGTGCGCCTCGCAGTGCGGCTGTGATAGCTTCCAAGAGGTTCCCTGCCTCCTCAATGTGCTTTTCACTCATTTTCCCTAAGTGACCGCACCAACTCCGCATAGCCATCGGCTCCACCCTCATTTGCGCACCACCTTTTCACTTCGGCAAGATCCACGCGCTCCCGCTGCCTCCTGCAAATTAGGATGGCTTGATCGAAGTTCGCCCGCGTAGCCCAATGGATGTATCCAGCCAACCTGTCCTTGACGCTGTCCGTTGGCGATAGGAGACAAATCGTATGGCCTTCCACCACGATTTCATCCGGAGTCACCGGTGACTCGTCGCCGATCTCCACCGGCCCCCTGGGAAATTCAAGGAAAAGTTGCCCGCATTCCGGGTGCTTGAAATATCTCGACTTGCCGGGGACAAAACCGATCTCCGCCAGCACATCTGCCAACCTTTCGCGATCAAATTCATCGGGAATGATGTCGAGGTCGCCGGAGCGGTTCCAGCGCCAACTGGATCGCTTCGAGCGCGCCGGAGCTTTCATTTCCAAGCGGCAGGGAAGAACCCTCGTCTATTCCTGGAATCCAAAATCACGCATTGCCTCCCGGCTCCGTGATCTTGTCGCCGTCATTCACGAAGGGATGTCCCCACGATCAAAGGAATCCCTCTTCTCCGAACGCCGTCAGCCGAGGCGAAAAGACAAGCCGGTGATCCGTGCTTCGGAGATCGAAGCTGCTGAAAATTTGATTTAGCGGGAACCGACCCCAGCAGAAAAATGTCACGGAAAGCAGGAAAAGCTAACGATGAAGCCCCGGTATTTTCCATCCGACTCCGGACGGGGTGGCGGCTAATCCCATACGGTTGTCTGCGATTCGGTTCAGAAGGTTCATTGCAATATTTTCCCGTTCGGACGTCCCGGTGGTCAGGTTCCCGGCGGTTGCATCCGATTGAAGGCTGGGCGGAAATTGCTTCGACTGCCGGTTTCCACTGGGCATTCTACTTGGGCGGAGGCTTTGGCTGTAAAGGGGAGAGGGGAAGGAGCGGCTAACTGAAAAGTCACCGCTAGCGTGCCGATATGCCGATATGTTCGATCAGGCGCACGTCCCCGTAAAACACCGCACAAGCAAGCACGCAAGGGGAGGACAGCCCGTCCACGGGAAGTAGTGTCTCCGCATCGACCAGCGAGAGGTAATCGATCCGGGCATGGGGCGATCCTGTGATGATTTCGCGGGCTGCCTGAACAATCTCCTCCGGGGAGGCTTTGCCCGTCGCTTCAATGAGTGCCTTGCGTATGCGCGGCGCGTCCACCCGCTGCTCCGGGGTCAGCCTGGCGTTGCGCGATGACATCGCGAGGCCGTCGTTTTCCCGGACAGTGGGATGGGGGATGATTCCAACATCCAGATCGAGATCCCGGATCATGCGGCGGATGATGGCGAGTTGTTGGAAATCCTTTTCCCCGAATACCGCCGCATCGCAGCGTGTGAGATTGAAAAGTTTCAGGACAACCGTGCACACGCCGTCGAAGTGACCGGGGCGGGTGGCTCCGCAGAGGTGTTTTGAGAGGGAAGATTCGATGACGGTGACGGAACGATCAGGATAATATATTTCGCCAGGATCCGGGACGAAGGCTCCGTCGGCTCCGTGTTGTTTGCAGATTTCAAGGTCGGCATCCAAGGGGCGGGGATAGCTTTCCAGGTCGCTGCCGCGGTCGAATTGGATGGGGTTCACGAAAATGGAGACGAGGACGGTTCCGTTATCGCCCGCCTTTTCCCGGGCGAGCGAGATCAGCGAGGCGTGGCCCGGGTGGAGGGCTCCCATGGTGGGGACGAGGATGATTGGCCTATGGCAGTTGCCAGCATGGCTTTGGAGTTCAGCTTTTGTTTTGGAGATCCACATGACGTTTCCGGGAGGGAAGCCTAGCCTCTGAGCATGACGATGCCTTGGCGGATATATTCCACCATCGAGAGGATGATGAGGGCTGCGGCGAGAAGGCAGGGATAGGCGGGCGGGAGATCGACCACCTGGAGCATCACCCAGCCCAGCACCACGAACAGGGCAAAGGTGCAGGCCTTGCCGGTCCAGTGGGGCTTGATGGCGACTTTTTTCCCGGCGGAGTAGAGGACACGGATACCCGCAAGGATCACGCAGTCACGGAGAATCACAATGGCTGCGAACCACACCGGAAGCCTCCAACCGTCCGGCCCCCAGTCGAGGACGGTGAGGATGATGACGGCGCTGAAAACGAGTGCCTTGTCCGCGATCGGGTCGAGATAGGCGCCGAGATCCGAGCGTTGGTTGAAGCGACGCGCGACCCAGCCGTCGATCCCATCGCTGGCCGCCGCAACAATGAACACCGCGAGCGCGGCAAGCCGGTAGTCTTCCACCGGTGCGCCGGACTCTACGCTGAGGCCATACATGATCGCCAGCACGGCAAAAACCGGCACCAGGCACATCCGTGCAACGGTGATTTTCGTGGCGAAGGTCATGCCACGAAGCTAACAGGCGCATCCGGGAAAAGAAACGAGGAAACTCCGCGCTTACCAATTCACGTTCTGCCCGCGGGTGTCGATGTGGGTGAAATTGGAGTAGCTACCAACTCCGCCCTTGAAGAGTCCCCGATCACGCAGGCTGCGGGCGGCTGCGGTCACGCTGCGGGCGGAAGTTTGGAACTGGACGTCCACCGCCACATTCGCCTGATGCCAGGAGTGTGACTTGGCGCCTGAGCAGCGTGAGTTGTATTCCGGACGGCGATAGGCGGAGACGATTTCCTTTACGGGCACGTTCATTTCCGAAGAGATCCTGTCGATCACGCGGAGGGTGTAGCCCATGCGCGTCCACCATTGGCGGGGCGGCAGGGTATTCCAGATGCCACCGCGTTCCTTTGCGTGGGCGGAAATAACATCCTGCGCGCTGATGTTGCGCATTTTCAGGGTGCCGAGATACGCGGCGTAGTCGGTGAGATTGCGGCCCTGCAAGCGCACCCATTCCTCCGGGAAACCGCCGATGTTCCTGCTTGGAGAATTTTTGCCCGGCGAGGGTGTACGGCCCACGAGGGCATCGCTGGGGATGGTCTTGACCTTGACGATGGGAAGCTCGTCCTTTTTGCTGAACCAACCGGCGCTGGCCTGCATCGAGGATGCGCACAGCGCGGTGCCTGCGAGCCCGAGGGTGCCGATGACCTTGCGGCGGCTGGTGAAAGAATCCGATGCGTTTCCGAGTAATTGCAACTGCTTGGATAGGGTGGTCGGTTCTTTCTGATCGGTCATAAGGTAAGTTTAGGTAAGTTTTGGAGGGTTCGTGAGCTGGATTCGTGCCACGTGAGCGGCGGTGAATGGAGCTTTTGTCTAAAATCAGGGCAAGAAAACCAGCCTCCGGCATTGTCACAAGCAAAAAAGGCGTTTTTTTGTCTAACAGTCAGGGGTGCCGTGAGAACGGGGGAGTGAATTTGGTAGCGCTCCGGCGGTTTCCCCCCACAATCGGAATTGTGGAAGGTATTGCGGAACTTGCAGCCAGAAGGCCATTGAAATCCCGCGCTTCGGCATGGGCCGGATGGTTGTCGCGCCTGCTTGTCCGGTCCGGTGCAAGTGCGAACCTGATTTCGGTTTTCAGCGTGATCTTTTCCCTGGCTGCGGGTTGCGTTCTCGCG
>Ga0163144_10009020_pt1 | contig 21484 bp, 14 predicted proteins | sample OliLak19BULKMAT1_FD_123175 | JGI IMG/M metagenome (GOLD analysis project Ga0163144, IMG submission 123175) | Freshwater microbial mat bacterial communities from Lake Vanda, McMurdo Dry Valleys, Antarctica - Oligotrophic Lake LV.19.BULKMAT1 | ecosystem: Environmental > Aquatic > Freshwater >... | reverse complement strand
TCGCCCAGGGCCGGATCCCGCTGTTCAACGGCGGCGCCGTGAAGGCGCAGGTCAACTCGGCGAAACTGCAGCGCGAACAGGCGCGGCGGCGGATTGACGCCTTCGAGACGCAGGTGCGGGCGCAGGTCGCGCAATCCTGGTACGGCTATGATGCAGCGACGCGGGCCATCGAGGCCTCGCGCCGGCAGGTCGAGGCGGCCGAGATCGCGTACGAAGGCGCCAAGGAAGAGCTGGCCGTGGGCGTGCGCACCACGCTGGATGTGCTGGACCAGGAGCAGCAGCTGTTCGAAGCGCGCCTCGCGCTGGTCGGCGCCGAGCGGGATGCCTATGTGGCGGCCCACCAGCTGTTGCGGGCAACCGGAGGATTGGCAACTATCGGCTGAACATCTGGCGTTTCGGCCGCTAACACGTTAACTTTGTCAAAGGGTTGTTAACCGGATTCGGCCTACGCCTGAGTTCAGGTCTGGGAAATGATTCCAGTAGCGAGGGGCTAAGATGGCCAACGAAGCGCACAAAGAACCGACGATGGAGGAAATCCTCGCGTCGATCCGCAAGATCATCTCTGACGATGAACCCGTGCCGGCAAGCACGCCCGGAACGCCGGCTGCGCCGACGCTGCGGGAAGTCGCGCCGGAGCCGGTGAATGATTATGAAGACATCGAGGACGCGACCGTCGGCGACATTCTCGACGATGGCGACCAGGCGATGTTCGATGCGTTTGCCGACGAACCGGCGCCTGCCCCGGTCTCTGCGAAGCTGACCGGCCCGGAGTTCACGTTTGAAGAAATGTTGGGGTCTGCCCGGCAAGCCGCGGCCGAGCCTGCTGCGCCGCCGGTTACGCCCATCACCCGAACCCCGCCTGCCCGCCCCTCTTTCCCCGCCCCGGAGCCCCCCATGCAAAACAGCGCCCGCTACGCCCAGACTGCCCTTACCGACGAGCACACGGCCGACATGGCTGCTGGCGCGCTCGGCAAGCTGATCTCGAAAATGGAGATTGCCGGCGACAATACGATCGAGGGTCTCGTCAAGGAGATGCTGAAGCCGATGATCAAGGATTGGCTGGATGCCAATCTCGCGAACATCGTCGAGGAGAAGGTAGAGGCAGAAGTCCAGCGCATTGCCCGCATGGCGCGCTAGCCTCATTTCCCAAACTTGATATAGGGAACGGCGCGCCTTCACCGGCGCGCTTTTCTTTTGTGCCATTGCCGGACCCCGACCAGACGATGCTTGACCAGAGATTTGACCCCGCCGAAGCCGAAGCCCGGCTCTACCAGGCCTGGGAGGAAGCCGGCTGCTTCCGCCCGTCCGGCGATACCAGCGCGCAGGCCTATTCGATCGTGATCCCGCCGCCGAACGTGACCGGCGTGCTGCACATGGGCCATGCGCTGAACAACACGCTGCAGGATATTCTGATCCGGTTCGAGCGGATGCGCGGCAAGAACGTGCTGTGGCAGCCGGGCACCGACCATGCGGGCATCGCGACGCAGATGGTGGTCGAGCGCCAACTGGCGAAGGAAGGCAACAATCAAGACCGCCGCACGATGGGGCGCGAGGCGTTCCTGAAGCGCGTCTGGGCGTGGAAGGAAGAATCGGGCGGCTCGATCAAGGGACAGCTGAAGCGGCTCGGCGCGTCGTGCGACTGGTCGGTCGAGCGGTTCACGATGGACGAGGGCCTGTCGAAGGCCGTGACCAAGGTGTTCGTCGACCTGCACAAGAAGGGCCTGATCTACCGCGACAAGCGCCTGGTAAACTGGGACCCGCATTTCCAGACGGCGATCTCGGATCTTGAGGTCGAGACGCGCGAAGTAGCGGGGCATTACTGGCACCTGCGTTATCCGTTGGCGGACGGCGTGACCTATGATCATCCGAACAAGGATGAAGAGGGCAACATCACCTTCGAGACGCGCGACTACATTGTGGTGGCGACCTCGCGTCCCGAGACGATGCTGGGCGATACGGGCGTGGCGGTGCATCCGGAGGATGCGCGGTATGCGGGACTCGTCGGCAAGGAGGTTGTGCTGCCGATTGTCGGGCGGCGGATTCCGATCGTGGCGGATGAATATGCCAACCCCGAGAAGGGTTCGGGCGCGGTGAAGATCACGCCGGCGCATGACTTCAATGACTTTGAAGTGGGCAAGCGCGCGGGGCATGCGCCGCTGAACATCCTGACGGCTGTGGCGGCGATTGTGGATGGCGCGGAAGCCGATGCGGCGGGTATTCCGGCAGAGCTGCGCGGGCTTGACCGGTTCAAGGCGCGTGAGGCGGTGGTTGCTGCGTTCGAAGCGGCGGGACTTCTGGATCGGATCGAAGACCTGAAGATCGAGCAGCCGTTTGGCGACCGGTCGGGCGTCGTGATCGAACCGTGGATGACGGACCAGTGGTATGTGGATGCGGCGACGCTGGCAAAACCGGCGCGCGCGGCGGTGGAAGACGGGCGCACGCGCTTTGTGCCGGAGAACTGGACGAAGACGTATTACAACTGGATGGATAATATCCAACCTTGGTGTGTGAGCCGGCAGCTCTGGTGGGGTCACCGGATTCCAGCGTGGTATGGGCCCGCGATGACGACCGAGCCCGACGGCAATGGCGGGCATCAAGCGGCTGTCGACCATTCGGGCAATACGCCGGGCAAGTTCTTTGTCGCGGCGACCGAGGCCGATGCGGTGGCGCAGGCGGCGGCGTTCTATCTCCGGCCGGTGAAGACGGCGAGCGACCGGGATGCGGCGCGCAGCGCGATGCTGGCCGGCGATCATGAGACCGCAATTTATCTGTATCAGGACGAAGACGTTCTCGACACCTGGTTCTCGTCTGCGCTGTGGCCCTTCTCGACGCAGGGTTGGCCAGAGGATACCGAGGCGCTGAAGACATTCTATCCGACGGCGACGCTGGTGACGGCGTTTGACATCATCTTCTTCTGGGTCGCCCGGATGATGATGATGGGGCTGGAGTTTACCGGTGAAGCTCCGTTCAAGGATGTTTACATCCATGCCCTCGTTCTCGACGAGAAGGGGCAGAAGATGTCGAAGTCCAAGGGCAATGCCATGGACCCGCTGGAACTGGTGGACGAGTTCGGCGCCGACGCGCTGCGCTTTGCGATGAGCCGCATGGCCGGACAGGGCCGCAATATCCGGCTGTCGAAACAAGTGGTCGAGGGCAACCGCAACTTTGCGACCAAGCTGTGGAACGCGACCCGTTTCGCCGAGATGAACGAGTGCGGCGCGCCGGGCGAGTTTGATCCGTGCTCGGCCGAACGGCCGGTCAACCAGTGGATCCTGAGCGAGCTGTCGGACTGTATCGCGGACGTCACGAAGGGCATCGAAGAATACCGCTTCAATGATGCGGCGGGCGCGCTCTACAAGTTCATCTGGAACACGGTGTGCGACTGGTATCTCGAACTGATCAAGCCCCTGCTGATGGGGATGGATGATGCGGCGAAGGCCGAGACGCGCGCCGTGTGCGGCTTTGTGCTCGACGAGTCGCTGAAGCTGCTGCACCCGTTCATGCCGTTCGTGACGGAAGAACTCTGGGAGCGGCGCGCGCCGGGCCGGGCACACGAAAAGGGCTTCCTCATGCTGCAGCCCTGGCCCGCGATCACGCCGTTCGGCCATGCCGAAGCGAGCGCCGAGATCGAATGGCTGATCGAGATGATCACCGAAATCCGCTCCCTGCGGAATGATCTGGGCGTGCCGGCAGGCGCCAAGGTTCCGATGACGCTGGTTAACCCTTCCCTGATCGATACGCGGCGGCTGGAGCGGCATGACGAGGTGTTGCGCCGGATGGCGCGGCTGGACGAGACGAGCACCGGAACGGCCCTGCCGAAAGGCGCTGTTTCCACGCTGGTCGGCGAGTCTGTGGTTGCCCTTCATATCGCGGACCTCATCGACAAGGTGGAAGCCCAGAAGCGCCTCGACAAGGAAATCGCGACGCTCGACAAGGATATAGCCTCGACCGAGAAGAAGCTCGGGAACGCGGACTTTGTCGCGCGCGCACCGGAGGAGATTGTCGAGGAGAACCGGGACCGGTTGAAGGACTGGTCGTTGCGGCGGGACAAGTTGAAATCGGCCCGGGCTGCGCTGGCCGGGATCGCCTGAAGTTTCAGGACCTGCTGGCCATGATTGAGGCAAAGTTCGCCCGCACCGGCGCCGAATAAGCGCTTTTCCGGAAGGAAATTGCGCGCTAGGCCCTTTTTCTGAACTCTAAATGGGAATGCGCTTTCATGACCAAGACCTGGGACAAATCCCACCTGCCCTCGCGCCATGTCACCGAAGGTCCCGAACGGGCCCCGCACCGCAGCTATTACTACGCGATGGGACTTTCGACGAAGGACATCAAGAAGCCGTTCGTTGGCGTTGCGTCCTGCTGGAATGAGGCGGCGCCCTGCAACACGGCGCTGATGCGCCAGGCGCATGCGGCCTCGGTGGGCGTGAAGGAGGCGGACGGTACGCCGCGCGAGTTCTGCACGATCACGGTGACCGATGGGATCGCGATGGGGCACGAAGGCATGCGCTCGTCTCTGGTCAGCCGCGAAGTGATTGCGGACTCGGTCGAGTTGACGATACGCGGGCATTCGTATGACGCGCTGGTCGGCGTGGCGGGCTGCGACAAGTCCCTGCCGGGGATGATGATGGCGATGCTCCGGCTCAACGTGCCGAGCGTGTTCATCTATGGCGGCTCGATCTTGCCGGGCCGGTTCGAAGGCAAGGACGTGACGGTGCTCGACGTGTTCGAGGCCGTTGGCGCGCATGCGGCGGGCTCGAACGAGATGACGACGGCGAAACTTGAAGCGCTCGAGAAGCTGGCCTGTCCGGGTGACGGGGCGTGCGGCGGTCAGTTCACGGCGAATACGATGGCGTGCGTGTCGGAGGCGATTGGCCTTGCGCTGCCGCTGTCGTCGGCGCTGCCGGCGCCGTATCTGGAGCGCGACGCGTATTGCGTCGAGAGCGGCCGGGCCGTGATGCGGCTGATTGAGCAGAACATCCGTCCACGGGATATCTGCACGCGCGAAGCGTTCGAGAATGCGGCGGTGGTTGTGGCGGCCTCGGGCGGCTCGACCAATGCGGCGCTGCACCTGCCCGCGATGGCGCATGAATGCGGCGTGCAGTTCGATCTGAAGGACGTGGCGGAGATTTTCGCCAAGACGCCTTACATTGCGGACCTGAAGCCGGGCGGCAATTATGTCGCCAAGGATTTCGGCGAGGCGGGCGGCGTGCCGATGTTGATGAAGACGCTGTATGAGGCCGGGCTGATCCACGGGCACTGCATGACGGTGACCGGCAAGACGGTGGCCGAGAACCTGAAGGACGTGGTGTTCAACAAGGATCAGAAAGTGATCCGCGAGGCGACCGATCCGATCTCGCCGAATGGCGGTGTGGTGGGCCTCTGGGGATCACTGGCGCCGGACGGTGCGATCGTGAAAGTGGCAGGCCTGAAGGATCTGACCTTCTCCGGCCCCGCGCGCGTGTTCGATGGCGAGGAGGCCTGCTTCGCGGCGGTGCGCGACCGGAACTACAAGGAAGGCGAAGTGCTGGTGATCCGTTATGAGGGACCGAAGGGCGGCCCCGGCATGCGCGAGATGCTGTCTACGACGGCGGCGATCTACGGCCAGGGCATGGGCGACAAGGTGGCGCTGATCACCGACGGACGCTTCTCCGGCGCGACGCGCGGGTTCTGCGTGGGGCATGTCGGCCCGGAAGCGGCCGAGGGCGGACCGATTGGCCTGATCCGGGATGGCGACATCATCATTCTGGACGCCCTCAAGGGCACCATCGACGTGCGCCTGACGCCGGCCGAGATCGCCGATCGCAAGCGGGACTGGAAACCTCGGATCACGAAGTATGGCTCCGGCGCGTTGCAGAAGTTCGCCAAGCTGGTCGGCCCCGCGCATGAAGGCGCGGTGACGCATCCGGGCTTTGCGGGCGAGCGGCACGTCTACGCGGATATCTGAGCTGGCTCTTTCGGGATGCCTGCGCACACCTTATGCTCGATGATCAGGGCAGGAGCGGGATTCGGGCATGAATGACAAGGATCAGACCTCGGCGCCCGGTGCGCCGCTTTCGCTCGGCGACCTGCCGCCGGAGTTTGCCGGCTTCGACCGCATCTACGAGCAGGAAATCCGGCCGACGCTGATCGCCCGTGAAGCCGACCGCGTTGCGGCGGCCCGCAAGGCGGTGCAATCCAGGTGGGTCGCTGGAGGCGTGGCGGTTGCGGGGATCGGGCTCGGGCTGGCCGTGTTCAAACTTCCGCTTGTCGCCTTTCTGGCGGCATTCGCCGCATTTGGGATCGTGATCTGGGGCAACCAGAGTATTTCACGCCTTGCCGGCGAAGCGAAGACGCTGATCGTGGAGCCCATCGCGCGCCAGTTGAACCTTGCCTTCACTGCGTCGCCGGGCACGTGCGAGTCGATCTACCGGCACAAGGAAGTCGGTGTGGTTCCGAGCTGGGACCGGTCGAAGTACGAAGATCTGGTGATCGGCAAACGCGGCGTGGTGGATTTCGAACTGTTCGAGGCCCATCTCGAAGAGAAGCGCACGACGACCGACTCGAAAGGCCGCACGCAGACGACCTGGGTGACGGTGTTTCAGGGCCAATGCCTGCGGCTGGACTTTCACAAGACGTTCTATGGCCGCACGCTGGTGACGCGCGACATGGGCTTCTTCAACCGGTTTGGCGGCGGCAAGGGTATGCAGCGCGCCCTGCTCGAGGACCCGAGATTCGAGAAGATCTTTGAAGTCTATACGACCGACCAGGTGGAAGGCCGCTACCTGCTGACGCCGGACCTCATGCAGAAGCTGGTCGATCTCGAAGAGGTTTTCCGGGGGGGTAAGCTGAAGGCGGCGTTCGATGGCGGCGAGATGCTGATCACCGTGCAGGGCGGAAACCTGTTCGAGCCGGGATCGATGTTCAAGCCGCTCGACAGCGCCGACCGGGTGCAGGAGCTGCTGAAGGATTTTGCAGCGGTGTTCGGGCTGATCGACGCCGTGACGGCCGGGCGGAGCAAGATGCCGCCGCCGGCGGCTTGATCCGAAGCCTGAAGATTTCGGCTCTGTTCATGGTGCCTTCAGGCGGCTGCCGAACAATTGCCGTAGTGATCGGAGAAACACGTGTCCATGATGCGCAACGCACTTTCATTTGGATTTCTGACCTTGGCACTGGCAGGGCCCGCGCTCGCGAACGGCACAGTGGACGCGGCGGCCTGCAAGGCGATGCAGGCAACACTTGCGCCGCGCCAGGCGGAGATCAGTGAACTGACCGAGCAGCGCGAGGCATCCGCGCTACGGGCCGAAGAGGCCGGCATTGCCTGGGAAGACGCCGAGATCCACCGACTGGTGTCTGCTGGCCATGCAGCGACCGCCGACCGGGAACGTGCAGCGTATGACGCGGCGAAGAAGCAGGTCGCGAGAGATGAACTCGCGCTTCAGAGCGCTGTAAAACAGTTCAACACGGACGTGTCCGTCTACAACACACGCTGCGCGCCCAAGGGGCAGTGATCAGGGCGTGACGATCGCGAAAGGCTGCGGAGCGGCTGGCGGGTCGAGGACGCCGAGCAGGATAGCGGCGGCGGTTGGATCACCCGAAATGGTCAGTGCGCCTTTCAGCACCAGATCGGCCGGTTTCTGGCCCGCGAAGATCATGCCCAGGAAAGCCGCCTTTGGCATCGTGAGCGTGGCCGCTGCGGGTTGGCCTGTGCCCGGCTCGTGCACGAGGACGGAATTGTGGATGCTGACCAGGCGGGTTTCGCCAAGGTCCGGAAACGCGAACGCGATGGTGACGGATTTTCCTTCCGCCAACTGAGGATCGACGCGCACAGCAAGCATGTCGAAAACCTGTTCAATCGAGATGGCAGAAACGACATCTGGCGAGAGTGTCGTCATGCCCGACGCGCTGGGGTCGACGCGGGCTTCGACGGCGCCGGTGAGGTACATGTTGCGCCAGAGCGAGCCTTCGGCCTGATAGCCCATCTGCTCGAACGCCTTGGCGAGGAGTTCGCGCGCCTCGGTGTTTGTGTCATCGGCGAAGACGAGGTGGCTGGCGACTTCGGCTGCCCAGCGATAGTCGCCTTCGTTAAACGCCTTTTGGGCGGTTCTCAGCGCCTTGCCCTTGCCGCCCATGGCGTCGACATAGCGCACGGCGGCCTGTTCGGGTGGCCAGGGATTCAGGTTGGCGGGGTTGGCGTCGTACCAGCCGAGATAGCGCTGGTACACGGCCTTCGAATTGTGGGCCATCGTGCCGTAATAGCCGCGATTATACCATTTGGAGGCGAGGCTGTCCGGCAAGGCGATGACTTCGGCGATTTCTTCGCTGGTATAGCCCTTGTTCATCAGGCGGACGGACTGGTCATGGAGATATTTGTAGGCGTCGCGGTGTGTCGCCATGAAGGATGCCACGTTGTCCTGCCCCCAGCGCGGCCAGCCGTGGGAGACGAACATTACGTCCGTACGGGCGCCGTAAAGGTGGATCGACTCGGTCAGATAATCCGCCCACGCCTTTGAATCGCGCACAAGCGCGCCGCGCGGCGGCAGCACATTGTGCATCGTCGCGTTGGCGTTCTCGGCGAGGCAGAGCGCCTTCAGATGCGGGAGATAGAAGTTCATCTCGGCCGGCGCTTCGGTGCCCGGGGTGACCTGGAACTCGATCTCGATACCGTCGATGACGAGTTTTTCGCCCGTTTCGGTGACTGTGTGGGTGGGCGCGATGAGACTGAAGGACCCGTTCGGCAAGCCCGTGCCGATGCCGGCGCCGCCCTGCCCGGCCGGGCCGGGTGTCAGCCGGGTGCCGAACTGGTAGTTGGCGCGGCGGCTCATCGCGGGGCCCGCGATCAGGTTCTCGCTGACGGCATGCTCCATGAACCCGTCCGGCGCGATGATCTGCACTTTGCCGGCGGCTACGTCTGCATCCGAGACGATGCCTTTGACACCGCCGAAATGGTCGCCGTGGCTGTGCGTGTAGATGACGGCCACGATGGGCTTGTCGCCAATATGCTCGCGCACCAGCGACATGGCAGCGGCAGCCGTCTCGGTAGCCGTCAACGGATCGACGATGATGTAGCCGGTTTCAGACGCAATGACGCTCATCACCGAGATGTCAAAGCCGCGGACCTGCCAGAGACCGGGCATGACTTCGAACAGGCCGTGATTGTTCAGAAGGCCCAGGTGGCGCCAGAGGCTGGGGTTCATGGTTTCGGGTGCGGGGCCTTCGGCGAAATCATAGGCGCCGGCGTCAAAGACGACGCGCCCATCGGCAGCGAGGATTCTGGTGTCTTTCAGGGTTGCGATGAAGCCCTGGCTGGCCAACGCGTTCTCGCTCTCGTCCGCCCAGGGCAGGCCGTCCGAGAAGGCCTGATTGGCAGAGACTGTGGCCGGTGTCGCGAAGCCTGCCGGCGCGGTGACTTGCTGCGCGCAGGCCTGCAACCCAAGACACACCGCGATCGCCGCCAAGGCGGTTCTGGATTTCAACATGGACGTCTCCCCGTTTGTGCCGGATTTTGTCAACCAGCTTACATTGGCGACCCTAGCGCGGAACGTGCCGGGCGCAACGGGCCAATCGGACGAATGCCGCAACGGTAAATCGATTGCCCTCTGGACGCTCCTGCCATCGGCTGTCTATTTGCTTGGCATGATCACCGGCCCCACTTCCCACAGCTATATCTCGCAGCGCGTGCGCCTTCATTATGTCGATTGGGGCAATCCCGATGCGCCGCCCCTGATCTTGCTGCATGGCGGGCGGGATCATTGCCGCAGTTGGGACTGGGTGGCCGAGGAGCTTCGCCATGACTGGCATGTGATCGCGCCGGACCTGCGCGGGCACGGCGATAGTGGCTGGTCTGCGGATGGGGACTATTCGGTGCGCTCCTGCGTCTATGACCTTGCGCAACTGATCCACCAGAAGAAGCTGGCACCGCTGACCATCGTTGCGCACTCGTACGGCGGCAATATCTCGCTGCGCTATGCCGGCATCTATCCGGAGAATGTGCGCAAGGTGGTTGCCATCGAGGGGCTCGGGCCTTCGCCGCGCATGCTGAAGGAACGGATGGCAGAGCCGATCGCCAAGCGGATGCGCACCTGGATCGACGCCAAGCGGGCGGCCGCGGGGCGCAGCCCCAAAAAATATGCGACGCTGGAAGAAGCGTATGAACGGATGAAGGAAGAGAACAAATACCTCTCCGACGCGCAGGCCCGGCATCTGACGATCCACGGCATCAGCCAGAACGAGGACAGCACCTATTCCTGGAAGTTCGACAACCACTTCCGCGTGATGGTGCCCTACGACCTGCCGCAGGAAGAGGTGGACGCCCTCTGGCGCGAGATCACCTGCCCGACACTCCTGCTCTACGGTCAGAACAGCTGGGCTTCGAACCCGGAAACCGATGGACGGATTGCGCATTTCAGGAATGCGCAGGTCAAGGTTTACGAGAATGCTGGCCATTGGCTGCATCACGATCAGTTCGACCGGTTTGTCTCGGAGTTGAAGGCTTTCCTCTAGATCGCCCGGCGATCAGGAAAAATGCAGGCGGCGGTATTTTCCGCGAAAGTAGAGCAGCGGATCGCGGCGCGGATCGAAAGTAGCGCGCAGGACTTCGCCGACGAGGATGATGTGGTCGCCGCCGTCGTGCATCTGATGTCGCCGGCATTCGAAGTTCGCGAGCGCGTTCGACAGGACCGGCGCATCATGCCGGCCGCGCTTCCAAGGCGTCTGGCGAAAACGGTCTTCACCCGGAATCGCAAACAGGCTTGAGGCCGGTTGCTGCCCGATGTGCAGCACGTTGACAGCAAAATGCTCCGCCAGTTCAAGCGCCCTGAGGCTGCTGGACGTCTTGGCGATGCAGACGAGCAGCAGCGGCGGATCAAGCGAGACGGAGGTGAAGGAGTTGGCCGTAAGGCCGACCGGCTCTCCAGCCTTATCGAAGGCCGTTACAACCGTGACACCTGTTGCAAAACAGCCCAGCGCATCGCGCAAGGTGCGTGCGTCCGAACCCGAGCGGTATTCCGGGGCGAAGCGCGGGATGCGGCGTTCAAGGAAGTCGAGCAGTGTGGCGCTGAAGAGGTCTCCGCGATCCGAGGCGACGAGGTGGCCGGCCTCACCGATCTCGGCATATTCGGCGCCGGGGATCTGCTCGACGATGAGGCTTGCGGAGGCAGCATCGGTAATGTCGCTGAGCGCACCGCGCACGAACAGGGAGGGTACTCGGATCTTCGGTGCCGCGGCTTTGAAGCGTTTCAGGGCGTCTTCGAGATCGAACCGCTCGATCATGCGGGGGTCCCACGCGCCCTTTGCCGTCTCGGAGGCGGCGCGCAAGGCGGCGGCGGCCTTGCGGATGTTCGACAGGTCAAGGTCCGGCGGGGCATCCGCGAGGATCAGGCCGGAGGCGAGGTGCCCGCCGTCTTCACCCACAGCCACGGCGGCCACCCATCCGCCAAGCGAAGCACCGACAATGACCGGACGGGACGGCAGCTGAGCCAGGATTGCGCGGAGGTCTTCGACATAGGCGCCGAATTCGTAGCGGCCATCGGCAGGCCATTCGCTTTCACCATGGCCGCGAAGGTCCAGAGCGATCACCTGCCGGCCCGCCCGCACGAGGGCTGCAGCGGCCTCGTTCCAGACGTCCCGGGTCTGTCCACCGCCGTGCACCAGCAGCACCAGCGGATCATCCGGGTCGCCGCGCACGTCGCCGCGAAGGGCGACCCCGCCGAACCCCTTGAACTGCGAGAGTGCCATAAGCGTTCCTTGAATTCGGGGCCATCGACGGCGGCAGCCAGATCAGCCCATTCGGGTCTATCTAGGGCCAGCCTCTAGCCCGAACATGGCACAATTGCGAGACGGCTCGTCGCAGTGTTGAACATCCGAATCCCCCAAATGGGGATTGTTGCTCAGGCGACGGCGAGCGAAGGCTCTCCAAGATCCAGCGGCGCGACTTCCACCCGGTTGCGGCCGTTCTGCTTGGCGCGGTAAAGCGCAGTGTCCGCCCGCTCTAAGGCCGGCAGGATGTCGATGTCGGCAAAGCCGGGTTCGCTGATGCCGACGCTGATGGTCACCGAAAACAAGCCTGTCTTGCCGGAGAACTTCAGCTCGCTGACAGCATTTCTCAAGCGGTTCGCCAGAACGGCGGCGCGCAAGGGTTCGGTTTCGGGCAGCACCATGGCGAATTCTTCGCCGCCGAGCCGGCCGAGCAGGTCTTCGTCCCGGATGTTGGCAGTCAAACAGGCCACTAGTCGCGTCAGAACTTCGTCGCCGACGGCGTGGCCATGCACGTCGTTCACGCGTTTGAAGTGATCGATATCGAGCATCAAGGTTGTCAACGGTTTTACGTGCCGGCTGGCGCGCAGGACTTCACGCTCGGCAAACCGGAAGAAGGCCCGGCGGTTGAGTGCCTTGGTGAGGGGATCTGTCATCGCCAGGTCGAAGAGATCACACTTGTCGTGCTCTGCCTCGATCAGGTCGCGGACTGCATAGCGCGCAGCGCTCCGTACACAGATGTCCTGGCTGACGATCGCGGCGAAACTCTCCAGCAGGGCAAGCCGACCTTCGCCAAAAGCATTCGGCTTGCTGTCGATCAGGCACAGCGTACCGAAACGCTTGCCGTCCGGGTCCCGGAGAGGCGCGCCAGCGAAGAAGACGATTTTCTGCTGACCGGTGACGGCCGGATCATTGGCGAAGTAGGGATCTTCCCGCACATCCGGCACGGCAAAGGCCGATTCTGACAGGTTCGCTTGCGAACAAAACGCCTGTAGCGCGTCGGTTTCCGCCGGGCTCGCGCCATAGGCAGACCGGTACCAGTTGCGGTAGCGCTCATTCAGGGAGGCAAGCACAATCGGCACGCCCAGGGCCATGGCCGTCGTTTGGGCGATCTGCGCGGCGACGTGAACGTCCGAGCCATTCAGGATTCGATAGCGCTGGAGAACCTCGCTCCGCTGCTGTTCGAACCTTAGAGGCGGATAGATCATATTTATCGTCTTCATCACGGAACGAATTCAGATGCTCAAGCATAGAATCATGCAGTTTAGCATTCGTTAGCGACGCTATCCGCTACCGAATGCCCTGTTTTTGCTGGTCTTGCGCCCCACAATCAGGCGGCCGTCGCAAGAGAATCAGTGTGGTGCAAACAGGGTGCGAAGCTCACGCCGGAGAATTTTTCCAATCGGAGATTTTGGCAGTTCGTCGACAAAGTGAACCGTACGCGGCCGTTTGTAGCCTGTGAGATGCTGGGCGCAATGGGCCTGAACATCTTGCGTCGTCAGTCCGTTGTCCCGCCGGACCACAAAGGCGTGCAATTCCTCTTCGGAATGGGCGACCTTGATGCCGGCACTGGCAGCCTCCAGAACGCCGGGACAGGCATTCAGGACCTCGTCCACTTCATTGGGAAACACATTGAAGCCGCCGACGAGCACCATGTCCTTGGCCCGGTCGACGATCTTAAGATAGCCGTCCTGGTCAATCGTTCCGATGTCGCCTGTCCGCATCCAGCCATCTGCGAAGGCGGCGGCCGTCTCATCCGGGCGATGCAGGTAACCCGACATCAGCTGCGGCCCCTTGGCCACCACCTCCCCAACGTCTCCTGCATTTCCGAACTTTCCGTCTTCGAGCAGGATCCTGATTTCCGTACCTGGCAGCGGCAACCCGGCCGTACCCGGTCGTTCCCGAGAATCTGGAGGATTGATCGTCAGCAGGGTTGTGGCTTCGGTCATCCCGTAGCCCTCGATGATCTGGGCCGATGTCATCTCCCGCCAGCGCTTGCCGATGGCCGGATCAAGCGCAGCGGCGCCTGAAATGGTCAGTGAGAGCTTTGGCGGGCTCTTCTGGAACCAGGGCTCTTCCATCAGTTTGGCAAACAGGGTGTTCACGCCGGGGAAAATGTCCGGGCGGAATTTTTCGAAGCTCTTCTTCAGGTTTGACAGCGGACGCGGGCTTGGAACCAGAACGATGTGAACACCGTGGCGCAGCGCGATGACCGAGGCAAACAAGCCGAACACATGATAAACCGGGAGCGCGAGCAGCATTGTCTGGCCTTGCAGCGTGGCAAGGCTGGGAGCGAGGCTGACGAACTGGTCAATATTGGTTATGAGGCCCGCTTCGGTAAGGCGAACGCCCTTTGAGGTGCCGGTCGTTCCGCCCGAGTACTGGTAGATGGAGTCTCTGCCCGCCGGTAGGTCTTCCGCATACGCATGGACAGGGTTCGAGTGTTGCGCGCCCTGGGAGATCGCATTTCGAAGCGTGACATGCTCAACTTTCAGCGATCGTTCAAGGCGCTTTACCTTGCGAAGCAGGAAATCGAGGCCCTGCCGCTTTACGGCTGGGAAGAAATCCGTCAGCGAGAGCGAGATGATATGCTTCACATCTGTGCCGGCCGCAGCCGCATCGATCGTGTCCGCGAAGACGATCGAGCCGATGAGGACCTGCGCCTTGCAATCGCGAAGCTGCCGGCGTGTTTCGGTCTCCGTATACAGCGGGTTGACGTTCGACAGGATGAGGCCCGCGCGCAAGACGCCCAGAAGGCAAACAACATAGCTGATGCAGTTTGGCGACTGGACCGCGACAACCGTACCCGGTGCAAGCTTCAGCACCTCCCGGAAATAGCGGGCAAGACTGGCCGACTGGCGCTCAACGTCGGCAAAGGTCAGCGTGGTCGAAATGCCGTTAGGCAGCGCCGTCGTCAGAAAAGGCTTGTTGGCGTGCGCGAACACTGCGTCCTGGACAATGGCTTCGAGCCTTTGCGGCGCATAGCTTGCCAGGGCGTCATGGAACTCAAGCGCTTCCGCATTGTATGAAGCCAGATGCGGCTGCACCGGGAGCAGTGGATTGGACTGGAAGTCGCGAGCGAGCATGGATGAATCCGGACCTTGGTGGGAGCCTGCATCCTGCCATACTTTGGTTTGCGCCTCATTCAGCGCCCTTCACGAACTTGGAGGAGTTCGATAACTCCTGGTAAAGAGTTTCAGTAGCCGCCGCCTAACGCCACATAGAGATTGACAGCTGCGGTCAGCCTGTCCAGCCGCCCGAGCACATAATTGTTGGAGGCATCGGCGTAGGTTTGCTGAGATGTCAGGAGGCTGGTGAGATCGCCTGCGCCGCTGCGATAGCGCAGCTCTGCGGCTTCAAGCGCGTCCAATGCGGCATCCCTCGCGATCAGCAATTGCGCTTCCCGGGCGGCATTGGCGTCTCTGGCCTTGAGGCTGACATCAACGTCCCGCAAGGCACTGAGAATTGACTGACGGTAACCTGCGAGCTGCCCCGCACGTCGCGCCTCGGCGCTTTCGAGTTGTGCTTCGAGGCGCCCTCCCGAAAAAATGGTTGCGGCAATCGAAGCAGAGAGTGAACTCGTCAGATCCGCCCCGCCGGACAAAAGACCGGACACGCCTGCCCCCAGATCAACGCTTGGAAAGAAAGCGGCGCGGGCGGCGGAAATGTTGGCGTCTGCTGACCTCAGTGACGCCTCGGATTGCATCAAGTCCGGCCGGCGGAGCAACAAGTCCGAAGGCAGCCCGGGATCCGTAAGGGGCAGCGCGATATTCAGAATGTCCTCTCCGGGCGCCTCATATCCCTGCGGCACACGGCCCATAAGTATCGCCAGTGCTGTTTCAAGGCTGGCAATCTGGGATTCCAGCTGGGGTATCCGGGCGCGCACAGTGGCAAGTTGGGCCGCCTGGCTTGACACATCAAATCCGGATATGACGCCTGCTGCGTAGCGCACTTCAACGATTTCGTAGATGCGCCCCGAAATCTCCAGATTGCGCCGGGCAACATCCATCTGCTCGCGGCTCGCAAGCAGGTTGAAATAGGTCGTGCCAACATCCGACTGAACCGTCAGTTCCAGAGCGCGCTGCGAAAACACTGCAGCATCAACGTTGGCCAACGCCGCATTGCGATTGGCGGCGTTCGCGCCGAAAAGATCCAATTGGTATGATGCTGACAACCGCCCAGACGACGCCACATCATCGAGGCCGGTTTGCGTATCGCTTGCTGCCGAAAGGCTACCGCTCGCTTGTGGAAGGAATGACGCGTTGGCCGACTTCAGAGACGCACGGGAAGCGTCGACGTTGGCGACCCCTTGCGCCAATGTCTGGTTGGCTTCCATAGCCTCTGTAACCAGCGCATCAAGCCGCGCGCTGGCGAACCCGCCCCACCACGCTTTGTCCGGTGCCTCAAGCTCAGCGACTTCCTCGCGGTAGTCAAAGCCATCCGGAAAGGCAATGTTTGCACCTGATTGCGGACGCTGTGCGGGGCCGAACGAGGCACACGACGCAAGGGCGAGCAGGGATACCGATATAACCAGTACACGGATCATGCGTCCTACTCCGAGGCCAGGGCGGCAACGGGATCAAGCCGCGAGGCCTGGCGTGCCGGCAGTAATCCGAAGACGAGACCTGTTGCGAGCGCAGAGCTGAATGCCAGAACGGCCGGCAGCGCCGTGACCGCGACGGTCATGCCGGACTGCGCCAGAATGAAGCAAACGCCAAGGCCGATCAGGACACCGGCGATTCCGCCGAGCCCTCCGACCACCAGAGATTCTACTACAAACTGGGTCATGATGTCCGAACGGCGCGCCCCTGTTGCCATGCGCACACCTATTTCACGCGTACGTTCCGATACGCTGACCAACATGATGTTCATCACCCCTATCCCCCCGACCAACAAAGAGATTGCCGCGACAGATCCCAACAGAATGGAAAACGAGTTTTGTGTTTCTTCGACGGACTCCAAGATCGACGCCGTATTGCGGATCTGGAAATCCTCCGTACCATGACGGGCCAGAAGGAGAGCGTGGGCCGCACTCTCCGTCTCTGCAATCTTCTTGGTATCGTCGACAGCGACCGTGATCGAAGACAGGTAACTCTGCCCGAAAATCCGCATCATTCCTGTCGTAATCGGGACAAGAGCCACATCGTCCTGGTCCTGCCCCCAGGAGGAAGCCCCCTTCTCCTCCAGAATGCCAGCAACTTCAAACGGAGCGCCGCCCAGGAATACATATTGACCGACAGCCCCTTCAACATTGTCAAACAGATTGCCGGCCGTCGTCGTGCCGAGGACGACCACGCCGATACGTCCAGATACATCCTCTCCGGTGAAGAATGTGCCATATTTCATGTCGCGGTTTTGGGCGATCGGCCAGTCTTCAGAGACCCCTTCGACAGCGCTGGAATAGTCTTTGCCGCCGACCCGCAAAGTGGCGTTCCCGGTTCGCGACGGGACTGCGGCGATGACATTGCCGAGTTCTGCGAGCGCGGTGGCGTCTTGGAGGGTCATAGTGGCAAGCGCGCCGCCGCGCACACGCGTTCCAGGCGCGCCGGGCCGCACGAACAGAAGGTTCGGCCCCATCGATTCGAAGCGGGCCATGACCTCGCTCCGGCTGCCTTCTCCGATAGCGAGCATGGCCACAACGGCAGACACACCGATTACAACGCCCAGAAGCGTCAAGGACGTGCGGAACAGGTTCGAGCGGAGTGACCGGAATGCCATTTTCACCGATTCAATCACCTGCACGATGGGAGATGGTCCCTTGCGCTCCTGCCGGTAGATCGGCGCGTCGCCGGTTTCTCTGTGTGCAGACCCTGTGTCGGAGATAATCTTGCCATCGCGGATCTCGATGACGCGTTTCGCTCGCGCGGCCACCTTGGCGTCATGGGTGATCAGGATGATGGTGCGTCCGCTGGCATGCATGGACTCGAGCAGGGTCAGCAGCTCATTGCTTGAGCCAGAATCCAACGCGCCTGTCGGTTCATCTGCGAGAACCACCTCGGCGTCATTGACCAGAGCGCGGGCCACGGCAACGCGCTGTTGCTGGCCGCCGGATAGCTGGCCTGGCTTGTAGTTTTTCCGTTCGCCGAGACCCAGCGTAACCAGAAGTGCAGCGGCCTTCTCGCGGCGCTCAGCCAGATTGAGGCCGGCATAGACCGCTGGAAGCTCCACGTTCTCCGATGCGGAGACGCTGGAGAGAAGGTTGTAGCGCTGGAATATGAAGCCGAATGTCTGGCGCCGGAGTGTGGCGAGCGTATCCGGATCAAGCTCGGATATGCTCTGTCCACGGATCGTGTATGTGCCGGTTGTCGGACGGTCCAGACAGCCAAGGATGTTCATCAGGGTTGACTTGCCGGACCCTGACTGGCCGACGATGGCGACAAATTCACCAGGCTGGATCGTCAGGGAAACGCCGTCGAGTGCGCGCACTTCGGTATCGCCGGCACCGTAATAGCGCGTCACATTCTTGAGTTCGATAAGCGGCAAGGTCATGATTCTCAGCCGTCAGCCCGGCCGCCGCATGCCGCCGCCCGGCGGGCCGGCGCCCGTGGGGCCGTCTTGGCGTTGCGGGGATTGAACGGCATCATCCTCGGACACTTCGCCGGTTATGACGGTTTGACCGGGTTCCAGTCCGAAGATCACTTCGGCCTGCGTGCGGGTCTTTAGTCCGATCAGAACAGGCCGCGGCTGAGGCACGCCCTTGGCATCCATCACGCGCACCGAAGCGACCTCGGCATCCGGATTTGCTTCCCGCGCCTGTTGAAATGCGGCCCGGCCATCACCGCCGGGCGGCTCGCTGGCCTCTGCCTGCATCAGCCCCCCTGGACGGCCCGGACGCGCAGTATCGTCTGCCACGCGGCGTTCGCCCTCTGCGGGCCGCTGCCGGCGCTCGGTCCTGGCTTGCAGGGCCGCAATGGGCACCAGAACGGCATCTTTGGCTGAGCCCGTGACAAAGAAAACTTGCGCGGTCATCTGCGGCTTCAACCGCCCCTGCGGGTTCTCGATGTCGAGGAGCGCTTTGTACAGCACCACATCATTGAGCACTTCAGGTGTCGGCAATACCTGGCGCACAAGGGTTTCCCAGCGGCGGTCGGCGTCGCCCAGCGTTGTGAACCACGCCGGCTGTTTGGGTTCGATGCGCAGAACGTCGGCTTCAGAAATGTCGGTTTCGACGGTCATCACGCCGAGGTCTGCCAGCGTGAGGATGGTGGGCGCCGTCTGGTTTGCGTTCAACGTTTGACCTTCGACGGCCTCAAGGGAGACGACCGTTCCCGAAATCGGCGCATAGATATTGGTGAACTCCAGCGTCGCGAGGTCGGCTTGCAGCGAAGAACTCTGGCGCGAAATCTGGGCTTCTATGGCTTCGAGGCGACCTGCCGCGACGACCGCTTCGGTTTGCGCCGCTTCATAGTCTGCACGTGCAATGGCGTCCGCCTTGAACAGCATTGCGGCGCGGTCGGCGCTGGATTTCGCGAGCTCCAGCGTCGCTTGCTGCTGCTTGCGGCTCGCCTGCAGCTCCCGCAATTGAGCGCGGTTGGCTGCCACGCTGGTTGTCGCGATGGTTGCATCAATCCGGGCGAGCAGATCGCCCTTTTCAACCTGATCGCCGGCCTCAACGAGCAGTTTGTTCAATTGCCCGGACACTTGTGCGCCGACAGCCACGGAGTCTTTCGCAACGATCTTTCCGGCGGCCGAAATCGTGACTTCGATATTACCGCGCGTGACCTCTGCGGTCGTAAACTCTGGCGCCTTGTCTCCGCCCCAGAGCTGTTGCCAGAGCAGATACGCGGCGAGCGCAATCGCCACGGACGCAATAATCCACGCCCAGCGGCTTTGGGGAGAAGGCAGATTCAGCATGATAACTCGGTGGCAAAGTTTGGATTTCAGGGATTGAACGCCTGTCCGCGCCCAATCCGTCGCCCCCAACTGCCTCAATCAGCCTGAACCTGCCTCAACAGCCAAGCCGTCAGCTGAGCCTACGGCCCCGTGAACCGGATTGTGCCCGTTTCCAGCCCCGACAGTACGATGTCCCTGCCCCCGGATTTCATCATCCACTCAAGCCGGTGATCCCTGTATTGGCGCTTGAACAGGCCCGCCTTCACAGCCTGGTCTACCTGCGCCATGCCGCTGATCGAAGCCTCGGACTCTTTGCGGGTCTTCGCCACGCTGGCACGCGCATTGGCCTGCTCGAACCAGCGTGTAAGGCGCGATCCCGGCGCCGGCGCAATGCCGAACCCCGCTGCGCCGTTCAGGTAAGGCACGACGCTCAGATCACCCCAGCCGAACTGCGTGCCGTTGAACCATTCTGCGTCGCCGAGTTGGATTTCCAACATCGCAAAAAACGCGTTCGCCTGGGTCGTTGCCTGCGCTTCCATGTGCGCTTTCAAACTGCCTTCGGCACGCTTGAAGAAGTTAAGCTCGCCCAATCCCCAGGTGATGGCTTCGAACTGGGTGTCCATCACGTCTTCGATCATGCGTACCTTTGCCCGGTTGGGAGGATCCGGCGGCAGCATCGGCGGCGCAGGCCAGACGTCTTCGATGTATTCGAGAATGATCGTACTGTCGAAAACTGCGGTCCCCCCATGGATCAGCGCAGGAACTTCACCGCGCGGATTGGCGCTGGCAAAGCCGCCGCCTGCTGCGCCGGTGCCGATACCCTCCGGCAAACGCGCCTCGAACGGCACGCCCTTTTCACGCAGCGAAATCTTGACCTTCTGCGCATAAGGCGAGAGCGGATGTTCGTAGAGCAGCAGTTCCGACATTGTTTGCCTCCCCAGCGGCATGAATTGAACCGCCTAGTTTCAAACTTGCCATGGGTTCAGCCGGAAACAAGCCGGTGCCGCGATTGACCTCGCGTCCGCCAGAATGGGCGAACCTTGGAAAACTGCTTGCTTGCGGAGGCGCCGAAGGCGCTTGCAGCGTCAGGACAGAAAGCCCGCGGAAAGAAAAAAAGGGCGGACCAGCAAGGTCCGCCCTCATATTTTCAGGATAGGAATCCGGCAGGATTTGCCGGGGTTACACCGTTACCCTTCAAGCAAGATCAACCCGGCCAAGATTCATCACCTTGGTCCATGCCGCAACGAAGTCATTGACGAACTTCACCTGGCCATCATTTGATCCGTACACCTCAGCCAATGCCCGCAGCTGCGAGTTGGAGCCGAACACGAGATCCACTCGGGTGGCGGTCCACTTCGGCTGGCCGGACTTGCGATCGGTGCCCTGGTACGCAGCGTCCGACGACGGTTGCCACTTGGTGCCCATGTCGAGCAGGTTGACGAAGAAATCGTTCGTCAGCGTCTCGGGACGGTTGGTCAGCACACCGTGCTTTGCCTTGCCGGTGTTTGCATCAAGAGCCCGCATGCCGCCGACGAGGACGGTCATTTCCGGCGCCGTCAGCGTCAACAGATGTGCGCGGTCGACCATCATTTCTTCCGCAGGGCGCTGAATGGCCTTGCGGATATAGTTGCGGAAACCATCAGCCATCGGCTCGAGCGGTTCGAAGGACTCGATATCCGTCTGCTCCTGCGAAGCATCCATGCGGCCCGGCGTGAAGGGCACCTTCACGTCATGTCCGGCCTTCTTGGCAGCCGCCTCAACAGCTGCGCAGCCGCCGAGTACGATCAGGTCTGCCATCGAGACCTTCTTGCTGCCGCCAGCAGCGTTGAACGCCTTCTGGATGCCTTCGAGAGCCGAGAGCACTTTCGCGAGTTCGGCCGGTTGGTTGGCGTCCCAGTCTTTCTGCGGCGCAAGGCGAATG
>Ga0163144_10009019_pt1 | contig 21484 bp, 17 predicted proteins | sample OliLak19BULKMAT1_FD_123175 | JGI IMG/M metagenome (GOLD analysis project Ga0163144, IMG submission 123175) | Freshwater microbial mat bacterial communities from Lake Vanda, McMurdo Dry Valleys, Antarctica - Oligotrophic Lake LV.19.BULKMAT1 | ecosystem: Environmental > Aquatic > Freshwater >... | reverse complement strand
GGCTGGATCACATCGCGCAGCGCCCGCTCCATCGCGCTGTCGTCATCGCCGCAATCCGCCGCAAATTTGCGCAGCGCCCGCCCGGAACTCTTCAACGCGTCCAGCGCGCTGCTAGCCCCGTCCCGTCCCGCTTCGCGCGCCAGCAGGGCGAGCAGCGAGCGATCTTCCCCCGCCGCCCTCAGGATCGCCGACTGTTTCGCCGCTTGCCAGATCTCGCGCGCATCCGCCTCTTCCAGTTCGGTAAACCCCGGCATCACCCCGGCTTCCAATGGAAACCGCCTTAGTATCCGTGCACAGAAGGCATGGATCGTCTCGATCCGCAGACCGCCCGGCGTCTCCAGAGCGCGCGCAAACAAGGCCCGCGCCGCCTTCAGCTGATCCTGCGTATAATCCGTAGGCGCCGCTTCCTCGAGCTGCGACAACGCCAGCCGCAGCGGATCATCTTCCATCACCGCCCATTTGCCGAGCGTCTGGAACAGCCGCGTCAGCATCTCGCTGGCCGCAGCGCGCGTGTAGGTGATGCACAGAATGGAATCCGGGTTGGCGCCCGGCCGCCCGTCCGGCCGCCTCAGCAGCAGGCGCGCCACCCGGTCGATCAACACCTTCGTCTTGCCGCTGCCCGCATTCGCCGTGGCATAGGCCGATGTGCCGGGATTGGCCGCCAGCGCCTGCGCCTGCGCGGCGGCTATCAGCGCACGCGTGTTCGCGGCTTCACTCATCGCCGCCCTCCCCGTCCGACGTGTCGCTGGTCCACTCCGCCCGGCGCGCCAGAAGGTTGTAGCCGTAATCATACTTCACAAACTGCACGCGCGGCGCGGACGCAAACACGGCGCCGTCTGCCCTATACTCCGCTATCAGCCGCTGCACGCCTTCTTCGGCGCGCGCCGCCATTGCCGCCGGGGTCAACTCGCCGTCCTTGCCGGGACCGATCGTCCGCGCCTTGGGCTTTCCCTTGAACTCGACATATTCCAGCCCCGCCACCGGCGCGGCGCGCACCTTCGCGAAGCCCCCCTTGCTGGCAATCAGCGCCTGCAGCGGCATCTGCTGATCAAACCCTGTACGGATCATCTTGTCGGACGGCGCGCTGCCGGTCTTGAAATCCACAATGGTGATCTCGCCTGTGGCGCCGACCTCGATCCGGTCCGCCTGCGCCGACAGCACGAATTTCTCGCCCGCAATCTGATAGGTCAACTCGCCCTTTGCCTCGAGCGCCATGCCGCCCGACACATCGCGCCCGGCGCGCCAGCCCAGAAACCACTCGGCAACATCCTGCCAGATCGCCTCCCGGCTCAGCCAGTCTGCCTCGGTTTCGCCCGTATTGTGCAACTCCCGCTGCAGCAGGCGCGCAAGATGGGCCGCAGATTTTTCGGCGCCGTCCGCTTCCAATAGTTCAATCGCCTTGTGCACAGCCGTGCCCTTGAGGTTCGGTTGCAAGGGTCCGTTCATCGGATCAATCACGCGCAGCCCGAGAATATCTTCCGCCCAGATGGAATACGGATCTCGCTGCAACCGGTCGATCCGCGTCACCGACATCCGCTTCGGCCAGGCGGCTGGCCGCTGCGCAGGTTTTGGCTCCGCGCTGAAGTCCGCCGCCAGCGTACCGATCCCTTCGGACTGCACCGCACGCACCCAGGATGGCAGCGCGCCATACTCGCCAACCAGCACCTCCGGCGCCGCCTCGAAGAGCGCGCCTTGCGCCAGCGTCCTCAGCCGCCAGACCCAGCGCGAGGCGACTGCGGGCGCATCCTCGCGCCGCGCGGAATAAAGCATCGCCACGCGCGGTGCGCAGGCAAGCTGTGCAAAGTCGTGCGCCGAAAGTCCCAGCCGCTCATCCGGATCCGTCATTCCGAGGTCCGTGCGAAAGCGTCGCGGCAGGAAAGCGTCTGGCGGCGTCTTGGCGGGCCATACATCCTCATTGAGGCCCGCCAGGACAACAAGATCCGCAGACTGAAGACGCGCCTCCAGCGGTCCCCAGATGCTGAGGCGCGGATGCTCCGGCTCGCCGAGGCTCACTGTGAGGTTCGCGCATTCCGTCTCTACCAGGTCTGCCATGTCGCGCGGCGTCACATTGCCCAGGAATGTTCCCATTTCGCGAATTCGCTCAAGCAGTTTGGAAGCGCCCGCGCCGTCCTCCCCTGCCCAGGGCAAAGGCGTCTCGCTGATCGCGCCCGCCAGCGCTGCGATCCATTCCGCGCCTGCCGCGACATTCACCGAAAGCGCTGCGGAAAAGTCTGCGCCCGACGCCGTCACGATATCCGACAGTTCACGGATGAACGCGGCGCCAAGCCTCTGTTCGTCCTCGGAAAATGCCCGGTGCCGGTCGTCCGGGTCATGCTGCTCAACCAGTACCGCAAGATCAGTCAGAGACGCCCACCGGCGAGGTCCCCGCAGGAAATGTAGGTCAAGCAGGTTACCCAGCTCCCGGTTGCGCACGAACGCGTGCTTCAGCACCGCCGACAACGTCACCGGATCGGCCGGGTCCACGGCCCACCGGGCGCATAGCGAGATCAGGCTGCCTGCCGGCGTGCGCCCCAGGGGCTGGCCAGCCGACGGAGGAACCGAGACACTCCATCGCTCCAGAAGTGCGCCCACGCGCCGCGCCAGTCCGGCGTCCGGCGTCACCAACGCGCCCGTCGCGCCCGGCTCGTCGAGCACGCTGCGCAGCAACAGCGCCGCCGCCTCCGCTTCAGCTGCTTCATTCGGGAGTTCGACAACCGAAAGGCCCTGCAGCGCCGTGCGCGCGAAGGCGGCCGGTGTCGTGCTGTTGCTGCCCGCCAACTCCTCCAGCGTCGCGCGCCAGTCTGCCGTGTCATCCGCCGGCGCCAGCGCTTCATAAACCAGCCTGCGCCGCGAAGGCGAGCGTGCCTCCCCGGCGGCGCCCGGCCATTCAGCTACATCCTTGAGCGATAGGCCGAGAGCCCTCAGTGTGCGCACCAAAGCATATTGCGGGTGGCTCGGGGCGTTCGATACGGCCTTCAGCGCCTTCTCGCTGAGTTCCGTATCGAGCCCGGGAAACACGACCAGGCCGTTGGGCAGCTGCGTCACCGCCTGCATCAGCAGGCGTCCTGACGGCGTCGCTCCGGTCGATCCAGCAATGATCACCGGCGCGACGGGAGGTTTTGCCGCCCAGGACGCGACCAGCGCCTCAGCTGCCTGCTGCCGGCGCTCGTAGGGATCGCCCGCATTGTTTTCGCGCAACCATTGCGGCCACATCTCGGTGATGATCGACAGGAAGTCCGTCGAGTCCGTCCAGTGCACAGCAAGATCGGCCTGCGTCACAAGGCCCGTCAGGCGTGACCAGTCGACGGGCATTTCGCCCATCGACGCTTGCTCCAGCAGTCTCGAAAGTTCCCGTGCGGACGCAAGCGCTGACGCGGGCGGCAGCGAATGTCCATATTCGCGGGCATAGAAAGTGGTGGCAAGCTTCGCCAGCACGCCGAGCCTCGCGGCGGGCGAAAGCGCCGGCGGTAGCCCCGCCATTGCCGATTCCGACACCGGCGGCGGTTCATCGGAGTCGAGATCGCCCAGCGTGCGGATATCCGGCGGAAGCAGCGTGCCCGCGCCGCCCAGCGTATCGAACAGGGCAAGGGTCAGCGCGCGCGCTGAGCGTTGGTTGGGCACATAGATGATGGCGTCTGCCAGCGCATCAGACCGTTCCCTGAGCTCGAAAGTGTCCGCCAGCACGCGCGCCACTGAGCCTAGGAAGTCCGTACCGGGAGGGATGGTCCAGACCCTGGGGGCGTCCTTCCGGAATGGCCGGCTCTCAGCCGCCATGACAGGCGACCCACATTTCGGCGTCCGCAAGCGCCTTCGGATCGCCGACATGCAGCCAGAACCGGTCAAGCGTGTGACCCGCAAGCCGGCCCTTCGGAATGAGGCCGTCCCAGATCTTCAGAGCTGAAAAACGCTCAACCGCAACCCCGTCATAAAGCTGCGGTTTCATGATCCGCACACCGGCATAGGCCCAGGGAGCGGAAGGTGCACTGCCCCGCCGGACGAGCCTGCTGTTGGCCTCAAGGAAAAAGTCACCGGCGCCGTCAAAGCCCAGAGCCCGGTCGGTCGCAGCGATCAGGAGGCGCTCATCTTCGGAGGCCGGATCAAAAGATTCGGCCAGCTCCAGGAAAGGCGCCGGAGATTCCGGCCCCCAGAATGCGTCCGTATTCAGCACATAGATGGGGTCATCGCCCAGCAAAGGCCGCGCCTTGGCAAGGCCGCCGCCCGTCTCGAGCACTTCGCCGCGCTCGTCGGAAATTATCACCTCGACGTCTGTCCGCGCTTTCACGTGGGCTTCCACCTGATCGGCCAGGTAGTGCACATTGACGACGATGCGATTCACTCCCGCCTCGGCGAGCGGATCCAGCAACCGGTCGATCAATGCCTTGCCGCGCACCTTCAGCAGCGGTTTCGGCGTCGCATCGGTCAAGGGCCGCATCCGCGTGCCCAGCCCGGCGGCCAGCACCATCGCCGTGTGAGGCACCGGAACACTCATCGAAGGCCCTCGAACACAAATGGCGTGGTTTCGCGCACGAACGCCGCCATGCCGCGGAGCGACGGATGCGAAAGGTTGCGAGCGAGCAGTTGTAGCTGCCTCGGCTGGAAGTCGCCGTAGCGCGGTTTTCCGTCCCGGTGCTGAAGGCGCGAAAACACGCCCGCAATCCGCAACGCGTTCAGCGCGCCAATCACGGCCAGCCGCTCGTCGAATGCCTCGCGCGACTGTCCCGTCAAGGTCAGGAAAGTCGAGATCGCCGCCTCGGCCGCTTTCTCTGACACGTTCCGCCGGGCGTCTTGGGTCAGCATGGCCAGATCCCACGCATCCCAGCCCACGACTGCGTCCTGGAAGTCCAGCAAACCGACATCGCCTTCAGGCAGCCAGAGCAGGTTTTCCGCGTGATAGTCCCGCAATGTGAAGGCGCGCGGGAACGCCATGGCTTGCTGGATCAGCCCGTCCCGCTCCGCTTCCCAACGCGCACGCTGCGCACCGGTCAGAGGCCCCTGCCCAATTTCCGCCGGCAGCCAGTCGGCATAGAGATCGGCATTCGCCCCGAGCGCCACGGAATCAAATTCCAGGATCGGCCAGCTTATACCCTCCAGCGAAAGCACCTTCGGTATGGACGCTTTATGGACGGTTGCGAGGCGCTCTGCCGCCGCTGTGTAGAGGCGCGTTTCGTCTTCCGCACCGCGTTCGATCAGGCGTGCAAATTCACGCCCGTCTCCGAAGTCCTCGATCAGCGCGAACCCGAAACGTGCGTCAAAGTGATAAACTTTCGGCGCCCGGAGAGAAAGATTGCGCAAGAAATGTGAGATCAGCGAGAAGGCTTCGACACGCGATGCGGCCAAACGGGTCATCGCATTCCAGCCCATTCGCACCCGGGTCGCAGCGTCCGCTTCCGGCGGACAGGGCTCGCTCTCGACCAGCGGCGCATCGATCAGCAGCGCCGTGGCGCCGTCCTCCCGGCGCAGCCGGATATACCGGCGCGTCGATGCATCCTGTCCCAACGACTGGCGTCCAGCCGCATTCCAGCCATCGCCGGCAGCGGTCAGGAAGGCGTCAATCTCGGCAATCCGCAAGTCAGGCAAAACGTTCATCCAGCCGTTCCTGCCAGCCTTCGCCGCTAGGTTCCAGCCTCGCCCGGCGCCCATCCCCAGAGATTTCAAGGAATACATCCAACCTGTTGACCGGAAGGTGCGCACCCGCCCGGTCGGGCCATTCGATCAACGCAACCCCGTCCTGCGTTTCGTCCCAGCCGAGTTCCTGAACATCATCCGCGTTTTCAAGGCGGTAGAGATCGAAATGCCAGACGGGAAAGTCCGGTCCGTCATACATCTGAACCAGCGTGTAAGTCGGGCTCGCCACCTCTTCCTCGTGCTCCAGCAAAGACTGGATCAGCCCCCGCACCAGGGTCGTCTTCCCGGCGCCCAGCTCCCCGCGCAGTGCAATCACATTGCCTCGCCGCAATAGCAGTGCGAGCTGCGCACCGAGGGCGCGAGTGTCTTCCTCCGAGGCCAGTTCGAGAATCCGCATCTGGCGTCGCACACTAGCGGTCTGGCTGGTTGACGCAACGCAGGGAAACCTGTGACGGTGTGCCCCGTTCAGGCAGACTTGCAGCAGCGCGCGCAACCGAATAGATGAAAAGTGACGCACCCGTCACGAATAAGAGTGGGCATCCGGAATGTCGCCTGGACAGGCACAGCGCATCGTCATCGTCGGCGGCGGACAGGCCGCCGCGCAGGCTTTGCAGTCGCTCCGTCAGGGCGGTTACACTGGCGCATTGACGCTGGTGGGCGATGAAGCCGCCCTGCCCTATCAGCGCCCGCCCTTGTCCAAAGGCTACTTGAAGGGCGAGGTCGAGGAAGAGCGCCTCTATTTCAAGCCTTCCGCCTGGTATCAGGAACAGAACATCGAATTGCTGCTCGGCACGCATGTTCCGAAAATCGACCGGGCTAACCGTCAAGTCCAACTCGGCCATGGCGGGCAGCTGCCCTATGACTACCTGATCCTCGCCACCGGCTCGCGCCCCCGCCCACTAACGGTGCGCGGCGCGGATCTGAGCGGTGTGCATGACCTGCGAACCCTCGCCGACGTCGAGCGGCTCAGTCCCAAGATGGTCGCCGGCCGCCGCATCGTGATCATTGGTGCCGGCTATATCGGTCTCGAAGCCGCCGCCGTGGCGCGGCAGATGGGCCTTGACGTTACGGTCATCGAGATGGCCCCGCGCGTGCTCGCGCGAGTTACAAGCCCCGTACTCAGTGAATTCTACGCCGCCGAACACCGCCGCCAGGGGGTCACGATCCTTACCGGCGTCCAGCTCTCCCACCTTGACGGTGTGGATGGTGAGGTCAGCGCTGCCGTGCTCGCCGATGGCACACGCCTTGCGGCAGACATCGTGCTTTCGGGCATCGGTATCCTGCCGAACGAGGAACTCGCCAAAGACGCTGGAATCGCGTGCTCAAACGGCATCCTCGTCGACCGCGATGCCCGCACCTCTGATCCGCACGTTTTCGCGGCTGGGGATTGCGCTAGCCGCCCCCTCGTCCATTTCGGCAGGTCCGGCCGGCTCGAGAGCGTCCATAACGCGATCGAACAGGGCAAACTGGCCGCTGCGGCCATTCTCGGCCTGCCGCGCCCTGCGGAAGACTGCCCTTGGTTCTGGTCGGACCAGTATGACTTGAAGCTGCAGATTGCCGGCCTCAGTCAGGGGTATGACACACAAGTGGTTCGGGGCGACCCCGCTTCACGCAAGTTCGCGGTGTTCTACCTGAAGAACGGAACGCTGATCGCGGTCGATGCCGTCAACAGCCCGCCGGAGTTCCTCGCATCGAAAAAGCTCATCATGTCAGGGGCGAAGCTTGCGCCCAGCGCCCTTATCGATACATCAACCCCTATGAAGGATATAGCGGCCCAAGCGGCCGCCTGAAGGAGACGGAAACAACACATGGCAAAGATTACTTTTATCAATCATGACGGCACCGAGCGCACGCTCGAAGCCAAGAACGGCATGTCGGTCATGGAAGTCGCCGTCAACAATTCGGTGCCGGGCATCGATGCCGATTGCGGCGGCGCCTGCGCCTGCGCAACCTGCCACGTGTATGTCGACCCTGCATTCCTGGCCCAGGCTGGCGATCAGCAGGAAATGGAGAAGTCGATGCTCGACTTTGCCGAGAACGTGAAACCGAACTCGCGTCTCTCCTGCCAGATCAAGGTGACCGACGCCCTTGACGGACTGCGCGTCACGACGCCGGAAAGCCAACACTGATCCTTCGGTCTTAAGGCATCAAACGACATTCGCCCCGGCCCCCGTGCCGGGGCGTTTTCATGTGACGCAAGGTTATGCCTTGGGTTCCCTTTCGGAACCATATAGGGCTGATGCACCCCTCCCAGGAGCTTCGACATGAACTTTACCCAATTGCTCGCCTCGGTCTCGCCCGCTGGCGAAAATGCCCGGGCCACCGCGATCCCGGACACCTGGATGCAGGGACGCACAGCCTATGGCGGCCTTACAGCAGCGCTGTGTCTTGAGGCCGCTCTGCCGCTCAGCGCCGGGCTGCCCGTGCGGGCTGTTCAGGTGGCGTTTGTCGGCCCGGTGAACGGCACGGCGGTGTGCACGCCGGAAGTGCTGCGGCAGGGCAAGAACACGGTGTTCACCTCGGTCCGCATGACCGGCGATGACGGCGTGCTGGCGGAAGCCATCATCACGTTCGGCGCGGCGCGCACCTCGGCGCTCGATTTTGCGCATCTTCCGCCCCCGGAGGTCCCGGCGCCGGACGCCGCGCCGCTTTTCTTCCGCAAGGAAGGTCACGGCCCTACCTTCGCGCAGAACTTTGATATTCTGCTTGCCGCTGGAAGCCTGCCGATGAGCGGCGCATCGGACGCCGACATCTCCATCTGGATGCGTCACAAGGACCCCGCGACCCGCAGCGATGCCGTCGCCCTGCTCGCCCTTGCAGACGCGCCGCCCCCGGCGGCCATGGCGATGTTCACGGCGCCCGGGCGCATCAGTTCGATGACCTGGATGGCCGAGTTCCTGACCGAGACCATCGAGACAGACGACCGCTGGTTTCTCGCCCGCCACACCGCGCAGACGGCGCGCAACGGCTATTCGAGCCAGGCGATGGCGATGTGGAACAAGGCAGGCGCGCCAGTGATGATCGGCCGGCAGACGATTGCTGTTTTCGCCTGAACGTGAATATCACGCTCCCGAGACGGAGCCCGGCTCCCGTCCACAGGACCACTAGATAGCAAAAAACCGGAAGGGCGTGCCCTGTCCGGTTTCCTCGAGTTCCGTCGATTGAATTAAATCAGTTCGCGAGCGCAGCGCGGATGCCTTCAAGATAGGCAATCTGCTCGTTCAAGGCGAACTGCTTGGAGTCGTCCTTGTCGAGTGCGAGCAGCTTCAGGCGCGCGGCCTCGATTTCCGCGTCCACGTCTTCGGCCTTGGCATCGGTCAGATTGCGCGCTTCCTCGGCGAGGATGGTCAGGCCGGCCGGCGTCACGTCCGCAAAGCCGCCGCGCACATAGATGCGCATCTTCACGGTGTCGCCTTCGAGCACGCGAACGATACCGTTCTTCAGCGTCGTCATGAACGGCGCGTGGTGCGCCAGCACGCCGAACTCACCTTCCGTACCCGGAGCGATCACGTGATCAACCTCACCCGAGAACAACTCCCGGGCGGGCGAGACGAGCGAGAAGTGCAGCTTGTCGGCCATCGTTCAGTTTCCTTCAGGCAGCGCGCTTACGATGCGTCCGCCATCATCTTGGCAGCCTTGGCTTTCGCCTCGTCGATGTTGCCGACCATGTAGAAGGCCGGCTCCGGCAGGTGGTCGAACTCGCCGCTGATCAGGCCCTTGAAGCCCTTGATCGTGTCGTCGAGTTTCACCTGCACGCCCGGCGAACCGGTGAACACCTGCGCCACGTCGAACGGCTGCGACAGGAAGCGCTCGACCTTACGGGCACGGGCCACGGTGATCTTGTCCTCTTCCGACAGCTCGTCCATGCCGAGGATGGCGATAATGTCCTGAAGCTCTTTGTACTTCTGCAGGATCGACTGAACGCCGCGCGCGACGTTGTAGTGATCTTCTCCGACCACCATCGGGTCGAGGATGCGCGACGTGGAGTCGAGTGGGTCCACGGCCGGGTAGATGCCTTTTTCAGCGATCGAGCGCGACAGCACTGTGGTCGCATCAAGGTGAGCGAACGAGGTCGCAGGCGCAGGGTCGGTGAGGTCGTCTGCCGGCACGTACACAGCTTGCACCGAGGTGATCGAGCCCTTGTTGGTCGAGGTGATGCGTTCCTGCAGCTGGCCCATGTCGGTGGCCAGCGTTGGCTGGTAGCCCACGGCCGAAGGGATACGGCCGAGAAGTGCGGACACTTCCGATCCGGCCTGGGTAAAGCGGAAGATGTTGTCGACGAAGAACAGCACGTCCTTGCCTTCCACATCGCGGAAGTATTCGGCTTGTGCGAGACCTGTCAGAGCGACGCGGGCGCGGGCGCCTGGCGGCTCGTTCATCTGTCCGTACACGAGCGACATACGGCTCTCGCCTTCGAGGTTGATAACCTTCGATTCGATCATCTCGTGATAAAGGTCGTTCCCTTCACGCGTACGCTCGCCGACACCGGCGAACACCGAGTAGCCACCAAACAGTTTCGCGATGTTGTTCACGAGTTCCATGATCAGAACGGTCTTGCCCACGCCGGCGCCGCCGAACAGGCCGATCTTGCCGCCTTTGGCGTACGGGCAGAGAAGGTCGATGACCTTGATGCCGGTAACGAGCACTTCCGATTCCGTTGCCTGGTCCACGAAGTCCGGTGCTGGGGCGTGGATCGGGCGCATCAGTTCGCGGCTCACCGGGCCGCGCTCGTCGATCGGCTCACCGATGACGTTCATGATGCGGCCAAGAGTGGCCGGACCGACAGGAACCATGATTGGCTGGCCAAGGTCTGCAACCGGCTGGCCGCGAACAAGACCCTCGGTCGAGTCCATGGCGATTGTGCGGACCGTGTTCTCGCCAAGGTGCTGAGCGACTTCGAGAACAAGGCGGGCGCCGTTGTTCTCTGTCTCGAGCGCATTGAGAATGGCGGGCAGTTCGCCGTCGAACTCGACGTCGACAACGGCGCCGATGACCTGGGAAACGCGGCCTTTTGCGTTGGCGGGCATGCTCATCTTTAGGATCTCCTCGGGAGATGAAGTCTTCTGGTTTAAGGTCTACAGGGCTTCGGCACCGGAGATGATCTCGATCAGCTCCTTGGTAATCTGTGCCTGGCGAGCCCGGTTGTATTTGAGGTTCAGGGCCTTGATCAGGTCCTTGGCATTGCGGGTGGCGTTGTCCATGGCGGTCATGCGGCTGGCTTGCTCACCGGCCGAGCTTTCCAGCAACGCGGACAGGATTTGGGTATTGATGTAGCGCGGCAGCAGCGCCTCGAGCAGGGCAGCCTCATCTGGCTCATAGGTATAGATGGCGCCGCCCAGATCGATCTTCGGCGCGCCTTCCGGGGCTTTCGCCGGGATCAGCTGCTGCGCGGTCGGCACCTGGCTGATGACGTTCCTGAACTGCGAATAGATCAGTGTCGCGACATCGAATTCGCCTGCCTCGTAGCTCTTGGTGAGCATCAGGCCGACAGACATGGCGGACTCGGCGAAGTCGTTGCCTTTGATGTCCGACAGGTTGACGTGGCCGATCAGCAAGCTGCCAAGATCGCGGGCAAGTTGTTCCCGCCCCTTCTTGCCGATGGTCAGGACCTTCACGGTCTTGCCTTCGGCCTGCAGCGCGGTGATCTTCTGGCGGGCCAGTTTCACGACATAGGAGTTGAAGCCGCCAGCCAGGCCGCGCTCGGCTGTCATCACGACAACGAGGTGAACGTCACTCTTGCCGGTGCCGGCCAGAAGTTTTGGTCCGCTGCCGCCTGCCGAGGCTGCAAGATTGGCCAGAACCGCAGCCATACGCTCCGCATACGGACGGGCCGCCGTGGCCGCATCTTGCGCACGCTTCAGCTTAGCGGCTGCAACGAGCTGCATGGCCTTCGTGATCTTCTGCGTGGATTTCACGCTGGCGATCCGGTTCTTGAGATCCTTCAGGCTGGGCATGAGGGGCCTTTATTCCTTGGGCAGCGCGGGCGGGTATTGATCAGGCGAACTTCGACGTGAAGGCTTCGAGGGTCGACTTGATTTCGGCTTCGATCTCGTCGGTCAGCTCTTTCTTGTCACGCAGCTTGGCGAGCAGGTCTTTCTTCGAGCCACGCAGGTGCGCGAGCAGTTCCTTCTCGTAGCGGGTGACGCTCTTCAGGTCGACGCGGTCGAGATATCCACGCGTACCGGCGTAGATGATGAAGACCTGTTCTTCCATGAGCAGCGGCGAGTATTGCGGCTGCTTCAGGAGTTCCGTCAGGCGGGCGCCGCGGTTCAGCAGGCGCTGCGTGGCGGCGTCGAGGTCCGAGCCGAACTTCGCGAACGCGGCCATCTCGCGGTACTGGGCGAGCTCACCCTTCATCGAGCCGGCAACTTTCTTCATCGCCTTGGTCTGCGCGGCAGAGCCTACGCGCGACACCGAGAGGCCGACGTTGACGGCCGGGCGGATACCCGAGTTGAAGAGGTCGGTTTCAAGGAAGATCTGGCCGTCGGTGATCGAGATCACGTTGGTCGGGATATAGGCCGACACGTCGTTGGCCTGCGTTTCGATGATCGGAAGCGCAGTGAGCGAGCCCGAACCATTGTCCGAGTTCAATTTTGCGGCGCGCTCAAGAAGGCGCGAATGGAGGTAGAAGACGTCGCCCGGATAGGCTTCGCGGCCCGGCGGACGGCGCAGGAGGAGCGACATCTGGCGGTAGGCGACGGCCTGTTTGGACAGGTCATCATAGATGATCAGGGCGTGCATGCCGTTGTCGCGGAACCACTCACCCATGGTGCAGCCCGTGAACGGGGCAAGATATTGCAGCGGTGCCGGCTCGGAAGCGGTGGCGGCCACGATGATCGTGTAGTCGAGCGCGCCGCGCTCTTCGAGCACCTTGACCACCTGAGCCACGGTCGAGCGCTTCTGGCCGATAGCGACGTAGACGCAGAACAGCTTGTCCTTGTCGGACTTGGCGGCGTCGTTGGTCGCTTTCTGGTTCAGGATCGTGTCGATGCAGATAGCGGTCTTGCCGGTCTGGCGGTCACCGATGATCAGCTCGCGCTGGCCGCGGCCCACCGGGATCATGCCGTCAATGGCCTTGATGCCGGTCATCATCGGTTCGTGCACGGATTTGCGCGGGATGATGCCCGGGGCTTTCACGTCCACGCGCTGACGGCTGGCGACGTCCTTGAGCGGACCCTTGCCGTCGATCGGCTCGCCAAGCGCGTTCATGACGCGGCCGAGGAGACCCTTGCCGACTGGCGCAGCCACGATCTCGCCGGCGCGCTTAACGGTCGCGCCTTCCTTGATGCCGCGGTCATCGCCAAAGATCACGACGCCGACGTTGTCGGTTTCGAGGTTGAGGGCCATGCCCTTGAGGCCGCCTTCGAACTCGACGAGCTCGCCAGCCTGAACGCTGTCGAGGCCATAAACGCGGGCGATACCATCGCCGACCGATAGGACCTGGCCGACATCCGACACTTCAGCATCAACACCGAAATTATCGATCTGCGACTTCAGGATGCCCGAAATTTCTGCGGGTGAAATATCCATCGAGCTTCTTATGCTCCCTTCATTGCGGTGTTCATGCGATTGAGTTTGGCGGCGATGCTGGCATCCACGAGTTTGGAGCCGATACGCAGCTGGATGCCGCCGATCAGCGAGGCGTCAACCTCGCTGGAAAGTTCTACTTCGCCGCCGACCAGCTTGGCCAGAAGCGCTTCGATGCGGGACCTTTCGGCGCCGCTCATTTCCTTGGCTGTTCGAACGACGGCACGCTTGATACCGCGCTGGTTGGCGTAGAGGGCCTCAAACGCCGCCTCGGCGCCGAGAATGTCCTTCGCACGGCCATTCGTGGCCATGACGCCGAGAAATTTGCCAAAGATCGGCGAATAACCGGCTTTCCTGGCCAACTCGCCCAGGGCTTTCACTTTCACGTCGCGGCCAAAGGCAGGCGAATTGAGCAGGGTTGTGAGATCCCTGGACGTGCGCACGCTTTCTACGAAGGAACGGAAGTCCTTGTAGACGGCCGCAAGGGCGCCTTTGTCCTGCGCCAGTTCGAACAGCGCGCTGGCATAGCGCTGCGCTGCTTCACTCGTCTGCGTCACGCTCGATGCCGGCAAGGTCGATATCCGTCACGGTTGGAGGGCGGAAATGCCCCGAAAATGTCAATTGCAGGCGGCCACAACCCGGGCGTGCCTGCTGAACTGTGCGGCGCTTAACACCAGAAATCTGTGCTGACAACATGGCCACCCTGCCTGACGCTGCGGCGAAATGGCAAAGCTGTGCACTTCCCCGGAAACCCCAGTGTTTACAGGAAGGAATAAGGGTCAATATCAACTGACAAACGCACCTGAGACGGCAGCTTCAGGCGTCCCACCCACGCGGCCATATAGGCCGACAGATCGACAGAACGCGGGCTCTTCACAAGGAATCGCCTGCGGTGGCGCCCCCGAAGCACCGTTATCGGGGCGGGCGCGGGGCCAAACAGTTCAATTCCTTCGGAATTTGGCGCCAACGCAGCGATCTCCAAAGCAACCTTGTCCACAAGATCGGCAGAGGGGGCCGACAACACAATCGCCGCCAACCGCCCGAAGGGCGGCAGGCCCAGTTCGGAACGCACTTCCCGCTCGATGGCGAGGTAACCATCGCGGTCATTGGCGGCCAGCGCCTGCATGGCCGGGTTGTCTGGGGTGTAGGTCTGCACATAAGCCTTGCCCGGCCGGGCTGCGCGGCCGGCTCGGCCGGCGACCTGGCTTAGCAGTTGATAGGTGCGCTCGCCTGCCCGCAGGTCCCCGCCTTTCAGGCCGCTATCGGCATCAACGACCCCGACCAGCGTGAGATTTGGAAAATTGTGCCCTTTCGCGACAATCTGCGTGCCGATCAGTACATCGATCTCGCTGGCTGCCATCCGCTCCACGATCCCCCGAGTTGCCTCCCCTCCCTGGGCCGTGTCTGAAGAGAAAATCTCGATCCGGGCATTCGGCAGCAGGATGCGAACCTCTTCCGCCACGCGCTCAACGCCGGGGCCAACCCCCATCAGCGAATCAGCGGCGCCGCATTTCGGGCAGAGCGCCGGCTTGGGGATGGAGTAGCCGGTCAGGTGGCACACAAGGCGGCCGGAATACCGATGCTCGGTCAGCCAGTTCTCGGTGCCGGGGGATTTGAGCTTTTCTCCGCAGGCCTTGCAGATCACGAGCGGCGCATAACCCCGCCGGTTCAGAAACAGCAGCGACTGCTCTGCCGCCGCCAGCGTTTCAGCCAGGCTCAGCGCTAAAAGTGGTGATAGCCATTTGCCCTTTTCGGGCGGCGCTTTCTTCAGGTCGATCAATTCGATCTCGGGCAGGCGCGCTGTACCGGGGCGTGCGGCCAGGCGCAGGCGGATATAGCGGCCGGCCTCCGCATTCACGACGGTTTCCAACGCCGGCGTGGCTGACGCGAGTATGACGGCGCCCTCCTCCAGCTTGGCGCGCATCACGGCAAGGTCGCGGGCGTGATAGGTTACACCGTCTTCCTGCTTGTAGCTGCCGTCATGTTCTTCATCGACGATGATCAGCTTCAGCTTGCGAAACGGCAGGAACAGGGCTGAGCGCGCGCCGATGACTATACGCGCTCGGCCATGCATCACTTCGCGCATCGTGCGGCGGCGCTCCTTCGGGTTCAGCCCCGAATGCCAAGGCGCGGGCGCGGCGCCGAAGCGTTGCTCGAACCGGGCCAGGATGGCTTGTGTGAGCGCAATCTCCGGCAGCAGGACAAGGATTTGCACGTAGGGGTCCGACCGAAGGACTTCGGCGATGGCTTCGAAATAGACTTCGGTCTTGCCCGAGCCAGTCACCCCGTCGAGCAGATAGGCGGAGAAGCCCCCCTTGCGCAGGCCTTCGCGCAGTTCTTCGGCGGCGGAGGCCTGCTCACCGGTCAGCACGGCGCCCGGCAGATCGGGGTTGGGCGCGGGGAATGGTAAGTCGACCTGTTCTTCTATCTCCTCCAAAGCGCCCATGCCCACGAGGCCTTTGATGACGCTTGAGGACACCCCGGCAGCCGCCGCGAGTTCGCTGGACGAGACAATTCCAAGTGCAGCGCACTTTTCCAGCACCTTTGCCCGCGCTGGCGTCATGCGCCCTTCCGGAGGTCCGGCGAGCCTGTACCGCACCTCCACAGGTGAGGGCACCAGGGCTTCGCGCGCCCGCAGCGCCATCGACAGGATCGTGCCCGGATGGCTGACCGTGTAGCGCGACGTCCAGGTGAGGAATTCGCGCATCGGCTCGGACATCGGCGGCACGTCATAGGCAGCCGTGACGGCCTTGAGCTTGCGGTTCGTCCCCGGCTGATCCGGCAGGAGTTCGACCACCATGCCTAGCCGGTCGTAAGGGCCTACCGGCGCCGCAACGTACGAGCCCGGCACCAGTTCCATGCCTTCGGGCACCGTGTAATCGAACGGCTCCGGCAACGGCATCGTGAAAAGAATCCGGGCGATAGGCATGGCCTGCACGTCCTAGCGCCGCCCTTTCGCCGCGTCACGCCTTGCCTCTCAGCCGGGTGCGCCCTACCCCTCGTGTCATGGCAATAGTCACGAAAACCGGCTACGAGCCGATGACCTCGATCGCGGCAATCACCGCAGGGCTGGATACGGTCGGGTATATTTCGATCTCTCAGATTTCCACGGCAGTTTTCCTTGCCCACGGCTTGCGCAAACCAATCCTGATCGAAGGCCCGGCCGGCGTCGGCAAGACCGATCTCGCCGCGTCACTGTCGAAATGGCTGAATCTGCCGCTGATCCGCCTGCAGTGCTATGAAGGCCTGGATGAGGGCAAAGCGCTGTATGAATGGAAATACGGCAAACAGCTTCTCTACACGCAGATCCTGAAGGAGAAGCTCAATGAGCTGCTCGGCGGGGCAGAGACGCTGAAGGACTCGCTGAGCAAGCTGTCCGGCTTCGAGGACCTGTTCTTCTCGCCGCAATTCCTGGAAGCGCGCCCCCTTCTACACGCCATGCAACAGGACAGGGGCTCTGTGCTGCTGATCGACGAGATCGACAAGTCGGACGAGGCGTTCGAGGCGTTCCTGCTGGAAGTGCTGTCCGACTATCAGGTGACCGTGCCCGAGATCGGCACGATCAAGGCGAACGTGCCGCCGCTGGTGATTCTGACTTCAAACAATGTGCGGGAACTGGGCGACGCGCTGAAGCGGCGCTGCCTGCACCTGCATATCGGCTTCCCGGATCATGAGCGCGAGCAGCGGATTGTCCGGGCACGGGTGGACGGTATTTCGGACACATTGCTGAACCAGTTGGTCAGCTTCGTGCAGTCGGTGCGCGAGATCGATATCAAGAAACGCCCGTCCATCGCGGAGACGGTGGACTGGGCCCGCACGCTGCTGTTGCTGCATGCGAGTATTCTTGACGAGGCCTTTGTGCGCGACACCCTGAACGTGTTGTTGAAGCATGAGAGCGACATTGCGGCTGTGTCCCCTGCGATCGGAAAGATGGTGCGTGAGGCGACCGGGCCCGATGCACGCGGACGGCTTGCGTCGGGCTATCCGGACATGGGCTGACGGCGCAGCCCCGAGATGGAAAAGCAGATCTCCAACTTCATCCGTGCGCTGAGATCGGCCGATGTACGCGTTTCCACCGGTGAAGCTCTGGACGCGGCCCGGACTGTGGCGATGATCGGTTATGACGACCGATTGCTGATGAAGGATTCCCTTGCCTGCGTATTGGCAAAATCGGAATCCGAGAAACTGATCCACGACCGCCTGTTCGAACTTTATTTCTCCGCAGCGCCGGCGGGTTCCGCCGCGCCGGATGCATCTGCCGGCAACGACGATGGCGCCAGCGACGAAGACCCGAAAGACGCCGCCGAGCGATTGTCGCAGTTGACACAGCCGGGCAATGAACAAGCCCTCGCCACGGCCATCGAACGTGCAGCCGAAGCGGCGGGTCTTAACGATATTCGCTTCTCGACGCAGGTCGCGTATTTCGCGCAGTCAATGATCCGGGCGATGGGCGGCGAGCAGTTGCAGGCGCGGCTTCTGGAAGCGCTGCAGGGACGCACGCCGGATGCCGACGCCGTAGCGCAGCGCCTGATTGATGTGCGCCGCGCCCTGACGATGGCGGCGCGCGAGCGGGCCGAGCGGGCGTTCCAGATTTTTGGCGCAGCGGAAACTGAAAAATTCCGCGATGAAGTGGCTGCTACCAAACGCCTCTCCGCCATCGAGGCGAGCGACATGGCGCGGATGAAGCAGCTGGTCATGAAAGTCGCCAAACGGCTTGCTGTGAAACATTCGCGGCGGCGCAAGCGCACTCAGCGCGGACTGCTGGATGTGCGCCGCACAATGCGGGCCAATGCCGGCGTCGACGGTGTCCCGTTCAACGTGATCTGGCGGCAGAAGAAAAAGGACCGGCCCAAGATACTCGTTATTTGCGACGTGTCCGGCTCGGTCGCGCTCTACGTGCGCTTCCTGTTGCTGCTGCTCTACTCGATGAAGGAAGCCATTCCGGACCTGAACGCATTTGCGTTTTCATACCGGCTGAAGGCTGTGGACGACATTCTGGAAACGATGGAGTTCGATGCGGCCATCAAGAAGATCCTGCGCGAAATCGGCCTTGGCTCGACGAGCTATGGCCAGGCCTTCTCTGACTTCAAGATGGAACACGAACACAAGATCGACCGGCGTACGACGATTATCATCCTCGGGGACGGACGCTCCAACTATGGTGACCCGCGGATTGATCTGTTCCGCGACTTTGCCAGCCGCGCGAAGCGGGTAATCTGGCTTAATCCGGAAGGCCGGTCGCTCTGGGGTACGGGTGACAGCGTCATTCCGCGCTACGAACCCTTCTGTGCACAGATGGGCCACGTAGCGACGCTGAAGGACCTCGAAAAGGCGATCGACGAAGTGCTGACCGCCTATTCGTAATGCCTAGTTGAGTCCCATCTCGTCGCGGTAGCGGCGGCGCAGCAGATCGATTGGCGCCAGGTCACGCTTGTCTGTTTCATAGTGCCAGTAGGTCCAGCCATTGCAGGCGGGTGCTTGCTGCACATGCGCGCCGAGACGGTGGATCGAGCCAGACATGGCGCCTGTGGTCAGCGATCCATCGACACGGATCCGGGCTTGGTGACGGCGTTGCGGGCTGAACAGCCGGTCGCCGGGTTTCAGCCAGCCGGTATCTATCAGGGCGCCAAAAGGCACGCGCGCAAGCGACTTCTTGCTGCGCTCGGTTTCGAGCGTTTCCATGTCCATTGGCTCGATGGATTTGAGCCGCGCGCGCGACAGGCGCACATAGGCGTCCTCGCGTTCAAGACCGATATAGTCGCGGCCGAGACGTTTCGCAGCGGCGGCGGTTGTGCCGGTGCCGGAGAAGGGATCGAGCACCAGGTCTCCCGGGTTGGTCGAGGCGAGAAGCACGCGGTGGAGGAGCGATTCCGGCTTCTGGGTGGGGTGCGCCTTGCGGCCCGCCTCATCCTTAAGGCGCTCACCGCCGGTGCAGAGGGGGATGATCCAATCGGAGCGCATCTGCTTGTCTTCGTTGAATGTCTTGAGGGCGTCATAGTTGAAAGTGACGCGCGAATCGCGGGTTTTGCCGGCCCAGATCAGCGTCTCATGAGCGTTCTGGAAACGGGTGCCCTTGAAATTCGGCATCGGATTGGTCTTCAGCCAGATCACGTCATTCTGAATCCAGAAACCCTGGTCCTGCAACACCGTCCCGACACGGAAAATGTTGTGATAGGATCCGATCACCCAGATGGCGCCATCGTCCTTCAGGACGCGCCGGCATTCGGCGAGCCATTGGTGCGTGAACAGATCATAATCGTCGAAGCTGGCAAACTTGTCCCACTCGTCATCGACGCCGTCGACGACGGACTGGTCCGGGCGGGTCAGCCCGCCGCCGAGCTGCAGGTTGTATGGGGGGTCAGCAAACACGAGATCGACCGACTTGTCGGGAATCCGCGACAGGAGTTCGATACAGTCACCTTGCGCGATCGTGTTCTTCTGGATGGTCATTCCGGGGGCCCCGCTGAAATCTACGTGCCCTGGAATCTCTGGGTTGTGCCGGTTACTACGGCGTTACGGAAAAGCGAACGAAAGGTTACTGGATGCAACGCTCGCCTGTTGGCGCCTCTACAGTTCCAGCAGGAATTGGCCGCCAGACGTCTCGCGCGGGCGAAAGAGATCGGTGCGCAGCGCCGGCCTCTGACTGCTCAGTCCATTACGGGCCGCCGCCTTCTGGAACCGCTGTGAAATCAGGTTCGCCATCGGTCCGCGTCCTCGGCCGCGCTGGAACCATTCTGCATCATAATCCTTTCCGCCGCGCATCTCACGGGTGAGGTTGATGACGCGCGCGGCCCGGTCCGGCACATGCTGCGCGAGCCATTCGTGGAACAGGTCCTTTATTTCGTAGGGCAGCCTTAATACGACATAGCCTGCTCCCGTGGCTCCATGATCGGCGGCGGCTTCAAGAAGCAGCTCGATCTCGTGATCGTTCAGCCCGGGGATGATCGGCGCCGTCATCACGGAAACCGGAATGCCGGCTTGCGACAGCGCGCGCACCGTTTCCAGGCGGCGCGCCGGCGTTGCCGCGCGAGGCTCCATCTTGCGGGCGAGATTGCGGTCCAGCGTCGTGATCGACACGCCAACCCGTACGATACCCTTCTCCGCCATCGGCGCGAGCAGGTCGATATCCCTCTGGATTAGTGCCGACTTTGTCAGCAGACTGACGGGATGGTTGTACGCCGAGAGGATTTCCAGAAGGCGCCGCGTCAGGCGCTGCTCTCGCTCCACAGGCTGGTAGGCATCGGTGTTCATGCCGAGGGCAATGGGCTTGGGAACGTATGACGGCCGCGACAATTCCTTTACCAGCAGTTCTGGCGCGTTCGCCTTGCGGAATAACCGGCTTTCGAAATCAAGACCCGCCGAGAGGCCCGCCCAGGCGTGGGTTGGCCGGGCGAAACAATAGATGCAGCCATGCTCGCAGCCCCGATAAGGATTGACCGTTCTGTCAAAACTTATGTCGGGTGAATTGTTGAAGGTGATGATCGTCTTGGCCGTGTCGTCCATCAGGATCGTCTCGAGCGGCGCGGCGTCGTGCTCGATCGTGCTCCAGCCATCATCGAACGGGTTGTGGGTCTGGCGCTCGAAGCGCCCGGTCTGGTTCGAAATGGCGCCTCGTCCCCGATGCTCGAAGCGCTCGGCAGTTTCTGCCGCTTCGATAAGCGTGACGCGTCCCGAGGGTTTCAGTTTCTGTCCCGTTCTCATGACCTGAAAGAAGCCACAGAGAAAAGAACAAAGCAAGTACACGTGTTGAGGCTTTTGGGGAATTCAGCCCTTTCGCCGAGTCCACTGTTTCCAGTCGGCGAGTTCGTCGATGTCAATCAGTTCGTCGAGGAGGCCGATACGACTGCGCGGCGGCAGGCGGCTCCAGACGTCTTCCATTGCGTGCGGTCCGGACCAGCGTACATCATTGAACGGGGCTTTCGTCTGCGGTCCTTTGTGGAGGCCGAACAGCCAGAAGCCACCATCCCTCGCTGGACCGAAGACGGCGTCGTTCCGCCTTAGTGCCGAGACGGCCTGCTTGAGGCGGGCGGGGCTAACGTCCGGCGTATCAGTACCGATGAACAGAACGGGGCCAGGCGGCGCCTCGCTGAACCCAAGGCCAAGACGCCGGGTCAGGTCGCCTTCTCTCTGCGGCTTCAGATCGAAACCCCGAAAGACACCCTGCCCACTCGTTTGGCCGGCGATGCCATCTGGCGACACATAGACGATCACCCGGCACCCGCTCGCCCGCGCGGCTCTCAGCGTCCGGGCAAGCGTAAAGCCCGCGATCCGGCGCGCCGCTGTCTTGCCCATCCCTTTGGCGAGGCGCGTTTTTGACAGGCCAATCCTCGGC